>Ga0157374_10003221_pt1 | contig 13708 bp, 10 predicted proteins | sample M25metaG_FD_115308 | JGI IMG/M metagenome (GOLD analysis project Ga0157374, IMG submission 115308) | Miscanthus rhizosphere microbial communities from Kellogg Biological Station, Michigan, USA - M2-5 metaG | ecosystem: Host-associated > Plants > Roots > Rhizosphere > Soil | place: USA: Michigan...
AGCCGGGAGCCTATACCAAAATAAAGGTTTTGTGCGCAGTCGCTTTAATAACTTAGGCCGCCGTACTAACTTAGGACATAAGGGATTCTACCCTGGCGGTCAAAGTCGCGCATTACTGGCCTTGCAGCAGGGTATTGACGCAGATGCCGCCGGCAAAGCAAACCCGTTGCTTGCTCAGCTTGCCAATGATGACCACGCAAATGCCGTCTTGGGCTTAAGCGGTGGTAGTATAGAAGGCGCTGAGCGGGCAGCGCGTGCCCTATTTACCGACGAGAATGGGGTGTACGATGCTGCAGGCGCCAATAGGGCACTTGCAGCCGCCAAAGCCGTAGGCATTCAGCGTAATAATGCCGCCTTTGCTTATAATTCGATGATGCAAAACAAAGCCCGCGCTATCGGTGCTGGCCGTTTTGACCTTGTGAATATGGGAGCGGCAGCTTTGGCGGGCGGGCAGCTTGCGTCTGACGGAGTGACTATGATTGGCGGCAATCAGGATCAATATACGACATTGACCCTTGGTGCGGCATTCAATGCGCGCGGATCTGGACGTAGTGACTTGGGTGGCGTCGCAACCGGCATTGGTCAGGCTGATGTCGACCAATTAGCAGCTACGCCTAATCCAGAAACTGGGCGCCCACTTGGTGCGCGGGCGGCACGCTCTTACCTTACCACTATGGACGGTATGGCCCGCGCCACTGTGGGGCAGGCTATGAATGGCCATACTCGGCAAGCAGAAGCTAATTCGACAGCTTTAACCCATCTGCTTGACTACGGTAATGAAGAGGAGCAACACGTTGCAATGCTACGCACTAACGAGATTGCCAAAAACCTCAGCCAAGCGAGCGGCGACAGCCAACGCAGGTACACTGACTTTATAACCAACCTCGGTATTGATACAAGTTCTGATACACCAATCTCTCGGCAAATTGCTGCCCGGCAATTACACATAGACTTGAAGGGCCCATTAAGCCAGCAACAATCAAATGACCTTACCAGGCTTTCAAACCGTATTGAAAACGAGTCCCGTACATACGGCAACGAAAACGCATATCGTCAGTCGCAAACGACCTAAGTATATTGACTTATACACAATTGCGTGATATAAAATAAGTATGACTTCGTCTCCTGAGAATCCTCCACAACCTTCAGACGTGAACGAATTTTGGCTCTTATATTCTCCCGACACAGAGGCAACCCCTACACCTGCAGCCACCCAACCCAAACAGCCAAACGACAGCTTTTACAATCCATTTGGCTCCGCGGAAGGCTCAAGCAACATAGCGCCTATTCCCCCTACGCCGGTAGTAATACCGCCGCGCCTCAGCCCTATACGGCACGCAACGCCAGTAGCTCCTCCGCAACGTCGTTGGTATGAAAGGAAATCAAAGCAAACAGCACCCATAGCGCCCACAGCAATAGGTGCAACTACGCTCAAACTTATTGAGCGTACAGAAATCCCCCGTTTACGCTATGAGCTAGGTATGGTAGCCGATGGTGTCGGGCGGATCGCTGTGGGCTCAGTAGCACGCATTAGCGAAATCAAAGCGCGTAAAGCAAATAAAAATCTCGCGATTGTAGAGCAAAGCCCGCACAATGGTGCAAATAAGATTGTTGAAAAAGCTCATTTTCGCCGTTTAGGTGCAAGCCGCGACGACGCGAAAAAGGCAGCACGCTATAACTTGAAAGAGAAAAACGGCCCAGCACACACTTGGCGGGGCAGCAGGATGCATAACCACTTCAAATATGTTGACCCTGGTAAAGCCTCGAACTATATAAATCCGATTAACTATTTCAGGCTAAATAGCCAGAGACGGCACCGCAATAAAAGCGAGCAGCAACGCGACCGGCAAATTAGGCAGCTCACTCACACTCAACACCACCAGAATTTAAACCGCAATTATTCATTACAGGAAGCAACATTAATTGCAAATAAAGACCACGAATCACGCCTTAACTGGCGAAGAGGTGGATTTATAACAAGCTTACACAGCAGTCCTATCCCCATTGGCTCAGACAACCCAACCCTCCGCCAAACACGTAATAAACCGCAAGTACCAAAGTTAAAACGTAACGAAGTGACAGGAGATTACGAGCCGGTATTTAAAGCAAACGGCGACCCTGAAATGCGATCCTTATCGGCGGGCGAGACATATCTTTACAAGCGTGGGAAAAATGCTCAAAAGTATAACAAGCTTGCTAAAAAAGCGCGCGCATTTATTGCCCGGAGCCGTGCCCGCGATAACGCTCGTATTGCTGCACTTACAGCACATCAAACCGCTAAAGGTAATACAAAACCAATACGTCGTGGCCGACAAATTATAAAATAAATAGTTAGCTCCACTTTATAATTGCTCAGTTGCTATTTTTAATAGCACGCTGGTGATATCTGACTCTGTAAATGAACAATTAAACACCATGCGCGAATGGTCGTTCAGAATGCTCTCTTTTGTAATCGCCGCTGGCTTTGTCGTGAGTGGCCTATAGCTTATGGCAACACACCCGATAGAAGGAGCTGGCATAGGCGTAAAATCATACGACACTAGATCACTTGGCCATTCAACTTCTTGCCTAAAACGATATGGTATTTCGCCCGCCCGAAGCATATCGTCAGCGCATAAGAAAACACCCTTCGGCCATTTTTCAGGTTGGTTGGCGTATTTATTTTCCCCTAGAATCCCAACAAGATACCCCATGACAGCCCAATCGCTTGTATATTCCTCATTATCGGTAGAGTCTATTGGTCTTAAAAGCCTGCGTCTCGAGCGAGGCAGCATAGCACTTATTGCTTTTGGTTTTTCATAAAGTAGAGTTGCGCCCGGATATTCCCTGGATGCCATCACGTCCATAAATTCGTAGCAGTCGTTGGCCTCAGAAATAGTAAACAATCGTGAGAGTTGGCTTCCTAAGTGAAGTATTCGACGCTTTCTTCCAGGCATTCCTGCAATGGTTGGGTCGACAATATGAGGGCGGGCAGATGAGCGAAAGTCAATGCCACTTTTTTGTTGGATCTGATCGAAAAAATCTACCATTCTATCCTCCTTAAATACTAACCTCCTATTTGCTTTGCAATCCTATCACATGTGTGGTTAAAAAATCTATATTCCGAGAGAACCAATTAGTAAATTTTTGACGCAATTTGTTATAGTAGTAGGTGACATGGCGACATACAAGGTTATCCAGGATATTGAGGCTGAAGACAAACTGCTGGGGCCATTGACACTGCGGCAATTTATTTATGCTGCGGTAGCGATGCTCTGTTTTTATTTGTCGTTCTTGGTTGTTAGTAAAGGGGCGGGCTTTTTTGCCGCGGTTTTTTTGCCGGTCGGCTTTATAAGCGGGTTTTTTGCATGGCCCTGGAGTCGGGACCAGCCAACAGAAATTTGGGCGCTGGCTAAAATCAGGTTCATGCTAAAGCCGCGTAAGCGTATTTGGGATCAAAGCGGCGCCAAAGAACTCGTATCGGTAACTGCCCCAAAAAAATTGAGACGGTGTATACCAACGGCTTATCGCAAGATGAAGTCGAGAGTCGTTTAAAAGCGCTGGCAGACATGATCGACAGCCGCGGCTGGGCAACAAAGAATGTTAACATCAACTTATTTAACGCTCAAACCGGAACTGCGCAGCCATCTGACCGGTTAATACAAGCCAGCACTTTGCCGACAGTAGTAGAGGCAAATGTGGATATCCGACCTGGCGACGACATTCTCGAAGAAACCAATCCGGTGGCACGCCAATTCGATTCGATGATTGCAGCCTCTACCAAACAGCATCGTGAAGAAATTTTAGAGCACCTGAGTACGCCCGCCCAGCCAAAACCCATGCCCGGCGCAAGCCAGAATCAACCAAATAATTACTGGTTTTTGAATCAGCCGAGCGCCACCACACAAGTCCCGCAAGACGCCGTGACGTTTAACACTCAAGTCGTTACCCCAGGAGCTGTTACGGGCACCGTGCCGCAAGCTACAGCGACAATATCTCCGCCAAGCGAAGTAGGGCAGGTTACTCCGGCTGATGAACAGGCGTTGATTGAAAAACTCCACCAGCAAGATATTTTAGAGCACAGCGTCAACCCATATGGGCATTACCATATTGTTCAGCCACTTTCTGCGCAGGCTCAAATGCAAGTTGCTTCAGGCCAGCCAGTAGCTGGGCAAACATCAACGGCTACACCAACCCAAACTATACAAAACCCACAGACATTCCGGCAGCCGGCTTACCAACCTAATGTCGGCACGCCGCAACCTTATTTCCAGGGGCAACCAGGCCAGCAGCAGCCAGCACAAACCGATGCTTACGCGCAAATTCCTGAACCGTCACAAACCGGCGCTCAACAAGTGACACCCGTTCCAAATCCTGCTATACTACAGCTTGCTAGTAACGACGACTTAGACGTTGCAACAATTGCGCGCGAAGCAAATAAGCGCAAGGAACTGCAAGACGAGGTGGTAATTTCGCTACATTAGTGGAAATAGTTAACGGATGGTGGGAAATTAAGGCAATTCATGCAACCTTCTTCATATAATCAACCACAACCGAGCGGGGTTCCTAATGCTGCCGGTGCCCAAGATTTTGGTAACGGGGCAGTGCAGTTACAGCCTGGAGTTTCGGCAGTGCCGCAGCACATACCAGCCTTCGACGCACCGCTACAGTCATCGCCTCCTCCGCAGCAACCTTCGCCCCAGGCTGCCTACGCACAGTCTGTCTCCCAACAATTCCAGCAAGCAGCAGTGCCGCACACAGCTGCATTTTCTGGGCCTACGCCCGCGCCTATGGCAACCGTTATGCCTCAGCAGCCTGTAATTCCGCAAGCAGCGCCGCCTGCGCCCCAGGCTGCCACTGTTGTAGCAGGAGGTGGTGCTCCGCAGCAAAAAGTTACGCCCGTCCAGCCCCGTACTAACCCTAACAGTACGCAAAATACGCTGCAAATCGCCGAAGTCCGCGATGGTATTGTAATTATGAGCGACGGCTCATTCCGTTCGATTGTGATGGTTAAATCGATTAACTTCGACCTTATGAGCCCTCAGGAACAAGAAGCGGTAGAATTCAGTTATCAGGGGTTTTTGAACTAGCTGTATTTCCCGATTCAAATTTTTATCCGGTCGCAAAAAGTAGATTTACAGCCATATATTGATAAGCTCGATAAAATCCGCTCCGAGCACGACAATATGCTTTTAGCATTGTTGATGGAAGATTACATCAGTTACATCGACCAGCTCGGCCAGCAAACCAACATAATGGACAAGAAATTCTATATTGTTATTCCGTTTTTCCCGCACGTTGATGTACAAAAAGCATTAACGCAAAGCAAGAATTTCTTTAGCGGCGTAACCGCGCTGTTTAGCAATAAGCAGCAGCACGTGACAATTAACGAAGAAGAGCTTGAGAAGGCAAAGACCGAGTTACGCAACCGCGTGCAATCTGTTTTGAGCGGCCTGGTGCAGTGTGGCGTGCAGGGGTTGCCGCTTGACACCCAGGAACTGATTGAACTTTTGTACGACACGTATAACCCGGATACCGCGACCCGCCAGCAGCTCAAGAATTTCAGCGGCAATTTGGACGCCGACATCATCACCAAGGGCGAGGGTAAGGCGGTGCAGCCGCATATGCAAAGGGAAATGAACAGATGGCTAAGAAAAAGATGGATCCGGTTGCGTTGGCACAAGCCCAGCAATTGCGCGAACAGCAAGAAGTTGACGCTGCATTCCGAAAAGGTATTACTGCCCTCCGCGATTTTATTGCCCCGAGTTCTTTAGAGTTTGACAGCACTTTCTTTCAGCTTGGCACGCGTTTGGCGCGCACTTATTATGTGTACGGTTATCCGCGGCAATTATATACAGGTTGGCTAAGCGGCCTGGTGAATATCGATGAGATTATCGACCTTTCGATGTTCATTTACCCGGTTGAGAGCCAGGTTGTGCTTGAAAACTTGCGCAAAAAGGTTACACAGCTGGAGGCCGGTATTCAAATTGACAGCGAAAAAGGCCGTGTGCGCGAGCCGCAGAAACAAGCTGCCATTATGGACGCCGAAGAAATGCGCGATAAATTGCAGGTGGGCGAGGAGCGCTTCTTCCGCTTCGGGTTTTACTTTACTATTTACGCGCACAGCCAAGACGAGCTGGAATTTGTTTCGCACAAAGTGGAATCAATGCTCGGGCAGCAGCTTATTTTCTCAAAGCCGGCATCCAGCCAGCAAGAGCAGGGCTTAAACAGCACCGTGCCGCAATTTACCGATCAGCTGCAAATTCGGCGTAACATGAGCACCGGCGCAATTTCGACTACTTTCCCGTTTACCAGCGCCGACCTCAGCCAAGATAACGGCATTTTGTATGGTATTAACATGCATAACTCCGGGTTGGTTATTTTCGACCGCTTTAGTTTTGAGAATGGCAACTCGGTAGTATTTGCGAAGTCCGGTGCCGGCAAATCGTTCACAGTAAAACTCGAGGCTTTGCGCAGCCTAATGATGGGCACTGAAATTTTTATTGTTGACCCCGAAAACGAATACGAACGCATGGCCGATGCCGTGGGCGGCGCCTATGTGCGCTTAAGTTTGAACTCGGTAACGCGCATTAACCCGTTTGACTTGCCGCGAGTTGTCGATACCGAGGAAGCCGACAATGCACTGCGCAGTAACCTTATCACGTTGCACGGTTTGTTGCGACTGATGATGGGTGGCGCGCAGGCGCAGATGCTCGGTGGCGCGCAGGCGCTTATGCCCGCTTTGAGTCCGGTTGAAGAGTACGACCTCGATGCCGCACTTATCGAAACCTACGCTAAAGCCGGTATCACCAACGACCCGCTCACACACACCGCATTGCCGCCAACTATTGCCGACTTGTACGAAACATTGCTGCACATGGGAAACACCGGCCCGCAACTCGCCCAACGGTTGCGCAAGTACACCAGCGGCACCTTCGCCGGTATTTTCTCACAGCAAAGCAACATCGACATTAACAACCCACTTGTCGTGTTCAACATTCGTGACCTCGAAGACGAATTGCGGCCAGTCGCCATGTACATCGTGCTCAATTACATCTGGAACAAAACTAAGACCGACCAAAAACGCCGCATTCTAATCGTCGATGAGGCTTGGCAACTCATGAAATACGAAGACTCTGCCAACTTTTTGTTTAGCCTTGCCAAGCGTGCACGCAAGTACAATTTGGGCATCACGACCATCACGCAAGACGTTGAAGACTTTATGGGTTCACGTATGGGTCGCGCGATTGTAGCCAACGCCAGCATGCAATTTTTACTTAAACAGTCGCCGTCGGCAGTAGACGTTTTGGCTGACGTATTCAAGCTTACCAGCGAGGAACGCAAGCGTCTCAGCCAGTTCCCGGTCGGGCAAGGGTTATTTTTTGCAGGGCCAAACCATGTGCACATCCAGGTAGTCGCCAGCCCTACCGAAACCGGGCTGATAACCACAAACCCATTGCAAGTACAGCAAATGCGGCAGGGCGAAATGAACCAGCCACAAGGAACGATAGATTTAAATAACCAATTGTATCCAGGCAGGTAGGCAAGGGTTAGAAAATGGCAGACGAAATTTACGACGACCAACAACCCGACGACTCGCAGTCATCCGATCCAAGCAAACGGCATTACAGTAGCGAATTTTCTCCAGAGCATGCAGACCACACAGAAGATACGCCTGATCGTGATGCACTTAAGGACGCCGAGGAATCAGCTGGCGAAAGTGGCGACGTACCCACAGCAAGCAACGAGACTCCGGCCGCAAACGATGTCGCCGACAAAGAAAATACCGGCGACGAAGACGCACCGCCACCTAATAATTCTAAAAGTAAACCAAAAGGGTTACGCAACCGCGCCAAAAGCCGCTGGAAGAATTTTCAAAACAAGGTTGAAAAACGCTTCGCTATTATTGTTGCCTCCATTTTAATAGTCTTAACGCCACTGCTTATTTTGCTTGCGTTTTTATTGCTTGCGCTCAAAGTGCCGCATTTTGTAGCTAACGTGAGTGCTCGGCAATTTGCTAAAGTAACACGTATTCAAGCGGCCAGCCAGGAAAACGTATCGGCCGAGGAGGCGGCTATGAAAGGCGCCGACGACACATGGTATGGAAAGCTGCGCACCCGCTACTCTAATATGAAAGACAACACTTTCCGTAACTTGGAACGCATAAGCCCGGCAATTGTGGTACGTAACTTACAAGCTTCGGGTAATTTAAAGTATGTCGAAACGCCGCGTGGAGGTGCGCTTGGCAAACTGGGCTTTACAAGAATAAAAGCCATCACTATTAACGATAGGTCGGTAATTACTCCGCAAAGTATGTTTTCGTATACCGATAAATACATACACCCCATACAAACCATTAAAGATAGGATTGCGTTTTACCAGGCAGTAGACGACGCATTGCGCACCTACAACCCTAACTTAAATATGCTGGTGCGCGATAAGGCGGCGCTCAATATTTTGACCGCCCGCTTCGGAAATGTTGGCTTTAAGGGCATCCTTATGGCGAACTTCTTTGGTAAAAGTAAGGTCGATGCTGCGACCGAAATGCAAGCCGAAGCCTATGCCGCGGCTGAATCAAAAGTGAGCACCCCAAAGTCTGCACCTGATGAAGTCAACAAGACAACCCAAAAAGTCGCCGACGACACAGACGCCTGCGTAAAAGATCCAAACTGCCTTAAAAACACCACGTCTTCTACCGATGGCTTCGTAGCTGCGGCCGAAGACGAGGCTGATAGTGCATTTACCGGTAGTGCGGTGAGTGGTTTCTTAAAGGGCGCGATTGGCGTGCTTAACCCGATATATGCCGTAGCCGTTCCGGTCTGCCTGGTAAAAGGCGCTTCAGATTTTGACCCTCAAGCATCAAATAACCAAAGCGATTCGTTGCAGCGCGAAGCAACACAGGTGTTCGCGGCAGATGCCCAAATTAAACGGGGGGATGTGAATACTATCCAGATAAATAACGGCCAGTTGAATGTAGACCAGCCCACTACGACCGACCAGAACTACAATGTTAATGGTGATGGCGTCGGAGCACTCAGCCAAAAACTTGATGGCGTGGATGGTAACGGTATTATAGATTCTAACGCATTTCTACAGTCTGACGGACAGCAGCCCAACACGCTGCAAACAGGTCTGGGCACACAACAACCGGCGCTGGGGGGTTACGGAACAACCACTATTTTCGACACATTATTACCGGGTGCCGTAGCTGGCGCATTAAACGGAGCAGCCGATAAAGTTTGTCCGTACGCTACTAACGTTTGGGCTGGAGCTGCGCTTGGCGTAGCAAATCTTATTATCGCCGGCGGATCGGCCATGATAAGCGCCGGCAGTGCGGCGGCGGCAGAATACGGTTCCGAAACCAGTGCGCTCGCAGCAGCCCGCATCGGAATGCAAATATACGTTAAGAAGGTCATCGAAAGCTTTTCTAGTAAAGCGGGCGCCGTACAGGCGTTTGGCAAGACAGGGCGATTTGGAGCTCATTTTGGCACAACAGCCACCCGGGATACCGCACTTATTGTCGGTGCGGCCTACCTCGCTAAAATGTGGGTAATGTTTAATTCTAGCGCGCTGCATAATGGGTTACAGAACGGTGTATCATATGCCAACGACATCGATAATGGAACCAACCAAATCGGTAACACTGTGTGCCAGGGCGTATACTACGGGCGTTTCTTAACCTACGCCGAGATAGCCCAAAACGATCAAGATGACCGGCAAGTTTCGCAAGCGTACGCCCAAAGTCAAAGTACCTATCAGCGGTACTTCGCCCTTAGCAACCCCGATTCAATGCTGACCAAGTTTGGCGAAGCAACCGTTATGAAGGTAAATCGTAATACCGTGGCTAGCGCGCTATCGAGCCTGACTAACATCTTTAATCCTATGAGTTTCCTGCCACAATTATTCGGCAGCTTCACAACCAAGGCTGCTGCCGCCGCCAATGTCCAGCAAGAGAATTACGGTAATATGCAATGCGGCTATACGCGTGACGAGTACGCCTTAATCCACGGGCAAGGCAAAGGTGCCGACGGCTCATACGCCTCGCCGAGCGAAAACGCCTTTCGCCTCGATAACGCCGGCGTTGATGCCTTTAATGCCATAGAAAAAGAATACGGCCCATGCTTCACCCAAAAAATCGGTGACCTTAAAACGAGTAAGGATAGCGACGGCCACACCTACCTAGTGCAAACTGGCGATGGCGACTTATCGCCTGATAGCGTGTGCTCGCCGCAAAACCTCGGCCCCGATAACCCTACATATGGCGACCTCGTTTTTCGTTACCGCTTAGAGCACATGTACAACACCAGCATTCAAAACCAATATGATGTACAGCAAGCCGGAACGGCAGAATTAGGTTCGTCAAAAGGAACGCTTGCACTATGAAAACCATACTTTTACGTGCCAAAAAACTATGTACCTGGCAACGGATGCAAGTTGCAGTACTGCTCATAACAACGCTTATCATGGTCAATAACAGTGCAGTGCTGGTATATGCCGATTACTCGCCCCTTGTAAGCGACGACAATGCTTGGTCGCTCAATGACTTACAATCTAACAAAGGTGGCTGGGCATGGTTCAACCCTGATTTAAATCGTTGCGTACTTGGCGCCGGCGGAGCGCAAACAGCAACTGGCCCGGCGGCCGACCTGCTCACTAAAGCCGGCCTCGACCAACAGTGGGTGAACGTCATTGTTAAGTACGCCCAAAAATCTAATACCGACCCAATTGCTATGGCCGCACTGCTGTTTTGGGAAAACCGCGGGTTTCCGGCATTTAAGTCGACTGGCTGGTCAAATGATGGCGGCGTCGGTTCCGGCCCATGGCAAATTACCGCTAGCACCTGGCCGACCAGTGCCGGTGCTTATCCGGCTGCAGCCGACGATCCTGATACTTCTACGAGCGTAGCGGCCGATATCGTCGCTCATTATGGCGGCGTGTCGGGCTATAGTTTGGGCGCAATCAGCCAGGATTTTAGCCAAAACGCCAATCTTAAAACCATTGCAACACTCGCCAAAAACTATAACGCTGGGCAAGGGACATGCCGTAATCCGGGTGCTGCCAACTGGGACCAAAGCGGGCGCGTTTGGTATAGCAACCCTGGTAGCAGCTGGGGTGATTCAAAAGGTAGTATTATCGACGACTATGTAGTCGCCATGACCTACTTGTACTACCAGATTGCCAGCGGCATACCAATTACTTTTAAAGACTCTAATTCGTACGTGCAAGAAGGCGTTGCCAACACCGACAAAATTAAGAACTTTGCCTGGAAGCCGACCAGCGGAGCGGGCAGCAGCACCGCACCATCGGCCAGCGCCAACAGCGGGGCGATACCGCTCATCGTACTCGACCCGGGGCGTGCCGTACAGTCCGATAAAAACGTTGATGCGGCAAGCAACGTGTCGGTATACGACTACGAAAATGAACCAGAAATGACCGACGCCTGGAATGTTACTGGTAAGGTTAAAACAATACTAGAAACCGCTGGTTACCATGTATTGCTAACGAAAGATAACGAAAAGGGTACCGATGTAAATGGCAACCCTAATACCGACCTCAAGCAGCGTGCAGATGTCGCCACCCAGCATAATGCTTCGCTCGGCGTTTCCATTTACACTGCGCCCGGTTCTGGCAGCGGCAATAACTCGCAAAATGTAAACATTTATCCAGTAGCCCAGCAAAAGGATGCCAGCGGCAATATTACCAACCAAGGCAACTGGCGCTTAACATTCGACGGTAAAAGTAAGCAATACTACACTAATACCACGCTTGCCGACACTGATAAAAAGTTTTCTGACATATTCCAGTCAACCCGCCAGGCGGCACTTACAGGCCAAACGGTGCGTTCTGGTTCGTATGAGCAGCTTATGGGCCAGCCAGAAACAACCGCAGTCCCCGGCGGCAGCATGCAAGGTACCGTACCCACCACCCAATACTTCGCTACCGTGCCATGGGTATACACAGAGCAAGCCCAAGACGGTTCGGGCGGGTCGCTTAAGTCATCTACCGTTGACGCTTATGTGAAAGGTATTGTAGACGGTGTAGAAAAGGCTCTGCCGCTCTCGGCCAATAACAGCGCGAATGGCAGCTGTAACACCGGTACTGACGCTGGCGTCGGGCAAGGCGACATTGTTAAAACGGCTTTGTATTATGCCTGGGACACGCCTGGCCATGGCAAAAATGAAAGCGATGCCAAGCCGGTGTATCAAAAAGATATGCCAAAATACGACGGAGCAGTTGGCGAAGACCCATATTCTGACTGTGGTGTGTTTGTGGCAACCGTTATGATTGCCAGCGGTGCCGACCCCAATTACGTCAAACGTGGCACGGCCGACCAGGAGGCGTATGTGCGGGCACACCCCGAGCTCTATGTGCAGAGAACAAAGAAACCTGGTGAAAAAACCTTAACTACACAAGATATAAGTCCGGGTGATATTTTCCTTGTGAATGGTGGCGGGCAAGGGCACACCTTCATTTATACCGGCTCATATACCGGTGGCGATGGAACAAAGTACACAGCAGCGGCAGCATCCTTGCACGGCCACGTACCGCAAGCCGACCAAGTGTATTTCTCACAAGGTGGCGTTGACTTTACAGTATGGGGGTTAAAACACTAATGAAGCTACATCAAAAAACGCGGGCACGGAGCCAAAACATAACGATAGTTGCCGGTATTTTTATCGCTATCTTGTTTGTTTTTGGCGTTGCTTCGGGCATTCATTTACAGCTGCAAGGCTCGCTCCAGGTTGACGTTGTGCCGAACGATAGCACGGCGACGCTTAACGGCAGAAAGATCGCAACCGGTAAGGCAATCGGCGCCAACCAAGGCATATACACATTAAAAATAACACGCAACGGTTTTGCCACGCAGACCCAAAGCGTGACTATTAAAAACCGCCAGGCAAAAGAAGTACAGATATATATGCTTTCAAACAGCCCGGTCGGCGATGACTGGCTCGGTTTGCACCCGACGCAGGCCATCGAGATTGAAGGCTCTGGCAGCCGGGCGTACGATAAATTAAGTGCCGAAAATACCGCCAACAACCCGATTGTTACACAATTACCGCTGTATGACCCGCGCTTTAGAATTGACTACGGCGGTTCCTCCGAACATCCTAACGATTCCAGCGCCATTGGCATTTACATCACCGCGCAAACGCCCGATGCCCGCCAATCCGCCTTACAACTCATCCGCGACAAAGGCTTCGACCCATCAACAATGGAAATAAATTTTCAAACGCCACAGGATTAACAATTATGCAGCCTGAATACCCGCAACAATACAACTACAACGCGCCGGCCAGCAAAAACCGCTTAAACGAGCTCTTAAGCCGGCGTAATATCACTATCGCCATTATTGCCGTGGCCGTTATTGTGCTGGGGTGGTTCGGCTGGGAACAGCTGATTCACAAAAAAACGGTAACGTTCCAGCCTAGTAGCGGTACGGTTATAAAAATTGGCACACCACTCGATAGCAACAGCGGCATCGGCATTAACCATGTACTTGGCCAAAGCAATAACCAAAAATCAGTCAAGCTCGACCCTGGCAGTTACGTCGTGAGTTACTCCGGCAACGATTACGTGAGCCAGGCTGTAACTATTAAGCTCGGTTCAAACCTTATTCTTACCACCCCAAAGCTTGATTATTCACGCAGCAAACTCGCCAGCTTGCTTACTAGCGAAAAGAGCGCGATTTACACCGAGCTCGGCAAAAGTATTGACCTTAAAGCCT
>Ga0157374_10003222_pt1 | contig 13705 bp, 14 predicted proteins | sample M25metaG_FD_115308 | JGI IMG/M metagenome (GOLD analysis project Ga0157374, IMG submission 115308) | Miscanthus rhizosphere microbial communities from Kellogg Biological Station, Michigan, USA - M2-5 metaG | ecosystem: Host-associated > Plants > Roots > Rhizosphere > Soil | place: USA: Michigan...
AGGCGGCGCTCGCCTCGAAGTCGCAGATCGTGCGCGACACCGACGCCGGGCTGCGCTACCTCGTCCCGGACCCCGAGCATCCGGGCGAGCGAGTCGTCGAGAACAAGATGACCCGCCGGAGCCTCTTCGGCGTGGCCGGCGTCTTCTACCAGACCGGCCAGGACTATCCGTTCCCGCTCCTGGGCGTCCAGTACTTCGACTTCGACCTGTTTCAGAAGAACAAGCAGCTCTCCGTCTTCTTCGCCGGGGCGCTCCTCTTCGGGAATTACACCGACCCGTCGTTCCTGGGAACCCGCTTCGACCTGGGCGCAGACATCTTCGGCGTCGCGATCCCGTTCTCCCAGACCAACTACCGCAACGGCGAGGAGGTCGTCTCCGAGAAGATCAAGCACCTCCCGGAGTTCTTCCAGGTGAACCTCGGCCACCCGATCGGCCCGTACTTCAAGGCGTCGCTCGGCCTCTTCACGCAGTGGGACAACTACCAGCGCGATTCGGACACGGGGCCGAACTTCGTGACCCCGGTCGACACGCTGACCAACGGCTCGGAGCTGCGGCTCTCGTGGAACGAGTCCGGCTACAACCTGACGGGCAAGGTCTCGTACAACGACCGCCACAACTGGGCTCCGTGGGGCGATCCCGCGACCTCCGGCTACAACCCGAAGCAGAAGGACTACTGGAAGTACTCCTTCGAGGCACAGAAGGGGTTCTACTTCGCGAACTTCCGGAAGGCCCTCGTCAAGGTCTCGTACCTCGACGGCCACGATCTCGACCGCTTCTCGCAGTGGGACTTCGGGCCGTTCGGCGGCGGCGCCCAGCTGCGGGGCTTCCCGAGCGGCAGCCTGCGCGCGGACAGCGCCGTGGTGAACAACTTTTCCTACGGTCTGAACATCCAGGAGGTCATCCGGTTCGAGATCCTCTACGACCAGGCGTGGATCACGGACAAGCTGTCGGGCCTGAACTACACGTACTTCTCGGGAGCGGGAATCGCGACGGCGCTGAACGGGCCCTGGGAGAACACGCGTATCCGCGGTGAGATCGGAATCCCCGTGGTGCGCCACGGCATCTCCGGGTTCACGATCAACGCGCAGCTGTTGAAGCTGTTCTGAGAGCCCGAGCCGTGAGCCGTAAAACGTAAGCAGTCGGAGCGGCTCCCGGCGGTGAAGCCGTGACGACGCGATCCGCTGCTTACCGCTTACTGCTTACTGCCTACCGGCTTGCTATCATTCCCGCCCGATGCCCGAACCGATCCCGATGCGGCCCGCGGTGACGCCCGTTCGCCGGGCGCTCGTCTCCGTCCACGACAAGACGGGCATCGCGGACCTCGGCCGCGCGCTCGCCGAGCGCGGCGTCCAGATCGTCTCGACGGGCGGCACGGCGGCGCATCTCAAGGACGCCGGCGTCGCGGTCTCGCTCGTCGAGGAGAAGACCGGATTTCCCGAGATCCTCGGCGGCCGGGTGAAGACCCTCCACCCGAAGATCTTCGGCGGCGTGCTCGGCGACGACTCGCGCGACGACCACGCGCGCGACATGGCCCAGGCGTCGATCGAGGCGTTCGACCTCGTCGTCGTCAACCTCTACCCGTTCGAGAAGACGGTCGCGGCCGGCCGCGCGCGCAGCGAGGTCATCGAGAACATCGACGTCGGCGGCCCCGCGATGATCCGCGCGGCGGCGAAGAACCACTCCCGCGTGGCCGTCGTCGTCGACCCATCCGATTACGAGGCCGTGCTCGAGGAGATCCGGACGACCGGCGGCACGCGCTTCGACACCCGCGAGCGGCTGGCGGCGCGGGCTTTCTCGCGGACGGCCGCGTACGACGCGGCGATCGCCCGGTACTTCGCCGGGACCTGGAAGGACTCCGAGTTTTTTCCGGAGAACCTCATCTTCGCGTTCGACCGCGTCGGCGCCCTCCGGTACGGCGAGAACCCGCACCAGCGGGCGGCGCTCTACGCCTTCCCGTCGGCGCCGCCGGACGCGCTCGTGCGGTTTCGGATGCTGCAGGGCAAGGAGCTGTCGTTCAACAACCTCCTCGACCTCGACTCGGCGGTGACCCTCGCTCGCGACTTCGAGGGCCCGGCCGCGGTGATCGTCAAGCACAACAACCCGTGCGGCGCGGCGGTCGGAGAGACGATCTCCGAGGCGTTCGGGAGGGCCTTCGCGTGCGACCCGCTCGCCGCCTTCGGAGGCATCATCGCGATCCGCGGCAAGGTGGACGGCGCTCTCGCCTCCCTCGTGCTCCAGCACTTCGTGGAGGTCGTCGCGGCCGACGACTTCACGGAAGAGGCGCTGTCGTTCTTCGCCAAGAAGCCGAACATCCGGCTGCTCCAGGTGCACGTCTCGCAGCGGCCCTTCCAGGGGCTGGACTGGAAGCGCATCGAGGGCGGGCTGCTCCTCCAGGACGCGGACTCCGAGCCCGATCCGAACGCCAGCTGGAAGGTCGTCTCGCAGCGCAAGCCGACCGCCGTCGAGAGGGCGGCCTGCGACCTCGCCTGGAAGGTGGTCCGTCGCGTGAAGTCGAACGCGATCGTGCTCGCCAACGCTCGGCAGACCATCGGGATCGGCGCGGGCCAGATGAGCCGCGTGGACGCGTGCCGTCTCGCCGCGACCAAGCCCGTGCTGCCGGTCGTCAACTGCGGCGCCGCATCGGACGCGTTCTTTCCGTTCCGCGACGGGCTCGAGATCCTCGCCGACGCCGGCGTGACCGCGATCGTCGCGCCGGGCGGCTCCATCCGGGACCAGGAGATCGTCGCCGCCGCCGACGAGCGAAACATGGCCTTCCTCATGGCGCCGCGGCGGCACTTCCGGCACTGACGGCACGTGAGCCGCTGAACACGAGACGCAGACGCAAGAAGTGAGACGGATGAGGGCCTCCACCGCGCGCATCGCGCTCGCGCTGGGTTTCGGCGTCGCCGCGGCGGCGCCGGGCGCCCGGGCGCAGACGACGCCGCCGCCCGCGACCCCGGCCGCGGCGCCGGCCCAGGCGGCCATCCCGCCGGAGGCCTCGGCCGCCCTGTCGAAGGCCGCCGGGGTCTATGCGGATGGCTCGGCGCACGCGGCGGCATTCACGCAGATCTACACGCCGGCCGGTTTCGCGACGTCTCGGCGCGAGTCGGGAACGGTCTGGATCCAGTCGCCGCAGCGCCTGCGCTTCGACTACTCGGCTCCCGACGCGAAGGTCTTCACCTACGACGCCGGCGAGGGCAGGTTCTTCTCCCCCGAGGACAAGCAGCTGACGGTGCGCAAGCTCTCGGCCGACGAGCAGGCGCGGCTGCCACTCGTGTTCCTGAAGAAGCCGGACGAGCTCGCGGCGCGCTACGCGATCCAGGTGGACGGTTCGAACGCCGTCCTTCTCAAGCCTCGGGCCTCGGACGCCGACTTTGCGTGGCTGAAGCTCGCCGTCTCGGCCGACGGCGCCGTCGAGGGGCTGTCGTACGAGGACCAGTCCGGCAACCGGACGGAGTTCCGCTTCGAGGGCTGGCGCACGGAGAAGGCTCGGCCGCCGGGCGACTACCGGATCACGGGACCGAAGGGGACGCGCATCGTCGAGAACTGACCGCGCGGCGAACGCGAAGCGGTCGCCAAGCGGTCATCCCGAGGAGCGCAGCGACGAGGGATCCCGAGATCGACCCGTCGAGAATGCCGGCGTCCGTTCGTAGGCCTGCCGGTCACGGGATCCCTCGCTAGCGCTCGGGATGACGGCTCGAACTGGACGGTTCGATCCCCGCTTGCCTTCTCGAAATACAATCCCCCCCATGGCCCAGGAGTTCTCGTTCGACGTCGTCTCGAAGGTGGACCTGCAGGAGGTCCTGAACGCGGTCCAGCAGGCCTCGAAGGAGATCGCCACGCGCTTCGACTTCCGGGGCTCGAAGTCCAAGGTCGAGTGGAACGAGAAGGAGCTCACGCTGACGATGACCTCGGACGACGAGGGCAAGCTGAAGTCCGTGAAGGACATCCTCGAGACCCGCCTGGTCAAGCGCGGCGTCGCGGTCAAGTCGCTCGACTACCAGAAGGTCGAGCCGGCCGCGATGGGGACCGTCCGCCAGGACGTGAAGATCCAGCAGGGAATCGCCTCCGAGAAGGCGAAGGAGATCGTGAAGGCCATCAAGGATCGCAAGCTCAAGGTCCAGGCCGCGATCCAGGGAGACCAGGTCCGCGTCTCGGGCCGGGCGAAGGACGACCTGCAGGAGGTCATGACCCTCCTGCGGGCGGGCGACTACGGGGTCCCCCTGCAGTTCACGAATTACCGCTGAGCCTCAACCCCTTGAAGTGGACGCGTTGAACCGATGAGTCCCTCGCGCCTCGACGACCTGCGCCTGAAGCGGGCCTACGACCTCATCGCGGACAAGCTCGCGAAGGTCGAGGAGGAGCTCCTCATCCACTTCCGCTCCCCCATCCCGACGATCGACCGCATCGGCGCGTACCTCGCGCAGGGAGGCGGGAAGCGGATCCGTCCGGCGCTGCTCCTCCTCTCGGCAAGGCTATTGGGCTACCGCGACGGCGACAAGGACGTGCGTTACGCCGCGGTGGTCGAGTTCATTCACACGGCGACGCTCGTGCACGACGACATCATCGACGAGGCGAGGCTGCGGCGGGGCCGCACGTCCGCCAACGCGAGATGGGGCAACAACCTGACGGTGCTCTTCGGCGATTACCTCTACACGATGTCCATGGGGATCGCGCTCGACGAGGGAGACCTGACGATCCTGAAGGTCCTCTCGGACACGACGCTTTCCATGATCGAGGGCGAGATCCTCGGGATCGAGAAGGAAGGGTCGATCCACGTCACGCGGGAGGAGGCGCTCGAGATCACGCGCCGCAAGACTGCGGACCTCTTCGCCGCCGCGTGCCGCCTGCCTGCCCACTTCGCGCCGCGGGGAGACCTGTTCGCCGCCGAGCGGCTCGCGGAGTACGGGCGCTGCCTCGGGATGGCGTTCCAGCTCATCGACGACCTGCTCGACTACACCGGGAGCGTCGAGCAGGTCGGCAAACCCGTCCTGAACGACCTGCGCGAGGGAAAGCTGACGATGCCGCTGCTGCTCGTGCTCCCCAAGGCCGCGCCGCAGGAGAGAGACCGGATCTCCACGGTGCTTCACGAGCGCGAGTTCAAGAGCGTCGAGCCGGCGGAGATCCTCGCGATCGTCAACCGCTACGACGGAATCCGTCAGACCCGCGCCCTGGCGCGCGACTACGCCGGCGCGGCTCGCGTCGCTCTGAACGCCCTGCCCGACTCCGACGCGAAGGACGGTCTCCTGCTCGCGACCGAATCGGTCATCGATCGCATCCGGTAGAGCGAGCGTCTCCGGCCGGAATCGCCGGCCCCCGCCACCTGAAAATATTTGGCGAAAGACGGGGTTACCCTGAATCCATTCGGCGACCGCTCCATGCCGTTTTGCCATATAACGTAAGGGCAATTGCCTCATTGATCTAAATTTTTATTGCTGTTTTCGAGAACAGGCGTACACTCCTTGTGAATGGCGTCACACGCAGGCGGCTGGACGGCGCTGGCCGCGACCCTTCGAAACCTCTCCCATCTCCTTCCGAATCAATCAGATCCGACCGGCGAAGCCGATCTCTATTACCGCCGCGCGTGCCTGGCCGCGACCGAAGAGCGCTACGACGTCGCCCGGGTGTTCTGTCTGAAGGCGACCGAAGTGGCGCCGCGTCACCTTCCGTCGCGGCTCCTGCTCGCCCGCATCTTCGACCGCGGCCTCCACGACATCGAAGCCGCCGTCGCCGGCTACAAGAAGGTGATCGCGCTCGCCGGCTACGACGGCACGGACCCGCACTGCCAGGCGGCGCGGGAAGCGCTCGACGCGCTCGTCCAGAAGGTCTGAGACCGATCCTCGTCGAGAGACGAGACCCCAGGGCTCCGGATCTCCCCGCCCGCCGGCGCGGTCCCCGGCACGACCCGCACCCGCAACCCGGAACTCGTAACTCCTGCCTCTGATTTACCGATCGAATCCCCTTTCGAGCTCGTTCGGCCTCGGCATCCTCGGATAACCCCACGGGTACTGCGGCGGCCGCCCCCACACCATGGGGAGATACCTGCCCCCGCTCCGGATCGCCGCCGGGTCAGGGTCCACGCGCCAGTCGCCGTTCGAGACGAGTGCGTCCCGGCCGTGGCCGGAGACGTCGAGCGAGAAGAGGATCCCGCCCGCTCCGGTCGGATGCGACGCCTCGATCGCGATCCGGTTCGGCCCCGGCGCGAGGAGACCCTCGAGCCCGTAGACCGCGAGCGGGTCGCCGGGCCGCTGCGTCCCTTCCCCGGCCCGCCGGCCGTTGACCCAGAGTACGTGCGCGCGGTCGACGAAGAGCTTCGCCGTGGCACGCGCCGGGCGTTCGGGGAGGACCACGTCGCGGGTCGCGTAGAACTTCAGCGGCGCCGCCCGGGGCAGCCGGCTCGTGTACCAGATCCACTCCGCGGCCCCCGTGTGCGAAGAGAGGCGTTCGGTGTGGGCGCGAGCGAGGGAGACCAGCGCCGCGGAGCCGGCGATCAGCACGGCGAGCGCATAAAGGACGGAGGGCGCCGGCCGGGAGAGAAGGCGCGCGCCCGACGTTTCTTGACGCAATCCGGGCCGGAGGATACTATTCCGCGTCCGATGATTGCATGACGGTCATCGCCGTAATACCCGCGCGCTACGCCTCCGTCAGATTCCCCGGAAAACCTCTCGCTCCTCTCGCCGGCCGTCCCATGGTCCTGCACGTCGTGGACGCCGCTCGGGCCGCGCGGCGCGTGGACAGGGTGATCGTGGCGACGGACGACCCGCGCATTGCCGACTGCGTGCGCGGGGCGGGGGCGGAGGCCGCGATGACCTCGCCCGGCGCGGCCAGCGGAACGGATCGGGTGGCCGAGGTCGCGCGGACGCAGCCGGCCGACATCTGGGTCAATCTCCAGGGGGACGAGCCGCTCATGGCTTCCGAGAACGTGGACCGTGCGGTCGAAACGCTCCTCGCGGGGCCGGATCGGGCGATCGCCACGCTCGCGGTTGCCCTCGCGGCGGAGGCCGCCCCCGACCCCAACGTCGTCAAGGCGGCCGTCGCGCGCGATGGACGCGCGCTGTACTTCTCGCGCTCCCCGATCCCTCACCCCAGAAACGGCGCTCCGGCGTACCGGAAGCATCTCGGGATCTATGCGTTTCGGGCGGACACGCTGGAGCGGATCGCGGCGCTCGGGCCGGCGCCGCTCGAGCGGGCCGAGTCGCTCGAGCAGCTGCGCTGGCTGGAAGCGGGATACTCCATCTGGGTGGGCGAAGGAATCTCGGACTCGATCGGGGTCGACACACCGGAAGATCTGGCGGAAGCGGAGAGGCGTTTGAAAAAGGAGGAGGTCGTCCCATGAGCACGAAGTACGTCTTCATCACCGGCGGCGTCGTTTCGTCGCTGGGCAAGGGAATCGCCGCCTCCTCGATCGGGGCGCTGCTCGAGGCGCGAGGCTTCTCGGTCGCGATCGCGAAGTTCGACCCGTACATCAACGTGGACCCGGGCACGATGTCCCCCTTCCAGCACGGCGAGGTCTACGTGACCGACGACGGGGCCGAGACCGACCTCGACCTGGGACACTACGAGCGCTTCACCTCGATGACCGCCTCGAAGCTGAACAACACGACGGCGGGCCGCATCTACGCGACGGTGATCGAGCGGGAGCGACGGGGCGACTATCTCGGCAAGACCGTGCAGGTCATCCCTCACATCACCGACGAGATCAAGGAGTCGATCCGCCGCGTCGGCACGGACACGGACGTCGTCCTCGTCGAGATCGGCGGCACGGTCGGAGACATCGAGTCGCTGCCGTTCCTGGAGGCGATCCGCCAGTTCCGGCAGGAGGCGGGCCGCGGCAATGCGATCAACGTGCACCTGACCCTGGTCCCGTACATCAAGGCGTCCGACGAGCTGAAGACCAAGCCGACCCAGCACTCGGTCAAGGACCTCCTCTCGATCGGAATCCAGCCGGACGTGCTCCTCTGCCGTACGGACCGGCCGATCCCGACCGAGGTGAAGCGCAAGATCGCGCTCTTCTGCAACGTCCCCGTCGAGGCGGTCATCAACGCGAAGGACGTCCCGTCGATCTACGAGGTCCCCCTGCATTTCGCGGCCGAGGGTCTGGACGAGATCCTGCTCGACCTGCTCTCCCTCCCCCACTACGACCGCGACCTGTCGAAGTGGGACAGCCTGGTCAACCGGATCAAGAACCCGGCGGGCGAGGTCGACATCGCGGTCGTCGGCAAGTACGTCGACTACGGCGACTCCTACAAGTCACTCAACGAGGCGCTCGCGCACGGCGGCATCGCGAACAACGTCCGCGTCCGGCTCCACTACGTCGACGCCGAGGCGCTGGAGGGCGAGTCGTACCCCGACACGCTGTTCCGCGCGGACGCGATCCTCGTGCCGGGCGGGTTCGGGCGCCGCGGGGTCGAGGGCATGATGCGGGCCATACGCTATGCCCGCGAGAAGAAGGTCCCGTACTTCGGCATCTGCCTGGGCCTCCAGACGGCCGTGATCGAGTTCGCGCGGAACGTCGCGGGCCTCGAGGCGGCCAACTCGACCGAGTTCGAGGACGATCCGAAGCACAAGGTCATCTACAAGCTGCGCGACTTGATCGGCGTCGATGCGCTCGGCGGCACCATGCGGCTCGGCAAGTACCCGTGCGACCTGTCCGGGGGCTCCTTCGCCGCGCGCGCCTACGGAGAGTCGCTGATCTGGGAGCGCCACCGCCACCGCTACGAGGTGAACCAGGAGTTCCTGCCGCGCCTGAAGGAGGCCGGGATGTCGTTCACCGGGATGTCGCCGGACAAGAAGTTCGTCGAGATCATCGAGCTGCGCGACGATCATCCGTGGTTCCTCGGTTGCCAGTTCCATCCGGAGCTCAAGTCCAAGCCCTTCGCGTGTCACCCGCTCTTCAAGGACTTCATCCGGGCGGCGCGCGCCCACCGCTCGGCGACCCGCGGAGAAGCCGGCGCGGCCTCCGAGACGCCGGCCGTCGCCGATCGACTCGTGGAGCGCGCCTGACGGCGGCCGCCTCCGAGGGCGGCGGGAGGGCCGTCCGCACAGTCCAGATCGCCGAGGGGATCGCCGCCGGAGACGGACAGCCGCTCGTCTTCTTCGCGGGCCCGTGCGTCATCGAGTCGCGCGAGCACGCGCTCTCCATGGCGCGGCGCGTCGCGGCCGTGCGCCAGGAGACGGGCGCGCGGATCGTCTACAAGTCGTCGTTCGACAAGGCGAACCGGTCCTCCGGGCCGTCCTTCCGCGGGCCCGGCATCGACTCGGGCCTCGAGATCCTCGCCGAGGTGCGCCGGACGACGGGGCTCCCGGTGATCTCCGACGTGCATACGCCGGAGCAGGCGGAGCGCGCCGCCGCCGTTCTGGACGTCCTCCAGATCCCGGCGTTCCTCTGCCGCCAGACGGACCTGATCGTCGCGGCGGCGAGGACCGGGAAGCCCCTGAACGTCAAGAAGGGGCAGTTCATGGCGCCCGACGACATGGGACGCGTGGTCGAGAAGTGCCGCTCGGCCGGCAACGACCGCATCCTGCTCTGCGAGCGGGGCGCCTCGTTCGGCTACCACGACCTCGTCGTCGACATGCGCGGCTTCCCGATCCTGCGGGCATTCGGCTGCCCGGTCATCTACGACGTCACGCACTCGATGCAGCTCCCGGGCGGCGGCGCGCAGACGGGCGGGGTGAAGCAGTACGCGCCCGTGCTCGCTCGGGCGGCGGCCGCGACCGGCTTCGTGGACGGGTTTTTCCTGGAGGTCCACGACGATCCGGAACGGGCCCTGTCCGACGCCTCGACCCAGCTCGACGTCGGGGTCCTCGCGGAGCTCATCCGGACGCTCACGGCGATCCGCTCGGCCGCCGGGCCGCCTTCTCGGTCCGCCTGAGGCCGGCGCTCTCCCCCGTCCTCGACGGCCCCGCCGGATCCGTTCACGCCCCGTTCATCCCGGGTCGTGCAGCATCTCCCTCGTTCGCTCCCCACGGAACGAACAGGAGGTGGGAATGTTGAGCTCGGTTCGCAGAAGCATCCGTATCGCACTCGTCGTCATCGCGGCCGTCCTGGCCGCTTCGGTCACGGCCTCCGCGGCGCCGGAGAAGGTGGACGTCAACACCGCGTCGCAGCAGCAGCTCGAGGCGCTGCCCGGCATCGGCCCGGCGCTCGCCACGAAGATCATCGCCAACCGTCCGTACTCCTCGATCAACGACCTCTCGCGGGCCGGCGTCCCGGAATCGACCATCGAGAAGATCAAGCCGCAGGCGAAGGCCGGCCGGGTGAAGTCATCGGACAAGGCGGCGCCGGCGGAGACCTCCAAGGAGAGCTCGAAGCCTGCGGGCGCCGCGAAGACGCCGAAGGCGGAGAAGTCGTCCTCCAGCGCCACCTCGAAGTCCTCGGCGTCGGCTTCGTCGGCTTCGTCGACGGCCGCCGAAGGCAAGGCGTCCGGGGGCACGGTCGACCTGAACACGGCGTCGATGGAGCAGCTCGAGGCCCTGCCGGGCGTCGGCAAGGCCACCGCGACGAAGATCGTCGACGGCCGGCCCTACTCCTCGGTCGACGACCTGTCCCGGGTCGGCGTCTCCCAGAAGACGATCGACAAGATCCGCGGCTCGGTCGTCGCCACCGGCGGATCCGGCAAGTCCTCGTCCTCGTCGAAGCGCCCATCGCAGAGCTCCTCCCCGGCATCCGCCGACGCGACGTCGGCCCCGGGCGGGTCCTCGTCCTCATCGTCTGCGTCGCACCGCTCGAGCTCGGCGTCCACGTCGTCCGCCTCGAAGGACGAGGAGGTCGCTCCGCGGACGCCGCCGGCGAAGGGAATGGTGTGGGTGAATACGGCGACGAAGGTCTACCACTTCGAGGGAGATCGCTGGTACGGCAAGACCAAGGAAGGCAAGTTCATGACGGAGGCGGACGCTCAGAAGGCGGGCTATCGCGCCTCGAAGCAGGAGAATCCCAACGACTCGAAGCAGTGACCGGGCGGATCGTCGAAAATGCGAGGGCCGCGCGCGAGCGCGGCCCTTTTTCATACATCGTCGGTGAGCGCGGCTCGAGGAAGTATTCGCTACAGCTGATGGATCGGCGCTTCATTCGACTTGCGTCGAGCGGATAAAGGGATCCTTCGGCGCTACGCGCCTCAGGATGACGCGTAAGGAGCTACGCTCTCACGCGTCACTTCGCCGCCTTCTTCTTCGACGCCGCGGACGCCTTCACGTCGACGGCCGCGGCGGTCATCCGGTACTCGATCGTGACCTTCTCGCCGACCTTCAGGTCCCCGGTGACCTTCGTCGAGGCGTCGCGGGCGATCTCCCCCCTGTCCTGGCCCTTCTGCACGGCGATCATCGTGTCGTTGACCTCGAGAACCGGGCCGGTGACCTGGTAGGTCTTGATGGCGGCGGACGCGGGCCCGGCCAGGGCCAACCATCCCAGAGTCACGAGCAGCGGCAGCGCAACGCGTTTCTTCATTGTGTTTCCTCCGCCGCAAATTCTAGACCGGGGCGCCTCCTTCGGCCGGCGTCGAGCTCTCTGCGCTCAGGAGGCCCCGCGAATCGCGATCAGCGGCTCGGCCTCGACCGCGTAGCCCGCGCCGATCCACGCGTCGAGCCCGCCCGCGAGCGGGCGGACCAGCCGGAACCCCCTGTCGATCAGCATGCGCGCCACACGGGCGGCCGTGGCCTCGTTGGGTCACGTGCAGTAGAGGATGATCTCCCGGTCGCGCGGCAGCTCCGCGAGCCGCGCGTCGAGCTCGGATGCCGCCAGCACGACGGCGCCCGGGATTCGGCGCGGGTCGCGGTCGAGCGCACCCGGGGTGCGCACGTCGACGACGACGGGGCTCTTGCCCTCGTCCATGAGGGACCGCAGCTCGTCGACGGAGATCCGCGCCATCCGCAGCATCCGGTAGAAGCGGCGCCGCTGCCACCACTTCAGCGCAACGAACACCGCGAGGCCGGCGCCGAGGAGGACCAGGGCTCCGCTCCCGAGCGATGCGATCGCCGCGATGACCCGGTCGATGGCGCGGTGGAAGAGCATGCCCGCGACGACTCCCGCACCCGCCCACAGGAGCGCCCCGCCCGAGTCGTAGAGCAGGAAGGTCGGGAGACGGGCTCCGACGGCGCCGGCCATCGGCGGCGCGACGGTGGAGAAGCCGGGGATGAACTTGGCGAGCAGGAGCGAGGGCATCCCGTAGCGCTCGAAGACCGACTCGGTCTGACGGACGCACGAGTCCGGGGAGAGCGAGATGCGGCAGAGGGTCTTCAGGATTCGGTTGCCCTGCACGCGGCCGAGCGCGAACCACAGGGAATCCGCCGCGACGGAAGCCGCGACGGCGCCGAGCAGGACCTGCCAGGCCGCGAGCTTCCCGTCGACCGCGAGGGCTCCCGCCACCACGAGGACGGGGATCGCCGGAATCGGCAGCCCGAGCTGCTCGAGCAGGACGACGCCGATGACCAGGGGAAGGCCATAGGAGGCGACGGACTGGGTCAGGGAGAACATCGGGGGCATTCTATGAGGTCGTGACGCGACCGGTGACCTGCGCCCGATCACCTAAGATACCGGCTCCATGAGCCTCGACATCGCGCGCCGGGTTCTCGAGATCGAGGCGGACTCGGTCCGTCGACAGGTCGACAACCTCGGTCCCTCGTTCCTCGCGGCCCTCGAGGCGATCCGGGTCTCCGACGGACGCATCTGCGTGACGGGGATCGGCAAGTCGGGCCTGGTCGGCCAGAAGATCGCGGCGACCCTCGCCTCGACCGGCACGCCGGCCTACTTCCTCCACGCGGGAGAAGCGAGCCACGGCGATCTCGGCATGCTCATGCCCGGCGACGTTCTCCTCGCGCTCTCCTACTCGGGGGCGACCCCCGAGGTCGTCCGCCTCATCGAGTTCGCCGGCAAGCGCGGAATCCGCACGATCGCGATCACCGGGGAGACCGGCTCCCCGGCGGCGAACGCCGCGCAGATATCCATCTCGGCCGCGATCCCGCGCGAGGCCTGTCCCCTCAACCTCGCGCCGACGGCCTCCACGACGGCAATGCTGGCGCTCGGCGACGCCCTCGCGCTCTCGCTGTCCGAGCGGCGGGGATTCGGCGAACGCGACTTCGCGGAGCTCCATCCCGGCGGGTCGATCGGGATGCGCCTGGCGAAGGTTCGCGACCTGATGCGGACGGGCAGCCGCGTCCCGCGCGTCGCCGAGGACGCGCCGATGACGGAGGCGATCCACGAGATGTCGCGCAAGATGATGGGCATCACCGCGGTGGTGGACGCCGAGGGGCGCCTGCGCGGAGTGATCTCCGACGGCGACCTGCGGCGCCTTCTGGAGAGCGATCCCGCGAAGCTTCAGAGTGCCGCCGGAGCGTGCGGCCGCCCGAACCCGAGGACGATCGACGGCGAGGAGTTCGCGTCCGCGGCGCTGGAGGCGATGCGCTCCAACCGGATCACCTCGCTGTTCGTCCTCGACGGCGGCGGCCGGCTCGAGGGCGCGGTCCACATGCACGATCTGCTCGAACGGGGACTGGGAGAGGGAAGCTGAGAGTCGAGTGTCGAGAGCCGGTGTTGAGAGCCAGTGTTGAGAGGAAGAGTTGAGAGGAAGAGTTGAAAACTAGAAACCGAAGGGCCGCTCGGCCCATCCGCGCCCTCTTTCTCGACGTGGACGGCGTCCTGACGGACGGCCGCATCTACCTGGATGGCCGCGGCAACGAGCTGAAGGTCTTCGACACGAAGGACGGCCACGGC
>Ga0157374_10003223_pt1 | contig 13705 bp, 12 predicted proteins | sample M25metaG_FD_115308 | JGI IMG/M metagenome (GOLD analysis project Ga0157374, IMG submission 115308) | Miscanthus rhizosphere microbial communities from Kellogg Biological Station, Michigan, USA - M2-5 metaG | ecosystem: Host-associated > Plants > Roots > Rhizosphere > Soil | place: USA: Michigan...
TCGCTATCTAAACCAAATCCCATCAAAACCGTCTTGATACCCAATTCGGCCTCAAATAAAGCCACGATAGGGATACTACCACCGCCACGCGTTGGTATAGCATCTTTACCGAATGATTCAGCAATGGCTTTCTGTGCAGCCTTATAAGCAACACTGTCGGTAGGGGTAACAACCGGCTCGCCACCATGATGCGTGGTCACTTTTACATTCACCGACGCCGGCGCGATCTTTTTGACGTGCTCAGTAAATAATTCGCTGATCTTTATCCAACCCTGGTTTGGTACTAATCGCATGGATATTTTGGCGTAAGCTTTTGAAGGCAACACGGTTTTAGCGCCCTCGCCGGTATAGCCGCCCCATATGCCCTTTACCTCAAGTGTGGGGCGTGTGCCGGTGCGTTCCAGTGTGCTGTAGCCTTTTTCTCCCCAAAGCTCATTCACGTCCAGGTCCTGCTTGTATTCTTTTTCATCATACGGCGCATCATTCAAAGCTTTGCGCTCCGCAGGTGTCAGGTCTAACACATCGTCATAAAAACCCGGTATGGTGATATGATTGTTCTCATCATGCATCGAGGCGATCATCTTCGCCAATATAGTAGCCGGATTGGCCACCGCGCCGCCATATACGCCCGAGTGCAGGTCGCGGTTTGGCCCGGTCACCTCAACTTCCATGTACGAGAGGCCCCTTAAGCCCGTTTCCAGCGATGGGTTTTCCATGCTCAGCATCGAAGTATCGGATATCAGAACCACGTCAGCCTTCAGGCGGTCCTTATTGGCTTTTACAAAAATGCCCAGGTTATTGGAACCAACCTCTTCCTCGCCTTCGATCATGAATTTGATATTGCAGGGCAAGCCGCCGTTCTGCATCATCAGTTCAAAAGCTTTCACATGCATGTAAAACTGGCCCTTATCATCACAGGCCCCGCGGGCGTATATCTTACCGTCGCGTACCGTCGGCTCAAACGGAGGCGTTTTCCAAAGCTCCAGCGGATCTGGCGGCTGCACATCATAATGCCCGTAAACCAGTACGGTCGGCTTTGCCGGATCGATGATCTTTTCGCCGTAAACAATCGGGTAACCTGCTGTTTCACAAACCTCTACGTTGTCTGCACCGGCGTCACGCAGCTTTTTAGCCACATGATCGGCCGTTTTTAAAACATCGGGCTTGTATTTAGGGTCCGCGCTGACAGACGGGAAACGCAGCAGTTCAAAAAGTTCATCCAGGAAACGCTGCTTGTTCTGTTCAACATATTGTTTGATATACTGCATGTGAAGGATTGTTTGCAGCAAATATAGGTTTTATGCTGATTTCAAAAATCCTTAAAAAAAAGAAAAAGAAGAACTATAAAGCTGTATAAGCAGGTCCCCGGGCAGGAAAAGAAAAAAGAGCTGATTTTGATAGGTCCCTTTTAAAAAAAAAGATATCAGCCTTACAGGGCTAATATCGCTGAAAGAAAGGAGTAAAATTCTGTAGTTCCGTATTTAAAATACTTGAAAATACAATGCAATTACGAAATAATATTTCGTTCGATCAGTTGTGATGATACCGAATTTCTCGGTATCATCAAGCTCACTACGGTAACTTTTACAAGTTGCCGTCCGGCGCCAACTTAATTAGTCAGCAGTACCGATGTCCTTCTTGTCACTGGCGAAGCTGCGACGGTGTGCGTCAGCAGTACCAATGTCTTTTTTGTTGTCAGCAGTACCGATGTCCTTTTTGTTGTCAGCAGTGCCGATGTCCTTCTTGTTGTCGGCAGTACCGATGTCCTTTTTGTTGTCGGCAGTACCGATGTCCTTCTTGTCAGCTACCATGTGCTTCGCGACAGCAGTGTCGTGCTTAACAGTGAATGATGACAAGCCTACTACTACACATGCCGCCATCAGGCTCGCTAAAATTACTTTTTTCATTGTTTTGAATGGTATTAAATGGTTATAAATAGAATATGGTTAATAAGCATTTTTATAAAAAAGCGCCTCAGATAAGTACAAACCTAATTTACCTTATATAAACCGCATAACGGTCTATCAGCCTGTTTTTTATTGAAAATTTGCAATTATTGTATCAGAGAAGGGCTTTTCATTGAAATATTATCAAAATAAAGCCAAAAAATAATCAAAATTGCAACGAGGTAGACGCTTATAACAAGCTATAAATTAGGCATTTACAGTATTCAACTAAAGTACCTTCACAAAGGTTAAAAATGTTTTCGAGAAATAAAAGTTTTAGTAAAAAAATATTTTTCGCATCATTTTCTCTTTCCTCCCCGTAAAAGGGGTGTTATCAGGCTAAACTCTGTCCCGAAAGGACAAGGTCAACTATCGGTTAATGAAAAAAACTTACCTTCTTATATTGATCCTGTTTGCGACTATCGCTTGCGCGCACGCCAGTACTGCTGCGTTCGATATTGCAAACCAGGATACCGCAAGGGTGAACGAATTGATCAAAGAAGGGTTCAAGGCGCGTTTTTCCGATCATGATGCCACGATCAAAAAAGCCCAGCAGGCGCTGGAGCTTGCGCAAAAGCTGAATTATATCAATGGTATAGCTGAATCCTACCGGACTATGGGCTTGGGTGAGTCTTACGCCAATCACGAAGCGAAAGCCATCTCCTATTATGAATATGCCTTATCTTATTTCAAAAAGTCGAATAACATACTTGGCCAGGCCAAGGTATATAATAATATAGGTACGCTGTTTCTCACAGTAGACTATGACCAGGCGCTTGATTACCTGGAAAAAAGTTTTTCAATAGCTCAAAGTATTGGTAATTCAGAGTTGATGGCCAAGACGGGGCTGAATATCGGCAGTGTTTATTTGCGTAAGAAAAACTTTTCCCTCGCGCTTGAATACTATAATAAGAGCGAGCCGCTTTTCAAAAAGCTGGACGACCAGGACAATATGATCATTTGTATGCAGAACCAGGGCGTTATTTATTATAAGCTGAAGGAACTGGATAAAGCGGAAGATATATTAATAAAAGCAAATGCAGAGGCCAAAGCACGTGACATGAATATGTCTATCGGTAGTATCGACCTTAACCTGTCTTCGATATTCATCGACAAGCGGGAATACGATAAGGCCAAGAAGTTTTTGGACGAAGGCGTAAACTACGCGCAGATAGCCAAGGATGATAAGCTTGAGGGGGATTTTATCTATAACTCCTATCAATTGGAATTGCACCGCCAGGACTATCAAAAGGCGGTAGGAATATTACATAAGATATATGTGCGTGACAGTACAGCACAAGCGAGCACCTCGGCGCTCGACTTAAAGCTGATGCAGGAACAGCACGAGCAGCAGGAAAAGCAAAAGGAGAACGAGCTGATCATCGAGCGCCAGAAGAACGATCGCGTAAAATTCTGGTGGGCGGTTTCGGGCTCGGGCCTGTTATTAATAGTGGTGGGCTTGCTGGTTGGCAATGTGAAACGCAAAGCCAAAACCAATGTAAGGCTTACCGAACTGAATGCCGAAGTATCGCGTCAGAAAGATAACCTCGACCGGATCAACCATCACCTGGAAGAGATCATCGACGAGCGTACGCGCGACCTGCAGATCAAGAACAAGAAACTTTCGGAATACTCTTCATACCTGTCGCACCAGATACGCGGGCCTATCGCTACGCTGAAGGGTTTGATGAACCTGGAAAAAGAAGGACTTGTGGACCAGGAGGAGTGTATCAATATGATGAACAAGTGCGTTTCGGACATCGATGAGAAGATCATCGACATGACCGATATCCTGCACGATCCCAAGCGGACGAGTTTTTGAGGTCAGATGTCTGAAGTCAGATGTCAGAAAATGATGTCTATATTTAAGCATCCTGAGCTCTCACCTCAGATTTCCGACCTCTGACTTCCGACCTCTTAATAAGGCCAGCTCGCGTGTATCTGCGCTTCCATCCATCCTAAATACATGCAGTACCAGGCTATCATTTCCAGTATCAGCACGTTGCGGTGTTTTTTGTAGCCTTCGGTCTCAAAGGCCAATGTTTTATTGCCGGCGGTTACAAAGTACTGTATTTCGCCTTTTTTAGGGGTGAACTTTGACTTTATGGCGTCGATTACCCTGATCTTCAGCTTACTCTCAGGGTCGTGTATCGTTTCCCTTTTATCTGCTCCGGTCTTCCCGAATGATATTAAATAATTCAGCATAATAGGTAGTGTATATAACTATACACCCGCAATAGTTGCTCCAAAAAAGGCTTTTTGCAGAAAATACTCTCATGTTTTAATAAGAGAGAATATTTATTTCTTCTGAATTAATAATAGGCTATAAAAAAGAAATAGAGCTATAAAAGCTCTTTTCTTTTTGTCGAACTAAAGAAGGAAAAGTGTCGGCTTTACTAAACAGCTAGTTTTAAACCGCAACTGAGTTCTTATTGCGCAATTCTTCGTAAAGTTCAATAACCTTGCGTTGTAGCGCGGCTATCTCTGCCTCACGGTCGTTTAATTTCTTCTGCATTACGTTCAGATGCGAAGGAACCGGTTCTGCCTGGTCGTTGTCAACATTCAGTAGCTGAACCACGCTCACTTCATAAATGTTGGCGATTTGTTCAAGACGTGATAAGTTAACATCAGTAACACCGGTTTCGATCTTTGAAAATGCAGGGATAGATATGCCCAAACGGTTGGCGATATCTTCCTGGCTCCAGCCATGTTGGTGGCGCAGTATCCGGATGCTCTTGCCTACGGATTTGTTTGCTTGTCTTTTTGTTAAATCGTTCATAATCAATGTTGCCTCAATAATTAGGGGTTGAGTACATCTATCCAAACCTCATGCCACAATAATTTTGTGCCAAAACGCTCGGATTTTTGCATAAAAAGCAAATTTCGGTTATACATTATGGGGAAACTGTTCTACAAATGAGAAAAAAAGTCTAATTTTTTTTAACCAATTGTAAAGGTTTTAATGTATTTGGAAAACTTCTTTTAGCAAAGCTCAATAGTTCGCTACTAATATAACAATTAGTTAATAATAATGCGCAACTTGGCAAATTTAAGCAGGAGTTGTTTTTGGCCGATCTCTTTGAAGAAAATGGTGGCTTTTATATCGGGCTTGTTTCCCTCAAGGCTAAGCACTTTGCCAAAGCCGAAACGCTCGTGTTCCACCTCCATTCCCACCTGCAAACCGGAGGTATCGGAAGGGGCAAAACCGGCGGTAGGGACGTGGGCCTTGGCCAGTATCGAAGTGGTTTTTACCGGGGCCGATGGCGCCGGGCGGGGTTTGGAGAAGGTATCGCCGCGTTTGCTCCACGCATTGCGCTCATCATCAAAGAATGACGAAGTGCCGGCAGCGGGCTTGGCGGTAAAGTCAAGTTCGAGGTATCGGGCATCAATCTCGTCCAGGAAACGGCTGGGCTCGCAACTGATCAGCGTCCCGAATTTAAAACGCGAGGTAGCATAACTGATGGTTAACTTGCTTTCGGCGCGGGTAACCGCTACATAAAACAAACGGCGCTCCTCTTCCAGGTCACTGCGCGAGTTCAGCGACATCTGCGAAGGGAAAAGATTCTCTTCCAGCCCCACCACAAAAACATGCGGAAACTCGAGCCCTTTGGCCGAGTGGATGGTCATCAGCGAAACCGTCTCGGCATTCGGGTCTTTGTCCTTATCGTCATTGGTGAGCAGCGCGACGTCCTGCATGAAAACGGCCAGGCTTTTATCCTCAAGGTCCTCACGTTCAGAGAATTCCTTTATACCGTTCAGCAATTCTTGTATGTTCTCGTAACGGTTCAGCCCCTCTACTGATTTGTCTTCATAAAGGTCTTTCAGGATGCCCGAATGCTGCGCGATATGCAAAGCTGCATCATAGGCCGACTGCGTTTTGGTGATCACCTGGAAGCTTTGTATCATGGTGGCGAATACACCTACTGCGGCGGCACTGCGACCGTCAATATATTTGGAAGGATTGATGATCACTTCCCAGGGACTAACCATGTGCTGATCGGCCGCTAATATGATCCGGTCGACAGATGTATCGCCGATACCGCGCTTTGGGTAATTGATCACGCGTTTCATGGCTTCCTCATCGTTCGCGTTGATGGTCAGCCTGAAATAAGCGATCAGGTCCTTTATCTCCTTGCGTTGATAGAACGAAAGGCCGCCATATATTTTATAGGGAATGTTCAGCTTGCGCAACGCCTCTTCCATCGAGCGCGACTGGGCGTTGGTGCGGTACAGGATAGCAAAATCGTTCCATTTCAAGCCCTTGGTGCTGCGGTGCTGCATGATCTCTTCCGCCACGATCTTGCCTTCCTCGTTATCGCTGTAGGCGCGCATCACTTTGATCTTATCGCCCTCTTCCTTTTCCGAGAAAACATTCTTCTTCAGCTGTTCCTGGTTATTGGCGATGATGCTGTTGGCAACATTGACAATATTTTGGGTCGAACGATAGTTCTGCTCCAGCTTGAACACCTTCAGGTCGGGATAATCCTTCTCAAAGTTCAGGATGTTCTGGATATTAGCCCCACGGAACGCATAAATGCTTTGCGCATCGTCGCCCACCACGCAAATGTTTTCGTTGATCGCCGCCAGTTTTTTGACGATCAGGTACTGCGAAAAGTTAGTGTCTTGATACTCATCCACCATCAGGTATTTAAACTTGCTCTGGTATTTGTAAAGCACATCAGGATAGCGCTTTAGCAGCTCATTGGTCTTGAAAAGCAAATCGTCAAAGTCCATCGCACCGGCGCGGAAACAACGGTTCGAATAGGTCTCATATATTTTGCCCAAATGTCCGCGGCCGCTCGAAAAATCGTCGGCCTGTATCTGTTCGTTCTGCTGGTATTCCTGCCAGGATATCAGGTTGTTCTTCGCCCCCGAAATGCGGTTATAAACAAAGTTGGGGTTATAAAGCTTGTCGTCCAGCGCCAGCTCTTTCAGTATGGCGCGCAGTACGCTCTTGCTGTCGTCGGTATCGTAAATGGTAAAGTTATTCGGGTAACCGATCTTGTCGGCTTCAACACGCAATATTTTGGCAAAAACCGAGTGGAAGGTGCCCATCCATACGTTCTTGGCTTCGGGGCCTGCCGTATGAAGGATACGTTCGCGCATCTCTTTCGCCGCCTTATTGGTGAAGGTAAGCACCAGGATATTGAACGCGTCGACCCTGTTTGCGATCAGGTGCGCTACGCGCATAGTAATAACGCGTGTTTTACCCGAGCCCGCGCCGGCGATGATCATCACCGGCCCTTCGGTTTGCAATACTGCGGCCTGCTGGGCCGGGTTCAATCCCTTTAAATAATCCAATCTGGTATCCTCTTTTCTGACTGGCGAAATTACCGTTTTGAGCAGAAAGCTGAAAGCCAAAAGCGTAAAGCTTTTCATATTTTAAAACTGGCACTGTATTGTTCCGTACCTACGGCACGGGAATATATTTTTTATCAATGTTTCTACCGACCTGTGACCCCGACGGGGTCATTTCAACAAAAAAAATGCGCCATCGGCGCAAAAGTTCGGTAGCAATAATAAAAAGAGTGGTTTGCGTGCCGTAGGTACGCGACCTATCAGAGCGGCTCCGCCAGATTGGTCGTACCCGGTTGATCGATTATTTAAATGGATCGGTGAAACCCGATTGTAATATGTTTGTAACCATTTTCATTTCGCCGTCTTCGATCGTTCTACCAAACATTATTATTGACATTTTTACCAAATCAAAAAACACACACTTATGATCCCAGCAAAAAGTTATGCCGCACAAACCAATACATCTGATCTTGCCCCCTGGAGCTTCGAACGCCGCGAGGTGGGTCCTCATGATGTCCAATTTGATATTTTATTCTGCGGGGTTTGCCACTCCGACCTGCACCAGATCCATGACGACTGGTTCCCTGGTACTTTCCCCATGGTACCCGGCCACGAAATTGTGGGTCGTGTAATTAAGGTAGGCGACCAGGTAAAAAACTTTAAAGTAGGCGACCTGGCCGGCACCGGTTGTTTGGTCGATTCCTGCGGTCACTGTGCTAACTGCAGGCAAGACCTTGAACAGTATTGTCTCGAAGGAGGATCGTACACCTACAATAGCGTAGAGCAGGATAAAGTGACACCTACTTATGGCGGTTATTCGAACACCATCGTTGTTAAGGAAGAATTTGTTCTGCATATTTCAGATAAGCTCGATCTTGCCGCTACAGCACCTTTACTGTGCGCCGGTATCACCACCTATTCACCATTGAAGCACTGGAAAGTGGGCCCCGGCGATAAGGTTGCTATTTTAGGCTTAGGCGGTTTGGGCCACATGGGCGTTAAATTTGCCGTAGCATTCGGCGCCGAGGTAACCGTATTAAGCACTTCGCCAAAGAAAGAAGCCGACGCAAAAAAATTAGGCGCGCACCACTTTGTGGTAACCTCGGATGCCGCACAGGTAAAAGCAGCCGCAGGCAGTTTCGATTTTATACTCGACACCGTTTCCGCGGAACACGACTTTAACATGTACCTGTCCATGCTGAAAACCAATGGATCGATGGTGCTGGTTGGCCTTCCGTCTGCGGCTTTGCAGGTGCAGCCATTCGCCATTGTTAATGGCCGTAAAACCCTGGCCGGATCAAGCATCGGCGGCATCAAAGAAACCCAGGAAATGCTGGACTACTGCGCCGAAAATAATATCGTATCCGACATCGAGCTCATCGACATCAAAGACATTACCGCCTCTTATGCACGTATGGAGAAAGGCGACGTCCGCTATCGCTTCGTGATCGATATGGCGACTTTGTAGTCAACCCATAACCAAATTATGTCATTTCGACGAACGGAAAGGGATTGAGCAGCAAGGGTGAGGAGAAAACTTATATGCTATGCATAACCAGCTATGCATGACCGCACACACACCGTCTAAGTTTTCTCCTCGCTGCGCTCGTTCGAAATGACATAATGTTTGTCATTGCACGGCAATCTCCATACCATCCGCATGTCATTTCCATCAATTACCTGTTGCAACATCTAAAACCATTTATAGATTTGCCTGCAACAAAAAACCGCAGCATTAAATCGACTAAGTATGACAGCATTGAAATTATTTACCCCTGCAAAAGTTGGGGATATCACCGTAAAGAATAGAATTGTCATGTCGCCCATGACACGCTCACGTGCATTGGGCAATGTGCCGAACGACCTGATCGCACAATACTACGGCCAGCGCTCCGGCGCCGGGCTCATCGTTACCGAAGGCACCTCGCCGTCACCGAACGGATTGGGTTATGCCCGTATACCCGGCATTTTCAACCAGGCGCAGATCGACGGCTGGAAGAAAGTAACGGGCACCGTACACGCCAAAGGCGCTAAAATATTTGTGCAGCTGATGCACACCGGCCGTATCGGCCACCAATTGAATCTGCCCGAAGGCGCACAAATATTGGCACCATCCTCAGTAAAAGCAGCCGGCCAAATGTGGACCGACTCCCAGCAGATGCAGGACCACCCAGAACCAAAAGCAATGACCGCCGAAGAACTGGAAACCGCCAAAGCTGAATTTGTACAGGCAGCAAAAAACGCCGTTGAAGCCGGTTTTGATGGTATCGAACTGCACAGCGCCAATGGTTATTTGCTGGAACAATTCCTTTCGCCCATAAGCAATATCCGCACAGATAATTACGGTGGAAGCGTAGAAAACCGCGCCCGTTTCGTGCTTGAAGTTGCCGAGGCATCAGCCAATGCTATCGGTGCCGATAAAGTGGGTATCCGCCTTTCGCCTTATGGCGTGGCCAGCGACATGCCGCATTATCCTGAGATCGATGCCACCTATAAATATCTTGCTGAAGAATTGAACAAGCTGAATATCGCCTACATCCACGTTGTTGATCATTCGGCAATGGGCGCACCGGCTGTGCCTCTGGAAATAAAGCAGGCTATCCGTGCGGCGTTCAAAAATACCTTTATCCTGGCAGGTGGTCATACATTGGAATCAGCCGAAGCAGAACTGGAAAGCGGTTTATGCGACCTGGTAGCATTCGGCCGCCCCTTCATCAATAACCCCGACCTGGTGGAACGTTTTGAAAAAGGACACCCGTTGTCAACCAACCTCAACTTCGACCAATTCTACACCCCCGACGAAAAAGGTTATACCGATTACCCGGTTCATCAGGCATAATTGCTATTTGTCCGAATCAGAATTTGCAGAATTATTGAATTTTCAGAATTCTGTTCATTCTTTAATTCTGTAAATTCTGATTCAGACAATTTTCCCCCCGCGCACCATCCACAATATCCATCCAAACGGCACCAGCCAGATCAGATCGTTCAGCAGGTTCAAATACAAAAATTTCGGCGTCAATTGTCCCGAAACGATATAATATGCCGCGCCGACCGGCCCCAAAACCTTCCCGATAAATCCCACCAATATCAACGGCCAATACCTCACCGGATCACGCGAAGCGAAATAATACGCCATGGCATACGTACCCACCAGCATCCCGATGCACCGCAAAAGGATCAGCGTGAACGGCGTACCTGGGTATCCAAACAAGATCACCTGCGGCCAAAGCGATATCACAGCGCCCCAAACGGCATTATAAATTGCGGCGAGGAGCATGATGAGTTTGGCAGTGCGGAGTTTGGTCATTAGGTTGGGAAATACTTGAGTCAGCGAATTTTGTCAATAACAAAATCAATTGAACCTTCTTCTAAGGATCCAAAACGGCCATCATAATGAAAATGAGACCCCACGGGAACACTATCTTGAGCGAGAGTAAGAAGCTGGATAGCAAGCGAGATAAGACCTTCTTTATTGGCTTGGAGCAGAAACTCACCGTCGTAAGCTGTCTTTACAACAAAATCACCTTCCCAATTGGCTATTAACCCAGTGCTCGTATTGTAGTCTGGAACTTCAACAGAAATCGTCATATTGTAAATATCAGTAATTGATTCAACAAAAAAAGACCAGCTCCTCATCAACCCGGTCTTCCCATTTTTAAACAATCAGTCTTCAGACATCCGACCTCAGACCTCTGACTTCCGCTTCCCCTACAAATGCCTTGCCTGGTAATTCCTGACGAAAAAGCTCGTCACCCCTAAAAATACGATCAGCGTTAAGATCACCACCAAATTGCTGCTATGATCCGCATACAACGTAGCGCCCACATAATCCAGCGTCGGTATCTTTTGCGTGGCGGCATAAGTGATCATAAAAAATACGATCTCGAACAGTTTTTCCCCGCCGCTTACGATGCCCAGGCATACAGCTAACAGGACGATAAATATTGCCCCGACGAGTATGTTGATCACCGAGTAAATATCCGAACTAATCAAACACCGCACTATCACAGGCAAAGCCAAAGCAATGGCCAGCAGTACACCCGCCAGTATCTGCGCCGGCAGCATCCGCAATAAGGGTTTGTAGGACGACCAGGTAAAATAATGCAGCCGGTTGGTTTGCTCTTTGGTCACCAGTTCCGACCAGCGCGTTACCTGTAAAAACCAGATTACCGGCAGTAAATAGGAGTGGGCTATCCAAAGCGGCGCAAACAACATGGCTATCCAAACCCCGGCACTTAGCAGCCAAAACCATTTGGCGCCTTTTCGGACCAACAATAAAAACTCTGTTTTTATGAAAGGCCAAATGCCGTAGTCACTAACCAGCGGAGGGAGCGAGCCCGTGGCTATGGCAGGTTTGGGTTCGCTTATCCCGGGTTGAAGTTCGGGCAATAAAACCTTCTTTTTACTGCTTACGGGCTGACTGAGATCAAAACGATGAAAGAAAAACGAGGAGACATAAACCAGCGCAACCGCAAAGCCCATCCATACCAAACGGCTTAGTATAAAGATGCCCGACCAGTTCACCCCATTCCATACGAACGTTTGGAAAGTTTTGTGCTTGGCAAATATAAAACCGAAAGAAACCTGCTTAACATTTTCATGAAACTGCGTATTGATGAGCGTTTTGATACTGTCCGTAACCAGGCTCAAACCAAAGGGATCGAATACAGTAGTGGTATGGTCGGCCTCTGGGCTGTTAATGCCGGCCATCATCGCGCCGCAGAGGAAGAAGTAAATGATGAACTGTAGAATACTGCGTTTTCCTAAAAAAACCTCACCCACAACAGCCAGTGCCGATATTACCAATAGTGCCGGAATGGCAAAGAATATATAAGGCAAAATGAAGTCACTAAAAATGAAAGGATAACCCGTTCCGCGCAGCACAAACATTAGCATGCTGACGATAAAGGTGATACCCGCAATGGTAAGCAGCACCAGTAAGTTGCTGAGCAGCTTGGTTAGCAAATACCCGAAATTTGAAATAGGCGTCGTAGCGACGATCAAACCCACTTCGGTGTCAATATCCTTTTTAATGCCGCTGTTAACCAGCAGGAAGCCCCACATCGATAGCATTACAGTCGTCATCGTCGCTGAAACATAACCCACCCATGCCGAATTGAACGCGCCCCGGTAACCGGGAACATTCAGCGTGGTGTAGCTGGCCGTATTCGGCGGCACGAACGAATAGGCCGCATAAACCGTGACCGCAAGCGTGATCAAAAAGGAATAACTGCGCGTGCGCTGCAGGTAATCGGCCTTTATAATACTGTAGCTGTACTTCACGGCCTAATTATTATGCGTCAGGAATAAATACGCATCCTCCAGTGTAGCGGCTGCGGTAGCCGAACCAGGTTCCGGCGCATTGTTGCGCGTGATATAACGCACGCTAACTTTATCCTTTTGCCGGCTGGTATTCACAACAAGATGTTTGGTACGCAGCGCGGTGAGCTCGCCGTTGTCAACCAGGGTTTCAAATACTTTTCCTTCTACCTGTTTGATAATATCAGGCTGTGCTGCTTTTTCTATCAACCGGCCGTTTTTCATGATAGCCACCTCATCGGCAATAGTTTCGATATCCGATACGATATGCGATGAAAGAATTATAATACAATCATCAGCCAGGTCGGATATCAGCTGGCGAAACCGCATCCGTTCTTCCGGATCAAGGCCAACGGTCGGTTCGTCAAATATCAATACCTAAGGGTCGTTAAGCAGCGCCTGCGCAATACCAATACGCTGTTTCATCCCGCCGGAATAAGTGCCGATGGGCCGTTTGGCATCGGCGGTTAAATTCACGCCCTCCAGCAGCATATCTACCCGCTTACGCAGATCCTTGCCGCCAACGCCCTTCATCGCAGCAATATATTCCAGGAATTCATAGGCATTCAGATTAGGATATACGCCAAAATCCTGCGGCAGGTACCCCAGCACTTTGCGTATGCGGTCAGGGTTTTTCACAATATCCTCGCCATCCAAAAACAGCGTACCTACGGTAGGCTTGCTAATGGTAGCTATGATCTTCATCAGGGTTGATTTACCCGCGCCATTCGGCCCCAGTAAACCCAAAACACCCTTTTCGATGCTAATGGTATAATTCGATAACCCTGTTTTGCTTTTATTATATTGCTTGGTCAGGTCTTTTATAATGAGTGACATCGGTTTTATTTTGGGCTGTTTGACCGCAGCAATCCACGTTAAGTTACACGCAGTAATTTTATTAAATGAAAAAGACCGGGCTTGATAAAAGCCCGGTCTTTTTGTTTTTTGCAGAATTAACCTTTCTGCTTTCGCCTTTCAGCTTTCACCTTACTGAGCAGGTGCGTTCCAAACATTATTCTTCAAATTCGAATCAGGTAATTGCTTGTCCGGATCCAGAACAATGGATTTGATAGCCACGGTAGATGGATATTTCACCACCCACACGCCGCCGCGCTGCCAGATGTTCACCGGCAGGTGCA
>Ga0157374_10003224_pt1 | contig 13704 bp, 17 predicted proteins | sample M25metaG_FD_115308 | JGI IMG/M metagenome (GOLD analysis project Ga0157374, IMG submission 115308) | Miscanthus rhizosphere microbial communities from Kellogg Biological Station, Michigan, USA - M2-5 metaG | ecosystem: Host-associated > Plants > Roots > Rhizosphere > Soil | place: USA: Michigan...
GTCCCTGGCTCATCAACGCCTCATCCCCGAAGGTCCACGCCCATGCCTCTCTCAACTCCTCGAGCGAGGCACCGGACGCGATGATTTCGGCAATCGTTGCTTCGTCGACGGGTCCGAGGACCGAGACAACGTCCTGGCGTGTCATGGTCATACTTACCTCCACCTTAAATCCCAGCCGCACGCCACGGCCAGCCGAGCTCCCTCAGCTGTCTGCCGACTGAGGTCGGACCAGGCGGAGCACGGGGCGTGGGGTCCGTTCCTGGCCAACCTCAACAATCGGCAGCGCGACAAGGTCCGGCGGATTGGTCAACCGGTGCTGCAAGAAAATCGGATGCAACCCCTCTCCGCGTGGCGCTGCAAGTTCATGAAATTGCAACAGCGATAGCTTCATGGCGCTATTCCCGTATATCTTCACCTGCAGCGGCAACGTCGCAGAATGGCACTCGTTTCATGCCGCTGACGAAAATCTCGCCAGAGAGTCTGGAACCGGTGCGCGATGAGGATGTCCGGTCGGTTCCCCGCCAGGCCAGGGCTAGATCCTGTTCGCCAGCGCCTCGAGAAATGACTTCCGCCATTGTGCCGCGTCATTGCGCCGGATGCGTTCGATCAGAGCACCGTGTCTTGCAATTCTTTCCTCAAGCGGCATGGCCAGCGCTTTTGCTATCGCGTCAGCAACCTCGTCGACCGCATACGGGTTCACGATCAAGGATTGCGCGAGTTCTTCAGCCGCGCCGGCAAAACGCGACAACACGAGGACCCCGGGATCGGCTGGATCCTGGGCGGCAATGTATTCTTTTGCGACGAGGTTCATTCCATCACGCAGGGGCGTGACAAGCCCGACCTGACTGGCGCGCAACAGACCGGCCAGGCGCGAGCGCGGAACGGTGCGGTGGATGTAGCGGATCGGCGTCCAGGTCAAATCCGCGTATTTTCCGTTCACGGAGCCAGCCGTTGCCTCGAGTTGCGCGCGTATTTCGGCATACGCTGCGACCTCTTCTCGCGTGGGCGACGCTATCTGCAGATAGGTTACCGCCCGCTCGTGTTCGGGGTGCTTTTCGAGAAGGCGCGCAAAAGCCTGCATGCGGCCGGGCAGTCCTTTGGAGTAATCCAGCCGGTCGACGCCGATGATCTGCTTGAGACCAAGAATCTGGCGGCGCATGGAATCGATCTGAACATCCTCTGCCGCCTCATTTGCCATGCGTGCGAAGGCGTCGACATCGATGCCTATCGGAAAGCTTCTCGACAGGACGGTCCGGCCGCTGCTTTGGGCTACGCCGCCGGCGTCGAAGGTGGTCGAACCTGTCGCCCGAGCGGAGCGTCGAAAATTCGTTACGTCGGTCGCGGTCTGGAAACCCAGCACGTCGTATTGCAGCAAATCAGCGATAAGTTCTCCATGGTCAGGCGTGGCGACAAACAGGTCCGGCGGCGGGAACGGTATATGGAGGAAAAAACCGATCCGATTTCCCAATCCGAGCCGCCGCAACGCCGCAGCCAGGGGGATAAGGTGGTAGTCATGAACCCAGATCAGGTCATCATTGCCTGACAGCAAGCGCGCGAGTGCCTGGGCAAAGCGCGCATTGATCTGCCTGTACGCGTGCAGAAACTCGCTGCGGTGCTGTACGAGGTCGAGCCTATAGTGGAAGAGCGGCCAAAGCGTACTGTTGGCATAGCCGTTGTAGTAGAGCGAATACTCCTGCTGCGGCAGCGTCAGTGCGGCCGTCTCGATCTTGCCGACGCGTTCGAGGTGGATGAGCGGTTCGTCGCTCGCGGCTGAACCATGGTGCTCTTCGCTTGCTCCTAGCCACAGCCCTCCACGCTCGGCCAAGGCGTCGAGGATGCCCGCCGTAAGCCCGCCGGCTTGCGCCAGATCGCGTACGTTGCCGAGCCGATTCGAGACGACAACCAGACGTCGCGATCTGGCATCATTGCTGGTGTGTCGATCGCCCAACGCGGCCTCACGCTCTGCGAAATCGCAAACCGTCTGCGAAGCCTCGTCATGGGTTTCGTTCGGTGGCTGCAACACGAGAAAATCCTGAGCCTGAAGATCGCCTGAGAACGGTCCGCCGATGCGATTGTTCCATGCAATTCGTTCCGTCCCTTCCATGGATGCGCCGCACCAGTACCCGGCTCGATTCTGCGGGTCACTGTCCCTGACGCACCACCTCGGCCTGCCCTTCGCCAAGGCGAGGAGCGCTCACCGGCTTTCAGGGTTTTATTGGCTAAAATCGTCGGGCGGCGCGAAAAGACCCTAAGTTATCCCCTGCCAATATACGCGGCCAGTTCGTCCGGCGTGCCATTCGGGAAGGCCTGTTTCAAAAAGCCCAAGAACGCCGACACGCGCGCGCTGAGCAGCCGCCGCGATGGGTAGAGCGTCCATAGTGAGATTTCGGAGCCATCAATATCCCCCCAACTCACCAGCGTGCCGTCAGCGAGGTCGTGGGCAACCAAAGAAATGGGGAGCCGTCCTGCACCGACGCCGGCTCGCACGGCATCCCGAACCATGATGAGCGTTGACAAAACGAGAACCGGCTCGATTGTAATTGTTGACCGGCCACCTTGTGTCTTTACGTGCCATGTTTGCAGTTCGCCCGCCCCGCGCGCAACGCCAGGAGCGGCACGCTCACGGGTCGTGCGAGGAAGGTCGGGGCTCGCCACAACAACCAGACGGTCGCGGAGAAACGCCCGTCCGACCAGGCTTTCGTCGGGATCTGGATTGACCCGGATTACCAGATCGTAGCCTTCCTCGATCATGTCGACAGGCCGATCCTCAGTCGTGACTTCAAGCGTCACCTCCGGGTATTTGAGGGCAAACCCCGCGCCGATCTTCCCCATTGCGGTCTGCGAAAAATGTAAAGGTGCGCTGATCCGCAACCTGCCTTTGGGACTTTGACCGCCCGAGGCAATCGACGAAGCCGTCTCGTCCAGTTCGGTGAGCAACGCCCCCGTCCGCTCGAAGAGCGCCCGTCCTTCTTCGGTCAGCTTCAGGTTACGCGCACCCCGCTCAAACAGGCGTAGATCAAGGCTGCTTTCCAATTCTCCAACACGCCGGGACAGCGTTGCCTTGGGCCGTCCGGTGGCTCTTGCCGCTTTGCCGAAGCCTCCATGGCGGGCAACGAGATTGAAATCGGCGAGGGCAAGAAGATCCATGAGTGTTCCACGAGTGGGACAGTGCGTCTAAAATTTCCGTCTATTACGCTCTCAGTGAGCCACACATATTGGAGGTGTCAAGCAACCAACAGGAGAAATTTCATGACCATTCTCGTTACCGGCGCCACAGGCAATATTGGCCGCCAAGTCGTCGAACACCTCGTCAAGCGCAGCGCTGATGTCCGTGCTCTCGTGCGCGATCGATCGAAAGCCAGCTTCCCGGAAGGCGTATCCGTCGCGCAAGGCGACTTTCTCGATGTCGATTCGCTGCGCAAGGCCATGTCAGGCATTTCCACCCTGTTTCTCTTGAACGCCGTGGTGCCGGACGAATTCACCCAAGCGTTGATTGCGCTCAACGTCGCCCGATCGTCCGGCATCGAGCGCATCGTCTATCTGTCGGTGATCCACGCTGACGTCTATGTGAACGTGCCGCATTTCGCGGGCAAGTTCGGCGTCGAGCGAATGATCGAGCAGATGGACTTCAAGGCCACGATCCTGCGCCCCGCCTACTTCATCCAGAACGATCTGATGATCGAAGACGCCATCACTGGCTACGGCACCTACCCAATGCCGATCGGCGCCAAGGGTCTCGCCATGATTGATGTCCGTGATATAGCCGAGATCGCTGCCCTTGAGCTGCTGCGCCGCGAACAGTCCGTAGAGCCGCTTGCGCTCGACCGGATCAACCTCGTCGGTCCGCAGACACTGACTGGGACGGATATCGCCGCCATCTGGTCCGACGTGCTCGCCCGCCCGATCAATTATGGTGGCGACAATGCAGAAGGCTTTGAGCAAAATCTCAAGCAGTTCCTGCCCGCCTGGATGGCCTACGACATGCGCCTGATGGGCGAGCGCTTCTTCTCCGAAGGGATGCTGCCTGAGGCCGGCGACGTCGAGCGCGTGACTGCGCTTCTGGGCCGTCCACTTCGCCCATATCGCGACTTCGCGTCGGCCATCGCAGCAGCCGCCTGATAGCAGCAAGGGAGTCGAAAGGATCATCCCACGGATCTTTTCAACGGACTATGCGGCGACAAATAACCGAACCTCGCGTCGACGCGTTGCCGGATCGATCCAGCAACCCGCGCACGGTCAAACGCTCGTTGCGTTTGACCGCCCTGATTCGGCCAGACCAAGCCCTGGCAGGCAGTACGGACCCACTTCTATCTCAACGCATGGGGAAGTTCGCCGAGGACGACGACGGAACAAACTTTCCCCAAACTGGTTGAAAAAACAAGATTGGAATCGGGAAATGAATGCCTCCAGCATCATCACGCAAGCCGGTACACTGACCGCGAGGCCATGGGCATTTCTGATCCTGGTGGTCTACGCCGTGCTGTGGATTATTTTCGAACGCAGCAGCTTTGATTGGCACGGCGCCGCGACATTGGCCACTTGGGCGATGACCCTTTTCATACAAAGAGCAGAACATCGGGATACCCAGGCCATACAGTCAAAATTGGACGAACTGTTGCGCGCCAATAGCGCGGCCAGAGACGAACTGACACAGATCGACAAGAAGGAACCAGAGGAAATTGAGCGCCAGCGGGAGGCTGAGCGGCCCCAAGCGAAGATTGGCATGTAAAGGCGCCTTTGTAGTCACGATCACCGGGGGGGTAATAGCCGTCGACGGCCGGCACGGCCCCATTACGGCGTCATGGGCGACGCCTATTTTGGGTGGCAGCCGCTCGATGCCCTGGCGAGAAACCGCGCTATCCAAATCACGGGGCCGCGTTTGTCATGCCGAAATCTGGCGACCTCCGCCAACGAACTGGATCGCCCGCAAATGCCTCCTAAGTATGGCGGGAAATCTTCAGCCATCCGCGCTACCGATGGGCTGCCCTTCCAGCCTTTGTTGGCCCGCACCACTGGCAAGGCGATGCGGGCCCGGCCAAGGCTTCACGCCCATGGCCAGCAGCGCGAGGGGACGCTGCCGCCGTATGTAACTGGTTGTGAAAAATCGGGTTCCGTCACGCTCTTCAAAAAGGCCCGCCACCGGTCGGCAGCGGGCAGGGGCTGGAGTGGCTAGGGATCAACCCAGCACGACGTCAACGAGCGACGGTGCGTTTCGTTGCCTCTATACTGGGCGGGGCAGGGGGGGGTGAACCTCGATGCAACCATCGCCGTGACGCTCTTCTACATCCAAGGCAAAGGTTTTCAGCGAGGCTTGTCGTCCAGCGCGTAAAGCACGGCCACCGCGGAGTTGCCGCCGCAGTCCGAAGACCGGCAGCTGAGATTGGACTGACGGTGAATTTAGCCCAATTGGCCCGAATGACCGACGCGGGGAGGGAAATGCCGGTGAAGCCTGCCAGTCCCACGTCGGCCACCACGGCTTCTTGAGGGGTTGCCGCCTGCCAAATCTACAACACCCCGAACGGCAGGCAACTCGTTGGTTAAAAACGTACACTGCGCGGAAGTCCGGTAGAGAGATTTGGCGGACCGAAGGCCAGCGACGAGATTATTGGTCAGGTCATCGGGCGTTAAGCGCTGCGGGACGTCTGAGCTGGACATGCCGGCCGCAAAAAAAGGTCTTCAACGTCATCATTCTTTGTCATTCTTTGTCGGGAAATCCACCAGATTCAGCCCTTCCATTGGATGGCAACCGGAGCTCGGCCTGCCAAAGCGGGAGGAACCGCCGGACCTGTAGGCATGTTAAAACCGAAACGTGTTTGCATCTATCCGGCGGAGACCGCATCGATGAGCATTCTACAAACCACCAGAAAAGCGATCGAGACCATCACCGGTTTCGCAACTCCGGGCGAGGAAGAAGTCGCCGCCTTCGTGAGGCAGCGAAAACCGAATGAGTTCCGGTTTGATGACGACGGGCTGGTGCCCAATCATCCATCATGGCCGCTTGTTTTTTATCGCGGTGCGGTGAAGCTGCCGGAGAGGCTTGATCCGGCGGCCGTCATGGAGGTGATTTTCAAAAGAAACGGTTGGGGCGATAGCTGGCGAAATGGCATCTATGACTACGTCCACTACCATTCGCGAATACACGAGGTCCTAGGGGTGGCGCGCGGGACGGCCAAGGTCCGGTTTGGCGGCAAGAAGGGGCGGACGTTGAAGGTGAAGGCCGGCGACGTGGCGATTCTCCCAGCCGGGACCGGGCACCAATGTCTGTCTTCATCCGATGATTTTTTGGTTGTAGGCGCATATCCTCGGTTCGGCACTTACGACGAATGCACCACCAAGGACGAACACGATGATGCGGTCGCGACCATCCCAACCGTTGTTCGTCCTCGTAACGACCCCTTATATGGAAGCAAGGGTTCCCTGATGACGAGTTGGAAGCGCTAAGGTCTCGGACCAGGAGGACACTGTCTTGAATGGCAGTGGGCGACCGCAGCCGGCAAGCACGTCTGCGCAAGCTGGCTTCTCGCGCGATGATGTTGGCGTTCACCCAGATTCGCGGGGGGCGCCATTGAATTCCTTCGTCGGACAATTTCCTCGTACTGGCTGGTGATGTGCTGAAAAAATCTTCGCGGCTGATATACACGGCCGATCACCCGAAATTGCGGGGTGGGCATCGGCGTCGACTCATTGGAAATATTGGCGTCCAGCATCCCATTCCGCATTGACGAATATCGGGCCGCGGCCGTGAGAGCTGATGCGCTTTCCAAAACTGATATCCTTTGGGGGAGGGGCCTGGATGGTCTTCTTCGTTCTGGACGGATGCCAACTTGTAGAGAGGTTACTGCCATGATTTGCTGCATGAAAGTGTTTCAAGCTTCATTCCGGGAGTAGCTATTACGGCTGCGAAGTATTACGTTTTCAAAGAGGGGGACCGCTGGAAGATCCGTTACGACGGGAAGGAATACCCATACGATTCCAACAGCGATGCCGTATTGGCCGCCGTCAAGGCTGCGAAAGCCGCCGCCTCATGCGGCTACGACGCCGAAGTCGTGACCCAGGGCGTCGACCTGAAATGGCGAACGGAGTGGGCAAGCTAGCATTGGAGAACGGTCAGATTGCGGGTGGTTGACAGAGCTGCAACAAAGAGCGCTCGCCCCGCCATGCATCGCCTATCAATCGCGACCGCCATCTGACAAGCACGTTGCTGCCCACGGGCTTGTGTATGAGCAACCTCTGGTCATCCGATTGACCTGTTCCAGGCTCTCAGGCGCCGCTGCTAGGAAATCCCAAACCCCGAAAAACAAAGGCCAAGGATCCACCTGGCTAAACCGGCGCTGCTCTTTCATCGGTCGTGGACAAAGTCGACACTTTCGACCTGCCACGGCCAATCGTTTGCTGCGCGAAGCAGGAGCTTGCAATGATTCAATCCGACGCGTCAGTCAAACGCTGAGCCCCAGGTCGGGGATCAGTCGCGATACACAAGCGATTCGAACCGAACTCCCGTCCGTCGCGGCCGCGAGCGAGGCTGCGAAGAATGCCGCGTCAGTGGCCGTGAAGCCGAAATCCACGCGTAGGGGGCGACCGGGCACCAGCACGAACGGGTCGAAACAGTTCTTTAACCATCCCATCAGGGTAAACACTTTGTGGAGAACATATCAGGTTGCAGAAGGTTGTGGGCGGGTCTGCAACAAGGAGGACAAGCCCCGCCATGCATCGTCTGCCTATCGCGACCGCCCTTCTGATCTCCTTCGCGACAGCCTTCGGACTATGCGTTTGGGCATCCTCTGCCGTCGGCGTTGACCTTTTTCCGGCTCAAGCGTCACCGTTGCAAATACGCGGGTTTGATAGCCAGCAAGGCGGAACTGGTTGTCTACGGGCGCGTTCCTGTGCGGGCCTCAAAACAGAGAGCGACTATGGATGACGACCTGCGCCGGAAGCTCAAGGAACTGAGCACGAGCATGCAAAGCCGGGCGGACGAACTCGCGTTGCCCGGCGGGAACACTGATATTTCCGCACTGATGTCCGGTATCGCCGTCACGTTGGAGGCTTCTCGTTATAGCTGCGGGGCGCGACCATGTGCCGGTGGGTCGCTCGCTGCTTCGATAGTGCGTCGCCCAGCTAGCCTATCCGTTCGAATGATGCCAGCCCAGTGGGCTGGGCGCGTTTTGGCCCTAGCCGCCGGCAAGCATTATACCTCAACAAACCGCCGCCTAGGCCCGGCTGCCGACCTAGTAGCCCAAATCTTCAACCGCCGGGCCACCAGCTTCGTTGCTATATACAGAGGCACCGCGGAACTGGTCGATCCGCCTCTTGGCCTTTGATGGCGCGGCGCCTTTTCAGGTCGCAGGAATCGAACGTGTGCGCACCAAAGCTTTGCAGGCATCGCATCCGAGGCTTCCGATCGCGCGAACCCAGCAACCCGACCCACCATACGATGAAGGTCGGACGTGGAACTTCGTCGGCATGATGTTCCACCTGGGACGAGGTATCTTCTTACCGACCCTTGAGGGCCTCGGCTTCCCGTTCCAGCGTGTCGCGGTCGTTGCCGTGCTTTGCGATCAACTGCCGAACCTGCGGGATAGACAGGCCGAATTTGCTCGCGAAATAGCCGACCTCGTATTCCTCGTCGCCGCTCACGCGGCTTCGATCGTGATAGCCAAGCTTGTTCTTGTCGTCAGGCATGATGGTTCTCCCAAGCTGCGATTCGACCGCAACGCGCGTCAGGTCAATTTGTTTCGCTGGGCATTTCCAGGCGCGGAACTATTTTAGCTGTAGCTAATTGAATCTCGGCTGGTAAAAGTTCCATAGATGCGTTTGAAGTTCGTCTCGCCCTTGATGCCCACCCTTGTCGAGCAGCCTCCGCAAGGCGATGGTTGGATTCACGGAGTCAAGTTCGACGGCTACCGTTCGCAGCTCATCATCGACGAAGACGGGGCACGCATCTACACCCGCAACGGCCATAACTGCATCTCGCGACCTGGTGCAGGAGGCGAAGAGCCTCGGCGCGGAAAATGCCATGGTCGACGGCGAGATCATCGTTCCGAACGACGCTGGCCTTTCCGACTTCGGCGAACTGCGAAAGGCGATCATGCGTCGCCAGCATGACCTCTATTTCGTCGCCTTCGACCTGCTGCTCCTCAATGGCCATGATTTGCGCGACATGGCGCTCGAGGAGCGTCGGGAGATCCTTGCCGGCATGATCTAGCCCGGCGGTCGGATCCAGTTCAGCGAGCCACTGCCGGGCGAGGCCACGGCAATCTTTCATCTCCTCGACAAGGCTGGCCTCGAGGGAATGGTATCGAAGCGCCGTGACAGCAAATACCGCAGCGGCCCTTCGACGAATTGGCTAAAGGCGAAATGCTACTCCATAGACGAATACGAAGTGCTTGGCGTCGAGCGTGAAGCCGGCAAGCCTGCCTTCGCCCTGATGGCCGATCGGGCGACCGGCCGCTATATCGGTTCGGCTTTCATCACCTCGGGCCAGGGTATCCGCGAGCGGCTGTGGAAGCGGGTCCAGGAGCATGCCGGGCCGGCGCCCAAGGGCATGAAGCGGCCGGCGACGCAATGGGTCAAGCCCGGCATCATTGGCCGCGTGAAGCACTTGCGCGGCGAAGAGGATTTGCGGCACGCTTCCCTGCAGGACTTCCGGGAAGAGGATCAATCCGCAGACGGTCGGTGTCCGGAGCGGCGGTGAGCGAATCCGTCTTGATCCCTTCCCGCGACAAGCTATCTCTATTTCCATGATGCTGGCGCCCCTTGTGCTTGTGCTTGAAGACGAAGAGTTGATCAGTTGGGACCTGGAGGTCTTGCTGGCGGAAGCCGGATATCTCGTCGCAACAGCGAGGTCATGCGCCCAAGCCGCCGGTTTCCTCGATACTCGTCGGCCGATGTCGCAATTCTAGACATTCTCCTTAGCGACGGCCAATGCGTCGATGTGGCTAAGAAACTTCGTGCAGACGGCGTACCCTTCATTGTGCATTCGGCTCTGGCACCGACAGAGGTCGACGACGCTTTCCGATCAGGCACGTTCCTAGTGAAGCCGGCGGGTATCCTCGATATCGTTGGCGCGGTCACGAAATTGGCCGCCGGAGACCAACGAGGAACAATTTAAGCAAGTGATGATTTCATAGGTCAGTTAGCCAAGGGAGGGCTATCTTGACCCAACGACGGATCGACAAAGAGCGCATCGAGCGGGCCGATCGAGAGCGAGGCTGTTAGTCGAAGCGGAGACGAATGCGCGAAATGCAAAGACGGCGCGATTGCGGGCGCTACGTCTTTCGGCCCAGCCCGCGGAGAGTCCAGCTCCCGTCAAAAGGCGCCGGGCGCCCGCCAAAAAGCCGTCGCGGAAAATTATCGAAGTCGACTGAGGCCAACTGGCTTCGGATCACGCGAAGCTGCTGCGGGAAGGACGGAAGTACATGGCCGTTGCCAAGAAGGATCAAGAGCGCACCAGCTACGCCTGGATGTACGGCGTTCAGGCCGCAAAGACGGCAAGGAGCGAGCAGTGCCCTATTTCTGGCAGGAGTCTGCCCACGCGTGGCTAGAGGGATTTACATGGCCACAGCGAGCGGCCAGGCCAAGCCGGTCAACTCGGATTTGCCGAGCTTGTTGGGTATGAGCACGCGAGGATCAACTCCCTGGATCAATGGCTGGCCGACAACGTTCCTAACGGCGAAGGCCGATGTCATCTCCGTCGACGAGTTCACGCACAAGCCAAGGCGCTTGGCATCAAGCGCGGCGAAGTCGATGAAGAATCGATAGCCTCCATCGAACGATCGTCGACGCGATTGCATTACGATCCCGGCCTGCTTGAATAACCGTTGCAATCAAGATCGAGGCGAGGAATACAATCCTCCCGTTACGGCGAACCGCATAAGCGTCCTGGCGCTCTCTTTCTGGGTCATGTTGTCGGCCGCGATCAGCCGCTTTCGGCGCGCGACCAGCCGGCTTCCAGCATACAGTCGACGATGACTTGGAAGCCGGGCTCCACGCCTCCTGGCAGTCGATGACGCGGTCGGGATATTCGTCCTCTTCTCATGGTCGACCAATCATCTCGCCGCCGCCAAATGCCTGTCGCCGTGTTCAATGCTCGAAAAAGAGCCAACGTGATTTTCGATCCGTCTACTTTGCCGCGGCGCCGCCGTCATGCCTTCGGCAAGCTTGATCGGTTCGTCGCTCACAGCGGATCGATCGGCCCGACCAAGGCAGGGTGGTCATTCGGCTGCTTGTGTGATGACGGTCGAATTGAAGTATTCCCCCGGCGTCGCCGCCAGGCTTCATAACAGGCCCGGTCGAGGATGACCGGTTGTCGATCGTGCAGGTTCTTCATCGGCTCGCCGGCGGACGCGGTGAGGATGGTGCAGCCGGCGACGTCAAGATTGGAGTTCTACGCCCAGAGTCCGGCAAACGGAAAAAGGGCGCGTGCGCAGGCAAATAGATTTGCCAAGGATCCTTCTTGCCGTCGGCCGGCGAAATCGCCCATTCTTAGAAGTCATCGGGATCAGGCAGCACTTCGACTTGAAGGCGTCCCGAAAGGCCGGCGCCGTGTCGATCCTTCAATCCTGCCGTTGAACATAGCCGCCTTGGGCATTTCCTTCGCCCAAGAACGGAACCAGCCACCATCAACCTTGCGCTGCTCGTGATTGCCATCGTCCCCAACCTTGAAGAAAGGGCCTTCATCAGTAGATTCGATTTTGTAGCGCGGCGCATCATTGGGTCCGATCTCTGCAGGCGCCGTCAGCCGGTAGGACCGATGGACTTTTGACCATGTCAGCCTGTTGCGGGCGAGATGGACGCCGGATCCGAGGATCTGGCAATCAGTGAGTCAGCACCGAAACAGTCCTTCAGGGCTCAACGCTCGGCGCGGCAGCGCTCAATAACAAATGATGTAAGAAGCGGAAAATTTCGTCGGGAACAATTTAAAAAGTCAGCCTTTTTTGGCCCGTCTGGTCGAAGGAGGTTGCGGATGAAACGTCGGAAGGTTGATCGCGAAAGGATAGAGAGAGCAGATCGAGAAAGCAGGCTCGTACTTGATGCAGAGCGGCAAGCCAGGGAGGCAAAGACCGCCCGGTTAAGGGAACAGCGGCTCAAAAAAGCGACTGAGATTTTGCTGGCTGAACTCAACCGGCCGGGTGAGGTCGAGCCTCCATGAAGGCCGCACGCTATCGGGTTAGTTCTCCTGCCTCATCGACCATGCGGACGACCCTCTCTCCGCAGGCTTCTATCACTTTAACCGCCACATGACCGGGTGCTGTCGAAACTCAACGTTCGACAGCGCATCGAAGCGCCGCTCATGAGGCGCGACCGTGAAAGGAAACTGGTGTTTGTTGGCGCTTGAAGACCGGCACCAGGCCACGGAGAGGCCGACCATTCATCGGCGCGCGGCGACACTGGCGAGATCGGCATAAATTGCGGTGCGGTGTCCGTCATGCTTTTCGATCAGGGCCAACGTTTCCGCTCGCGTCATTTGGCCAAGCTTCATCAGAAATTCAAACTCGTGCTTTGGTATCGACGCCGCCAGGCGTTCGAGCTTCGTCTTTCTGCTTTCACGTCTAACAAGCATTGAACGTCAACGACCAGTGGGTCGAGGCTGGATAAGGCCTACGTCAAAATTAACTGGCAAGTCTAAGTATTTCTTCTGGAACGCGGCTGTTTTCAGCGGATCCACCGGCAAGATAATCACCATTCGCGCCATCGGTTGAGACCCGAATTGTTTTCCGGAAATTAAGAACGTTATTGCCAGAAGACCTATTAGAAGAATAGTGGCGAAGGCATTAGCGATAATCTCTCCAATTTGCACACCGCTCTCCGGCACTGATGACTCGACCGTTTGCCCCCCGGCGGAACTTTCAGACAGCGGCATGGTTCCTGGTCGCAGACTTCAGTCGCACACTGATTGGACCAAGGTCCCATGAGGGAACGTCAAGTGCCGCAAGATGCTTATTTGTCCATGGGCACAAGCGGAGCCGAACTCTTCGCCAAATCGGTCGCACGGGACCATCCATCCGATGATCGCGTGGCGGCAATCCATAGCGCAAGTAGAATTCTAGAGGCCGAGAAGGCGGAGGCGGCCGCGAAGTCAGAGCGGGCGGAGGCCACAACGCAAGATGGAATCCCAAAGGTTGTCGACGACCAACACGGCTTATTCGACAATGAAATTCCCAATCCTCTAACCCGCGTCATCGTTGCTGCCTATCGCAGCGACTTTTTCCCCCTCCTTCTGCTCCTGACAGGCTACATGCTGTTTGCGTTCGGAGCGGCTCTCATCCTGCTGCTATGGTTGATCGCGCACCCTGCATAGAACAAATCGCTTGTTCCTCAAGGGATTTTCCGGCGCATCATGCCCGAGCGATTGCTAGCTGAGCTTCCATCCTTGCAGTCTCTGTCCCGGTCATTGTCGGCGGCGATCAGCCGTTTCAGGGAACGCAGAGTTTCGCCGCGACTAGAGGGAGCGGGAAGATATGCTGGTGAAGGCGGAATGCAGTTGTGGAAACATCCGCTCCTGGCGCTGGCGGATCTGGAGCCCGATCCGCTGAAGCCAAGGTTCTCAGGCCACGACATTTCACGGCTCCAAAATACTTCATCGCTGTCACGGATAGGGGACGGTGAAAAACTAAGGAATTCGTGGTGAAGCTCACTATTGGCGATTGCTTGTTCCCATTGTCGAGCCTCACCTCAGCTCACTCCAAGCGCGCGCCTCAAGCCCCA
>Ga0157374_10003228_pt1 | contig 13695 bp, 14 predicted proteins | sample M25metaG_FD_115308 | JGI IMG/M metagenome (GOLD analysis project Ga0157374, IMG submission 115308) | Miscanthus rhizosphere microbial communities from Kellogg Biological Station, Michigan, USA - M2-5 metaG | ecosystem: Host-associated > Plants > Roots > Rhizosphere > Soil | place: USA: Michigan...
AGGAGGTTCTGTCCAATTATTTGAACGGAAAAGAACTAGGAAAGAGTATCAACTCCGATGAGGCAGCTGCTCTTGGAGCTGCTTATCAGGCTGCTTACCTGTCAAAGGGATTCAAAGTCAAGCAGTTTACTGTTAAAGATCTCAACCTGTTTCCAATCCAAGTGGCCTTCAGTCGACAAGTCACCTCCGAAGAGAATGTTGTAGAGAAATCAATGAAACACATGCAAAGGCTACTGTTTGGACGGGGCAACCTGTTCCCACAAAAGAAAGTCCTTACGTTTTCCAAACATACTCATGACTTCGACTTTTCTGTTAACTATGCTGATCTCAAGTCCTTTTACAATGAAGATGACATTGCACTCATTGGACCTCAAAACATTTCCAGGATCTCTGTTTCTGGGGTCCCAGATATGTTGGCCAAACACAGTGACAACGAAAAGAAGGAATCGAAGGGAATCAAAGCACATTTCAAACTGGACGAGTCAGGGCTCATTCACTTGGATCGGGTGGAGGCAACTTTTGAAGAAAAGGTTGAGGAAGTTGATGACAGTGCTCTCGCAGATGCCATTACTAGACTGGGCAATACATTTGGGAAATTGTTTGGCTCTAATACCCCTGAGGATGCTAATGTTGCCGTTGATGACACCCCTGATGCCACAGTTAATGCAACAGTAAATGGCACTGATGCTTCAAATGTTACTAAGGATGGAGTACCCCTGTCAGAAACACCATCTCAAGGTGTAAATGACACCACAAAAGCCTTAAATGAAACGAATGTTAATGCAACTCAGGCTGAGGTTAAAAAGGAACCCAGAATCAAGTCCATCAAAGAAAAACTCGTTCATTCGGCCGTCTTTACAGACCTGCCTGATGATGAGAAGAACGAGATTGAAGCCTCAAAGAAGAAGTTGGCTGACTTGAAGTCCAGGGACGAAGAAAAGGTTAAGAGGGATGCTGCTCGAAATGGACTTGAGTCCTTCATAACTGAAGCCCGAATGAAGTTAAGCGAAGAAGAGTATGATAAGGCATTGACAGAGACTGAACGAGAATCACTTCCTCAGACACTTTCCCAGGTGTCTGAGTGGTTAGAGTATGAATCAGAGGCAGCAAAGGTTACAGATTTCGAGAGTAAGCTTACAGACCTCAGGAAACTCCTCCAACCTCTAGCAGAACGAGTGTTTGAACATAAAGAAAGACCTGAGAGGATTAAGAATCTTCAGGACATGCTCAACATTAGTTCCATTTTCTTGGAGAACATGAAGAACATGTCTAGTTTGGGTCAAAATATCTTTACTGAGGTAGAGATCACGACTTTAGATAAGTTAATCAATGAGACAGGCATCTGGCTCAACGATACCGTCGAGAAACAGGGCAAATTAGCTTTAAGTGATTCTCCTGTAATCACTGTAAGACAAATCGTTGACAAGTCCTCTGCTCTCGATCGTGAGGTTAAGTACTTGATAAACAAACTTAGATCAGCTCCTCCGCCGACAACTGCTGCCCCTCCGGCTGAACCTCCTGCCACTCAAGATGGTAAGAAAAAGACGAAGCACAAGAAGAGCGACAATGATACCACAATCGAAGGGGAGGAGGTAACTACTGATGAACCTCTCGAACTCGAAGGTGACGGTAACACAGAAGTCCCTCCTGTCGTTTCCTCGAACCAGACTCAGGAGGAAGAACATTCCAAAGAAGAACCAACACCAAGAGCCTCTTCTAAAGAACCTTCTCATACGGAATTGTGATCTAGTAACTCTATTATCATTTCTCCTGTGTATTGATGTTATGTAGGCAGGTTTTTAAAATTATAATATCAAATTTTGCTTATCCTGTGAATGAATGCGGATCCAGTGACGAGAATGCATTACAAGTATTGTTTCTGCACTGAAACCACTCCTCTGTAATAATTATTATAAATTATTTCACTCAACTCTTTTCTATGATGTTTTAAATGTCTTGGTTGCAGACAAGAGTTGTGACATCCTCGGTCTGGGAGTCTTTCGAACGATATAATTAGAGTAGATAATTCCGAGGGCAGTCAGGAGGGACAATATGTTTGTAATCAAGATGCCTGCCCTCCAGACATGCATCCAGTCTGGAGGGAGATCTGGTTCGAATCTGTCCATGGTTTCAAGTCTGACAGGAATCACAGGGCCCTCATGGTCATGAGTCTCGGTTATCTCTTTACTTCTCGGGAACATCAAGAGGATGAATGTGATGACTGTGGCAGAAACGATTGCAAAGGGACCGATCCTTCTTGAAGAGGTTGAGCCGATTCCAGAGAATGAAGACATGACGTTGTGGGTAAAGAGGATTAAGTTAATAGAAGCGCAAAGTTCAACACAATGAGAGGACAATGAGAGGAAAGTCAGGAAATCGGATGAGAGACCAACGAGAGAACAAGGAAATTGACTCACGATATCCCTGCTGGACTTCTCTTTGTGACAACGAAAGCAATGCAGGCGAAGGACCAGACTAAAAGAAGGAGGAAGAATCCAAACCCGATGCCAAGAATTCGGACAGTCATTTCACCAGTTCTTTGATAGACCCTTGGAATTTCGGGTTTTTATCTGCCTTTTCTTTGTGTCTTCTCCTGATGATCGAAGTGAATGGAGAGGATGAGGATGATTCTTTTGATACTAAAGGTTTCTTTGTTGTTCTCTTATGTTGTTGTCAAGTTCGACTCCTGGTTTCCATGGATTTTTGTTTGCACAGCAAACACGATGATGGAGTTCTGCGAGACTTTTGAAAGAAAGGAATTTTCGACAGATGTGTGTGTGAGAGAACTTCATCGTCTTTATCTCTTGGAGTCATTTGTCTCTGATGACTGTTTCCTTCGACTGGTTATGTGTAACTCTTTCAAATCCTTCCGGGAAATCTTATACATCTTCGTACACGTTTTCCGACGGAAAAGACAGAGCCAGAGCCATTTTTCTTTAGCTGTCTTTACAGAGATCTCTGTGATGCTGTTAACGTGATACAGTGTCTTAAGAAAGAAGGATAGGAGGGCAGGTATTGAGCGGAAGACACAGGAGAATTGGAAGGATTGCCTGTTGAATTTAAGATAAGTAAAGTAAAGTGGAAAATATTGACCAACGAAAGAAATTTAAAGCTCATCATCAAAGAAAAGTATAAAAAGGAAGAAGGAAATGGAAAAACAAAATAAGTTACTTCACTCTACTTCACTCTAAAATCAAAAAATGAGACACAGACTGAATTGCGATGAACAAGTCAATTTTAACAGAATAAAGTAGTAATGCTGTTTCATAAGAAACTCTTGAAAAAGGAAAACATCATCCAATACAAGGACTCAAGTCGTATACAAATCGAAAAATGAGACCCAAGATACTTGAGACGATGGCATATGAATCACAAGACGAAGAGAAAAGAAGACATCATTTGAATGAGAAAGAAAACTAGAGACATGATGACGTGATGCTTCCTCATGCATTCAGACTGAAATCACGGCCTCCAAAGATGCCTGGATCTCTAGAGTAGCTCTCGAGAGTACACAGCCATATTGGAAGGATAAAGTCCTTCACGAGACATGTTCTTCAGAAAAGAAACTACATTGGAAGTCAAGCTGATATAAAGAGTCAAGTTAAGAGAAAGAAGCCCTTGCATTTTATGTGAGAAACAGGGAAGAGGCATGATATAAATATAAATAAAAATGCTATAACACAGGCATTCCAGGACAACTTGATTCGTTGTCTCGTCTCCGGGTAGACATCAAGTCCCCTTCATGTCTCTTATGTCTCCCTCTTCTTCTACAAAGAGTTCTAGAAAGAGTTATCTCAAGGGTTCGCATGTAATGAAGCGAAGCTGCACGAACGAACAACACAAGTGAAACTGTAACTGATGCATCTCATGTTTTCAGAGAAAGAGACACAGGGATGTAAAGAGAAAGATTACAACGTTAGAAAGAGAAGATGGACCAAAACAATGAGATCTGATGGGCAACATTTCAGTTGATGTTATGATGAGAAACGAGAAGAGACAGACAGATAGCAAAACAGGTCTGCATGCACTCAAGTAATTTCACGCAAGATATCTCTGGTCCTCCCCTGCAGTCTCATCTTCAAGAAATTGCTCTCGAGTTGTGTGACAAGACTGTTCAACTCACGGATCGGTTTTCTAAAGAGCATTATATGGCATTTCATCAGATAAAAAGATCTGTGTTTTCTTATTCTTTTTATGTTGAATGAAATTTAAGGTAAAAGCACTCAAAAGAAATTAGAGGTCGTGGCAGATGTCATTAATTAATTTTAAGTGATTGGTTAGGGAGTAAAGGAAAAGTAGGCTTTTCCTTGAGTTAGACTTTTAGATTCATTACAACAAGAATAGGAAGCAAGACATGACTAGAATGGAAGGGATTACTTATCTGTTATTTTTCTCTGAAGACAGAAATCCCATCTCGAGTTCACCTCATGCTTGTAATGTCTGTTTTGACTCAGCTGTCTGTCTGTCTATCTAGATCCTTCGAGTTCTACTTCAGTCTGATGAACAGAAACATGAAGACACATGCACAAGATCAAGTCATTTTCTCTTGTTTCGCTATCGATATGTCAGGCTAACGACTTCGGACATTCTTGAGCAAAGCAATCTCTTGAATCCTTGAGTCGTAATGTCTCCCCAGACTCAAATTCTGACGACGAGCTTTTGTTGGTAACATGGCTGTCGAAGACACCACGAATGCGTTTAAATTTTTATTAAATTTATACATTCGTTTCGATACTTTATATTGTCACGGCCATGATGTTCCCACTTGACCACCAGCTCGACTTGGTTGGACATTATATTGACCATCCACTTGTCCAGAGAATAGAGAATGAGAGAAAGGATACTAAGGAATTCTTTGTTGTCTGGAATGTTTCTGTTGTTTTAGTTTCCATTGATTTTTGTTTTTACAGAGAAAGAGTAGATGATGGAGTTCTGACTGACTTTTAAAAGAAAAGAATTTACACGACAGATGTGTGAGTGACTTGATCTCTCGAAGTCATTTGTCTCCGAAGTCACATGTCCTCTCTTCCTCTTCTTCTGTGGTTTCGGCCTCTGAATCAAGTTCTTCTTCGTCCTCATCATCTTCATGATACATGTCATCTTCCACATGAGCAAGTGCTGTGTAAACGAGAGCCTTGGATGGTTGAGACTGCTGCCCCTGATGATCCGAGTGATGATGGAGCGGAAGATGAAAGAGAGACAAAAAGGCATTGAATGTCGAGATAAAGAAGAATAGGGAGATAAAGAGATAAATTCGTTTCGAGATCGATCTTCCTTTCTTTAGGATCGATTTTCCTGCCACAATTCTTTCTCTTTGCTATCACTGTTTTCGCTCTTCTTAAGACAAGGAGAACCTGAGAAACATGGCCAAAGAAATTGTTTGTTTATGCAAATGATTTTCTTTCTGACTCCTGTGTAGTCAAGTAGTCTGACTGACTGCATGATTTAGATCAAGATTTAAGGAGTAAAGTCACATGCCAAGAGGCAAGAACTATTCAAAAGTCATTCTGTTTCAAGATTACTATACATCTCAATTCCATTACAGAGTTTGGTATTCATGGGGTGAAGCAGTTCTGGAGCTCAAAGAGTGATGATAAGATTTGATCGTCATTTTGTTCTTATGATTCTTTCTTCTCTGGAACCTCTGGGTCATTCCCCTCCTAATCTATTCAAGTCTTTGTCCATTTGAGACAAGAACTTGTCGAGGAAAAAGGAATGTAATTGAAGTGTGTCCTCCTCAAGAGACTGAAGAAAGAGTAGGCGGGTTAAAATGAGAGTACTTACAGTGGAAGGAGGCTTAATTCTAGTCTGGTGACACAGAAAGAGGAAGACGAGGAAGGAAAAGACAACGTTACTGATGGCAAAGATGGACTGGAAGGCAGCCGTAGTCGGAGTGTCTTCGATGGCCAAGACACTCAGAAACCAATTGACAGCAAAGAAGGGCAGCAGAGTAACACCTGCTCTTAATGACCCCACTGTTGGATTCAAGAGAATGTCCAGGGCTTCCTCTTCATCCTCCTCTTCATTGAGGAATGATGATGCCTTGCGATTCCGATGAAAGAAACATCGCTGGACGAGTAGCATCAATACTGTGTTGGTCTAGAAGAAGGAGGGCAGAATGGATGGAAAAATGATATCAAGAGTGAGATGCTTTTGAGAACAAGACCAGTGTAAGAACAAGAAGAGCGGCAGTCTTTGTCGACCTCCGTATGAACAACTCTTTGCGTTTCCATCTTGAAAAAAGCACTCATGAGAAAAGAAATAAAGGAGAACATCAAGAGCGAAATGACAAGAACGAAGGAGCAGAACCAAAGGAAATCAACGTCGAAGAGAGTGAGAACTCGAGAGAGAACGAAATGAAGGAAAAACACAAGACGAGACGTCATTTTTAACAACAAAAAGAATGAAATCTCAAGGAAACGAAGGAAAAGAAAAGGAATCAAACAACACACTTCCGTTGATCTTTTGCATCCTGTGTTTGATTGACGATGAAGGAATGAGAGGCAAGAACAGGTGCAGAGGGATTCTAGAACTCGACGGAGGAGGAGTAGGAAAGCAAAACTAAGAGACAGGCTGTAACGAAAAGGGATGTTTTGATGAAACACAAGACTTGCATCAAAGTTGAGAGAACAAGTAGGACACAAGGGAATAAGGCTGCCTAAATTCTACTAGAGATTCATGACGAAAGAAGAATAAATGAAAGAGAATAACACAGAACACTATTATCCGACAGAGAATGCTACTCTTTTGTCGTAAAAAATGAAAGAAATGCCAGTGGGGATCAGCCTAGTAATCAATGTTTGCAGTCTTGTATCAGGAGTCAGAATAGAATAATAGACAGGAACTGCTTGAAGCAGACATAGGACTCATAATACATTGTCGATGACGAAGCAAATAAGTTCTGAGATGAGAGAATACCAGAATAAGTACCTACAGAAAGGCATGTCAAGAACAGAAAGGAAGATGAAGATGAGAAAATTACCATAATGAGCAGTGAGACTGGGACAATGAATGAGAAGACCATTCCTCCTTCGACTGACATCCAGCAGCTGTGTATGTTGAGAACAAGAGATCGTTAGGGCTAAACATCTTTATATCAATACAAGAACGTGATGGTGGTCAACCTCTACAGTGCAATGCTATGTCTCAAACAGATCTCGTGAGAACAGGGATCGAAGAAGAATATGATAATACGATCAGCATGAAAGAATAAGGAAGACCAACTCAATCAAGAGATGATTGGAAAAGTTCTAGTAACTCATTTGCCCTCAAAAACAGCTGCCCATGAATTTATCTTGACTTTTTGACTAAATTACTAGTCTAATGGTTACAAAAATTACTAAAAGCAATATTTTAAGGCGGTAACAGTCTTCAAAGATGAACTGTCTCTCGCATATCCATATGAATGTGGTCATTTAAAAAGTATTGAAATGAACAACAAAAGACAAATTGTTTGTAATTCCATGGCAAACACAAACTCATTAGCATTAAAGATACCTAGATATTCTAGAAATTCGCAGAGAAAACCGTTCATCCCTGTAGAAGATGTAGGAGAAATGTAGGAGAGCAAGAGTAATGTCTAGGAATTTGTAGTGACAGATGGAGAGAAGAATCATCTCAAACAGGGATAGAAAGTAATGGCTGGATCTACAACAACAAAGAGTTTGAATAGAAAAGAATGAATCATAAGAGAGACGTACTATCGCTTTATCTCGTATCCGCCAGGATTCAGATGATAAGAGACTGCAATGATGATCAATGGTGTCATCCAAGAAAAGAGGAAAAAATGTCTGGACTCCCATGCTCGACAGGATGACAAGAAACTTCTCTTGTCGGAGCCTCTCGTTGTTGATGAGCAGAAGCCAAGGAAGGAAAAGAATGAAGCGGAAGTGGATGGAGATGATGAGGCAGGAGATAAACGAAGCAGATTTGAAAGGACAAGAGAACGGAAGAGGGTCCACCAGCGAACAATACCAGTCGAACGACGACGACACACACGATGATGTCGGTGATGATGATGCTGCCTGTTAGTTCTTGATTCTGGGAAAGATAATGTTGCCAAATGACAAGATGATGAATCAACAAACGAAGAAGGTTCTTCGACTGAACAGTAGTTGAACGAGTCTTCAAGTATTTTTTGATTTTCAATTGAAATGCCTTCCTTTTCCACTTGTTCTTGCCAACAGTCGACGACTGGAGGAGGGAATAGAAATGGAACAAATGACATCTGTTCTTGCTTGTCCTCTTCCTCTGGAGAAGGATTTGACGGGAATATTTTTTTGTCTGCCTTTCTTGAGTCCTCGTAGAGAACAATTGAGTGAGATAACATCCAAAATCCGGCCGAAAGATGAAGGAAGTGCAGGAGGAAGGCATAACTGTTACATTTCTCAAGTTCTGTCCATGAGAACCAGGAGGAAAAAGATGCTGAAGAAGCAATGACACGATGATGATGTGAAGACATCTCACTGGTCTGTTTGATACTGATGTTCTTGAAAGGAAAACCAAACAAAAACAAAATCTGTATGGCAGTCAGAGCTGACAGCAAATTGACAAGAACAAAGGAGTATCTAAAGTCATCTCCAGTGCTTTGTCTTCTCTGGACAAGGGTAACGACAAGAAAAGCTACTGAAATGCCTGAACTTATGTAGACGGTCAGCCGATCGAAATGGAATGTTGTAGCACTCAAGTCTTGAAGGAAAGAAAATCTCTTTCCATCTTCTTCTTTTCTTTCGTCTTCAATGACAACCCTTTCTGTCTCATCTAACTCTTCCGGATCCACTACTACTTTTCCTTGAATAATCACAGGTTCAGATGTAATGTTTTCTGTATCGTTGACTTGAAGTTTCAATTCTTCTTCAAGTTTCAATTCTTGTTGTGTCGCATTATTTGTCACCGTCGATGGCATTGAAGTATTTGTTGTTGTTACACCGACGACAGAAAATGCGATAAAAATCAAAAGAATATGAAATCGGGTTGTCATCCTTGTTCTTCTTGAGAGATTCATACTTTTTTACTGTCATTCAAGCGGACTTCTTTTTGTTGTTAAATATTCGCTTCTGTGTAGTAACTTAGTTTCGAAGATGTTATGACACGATAGAACACACTCTAAACAAGAAATTTTAAGCTTCTTTTACTCAAAAACTGTGGAGAATAAGTTGAATTTTGCCTCGAGAGTTAGAAGAAGGAGCATCAAGTTTGGAGTCGAAAGAGAGACTGAACAAGAAGAGCGGAGTGAAGATGAGAACGAGAAGAGAAGGAGCAGAAGTACAGGGTTTGGATGGACCTGCTCGAACAAGAGCTCTTATGACATTTAGGATGTGAAATATCTTTCCATCACCAGTTCTACCAGGATTATTCCAATAAAACTGAGAAAATCTCTTCCTAATTTTGTTGTACATTTATTTCCCATCCTAATGATCTCCAAGTCAAAGGAAAGTCCAGACTGTGAGCAATGATGCTTGATCTGCAATTTTTGACGGTACTTGTTATCCTGACGAGACTGTCCATTCATATTAGGATGAGCTGTCAAATCATGACTTTGCTCCTCTTTTTGTGAAACTTTCTTTCTGTTGATGTCCTTTTCTTTGCTTTGCTTTCCCACTAAATCCTCGGCCACATCTTTTATCATCTCCATCTCTTGGTCTTCTTTCATGACATGATACCAGTAGTATTTTGCTGATGATGATCACCTCTCCATGACTTAATGTTCTCCTTCGAACTGCTTTCATCTCCTGCTCTCATTTTGCTTGGATGGTTCTTCATTGAATTTCCTGCTGTTCTTTTCTTGCTTCCTCTGCATCCCTTTTCATGACAAGACATGGAAGAGTCCTGTTCTCCCATTTGATTCCTTGGATTTGAGTTGTATTCTTACCATGAAAGTTCTAAGAGAGTTCTTTTGCATCAGGTCTAGGTCTGATCGATGTGTAAGAAGAAGTACAAGAAGTACAAGAAGTATAAGAAGAAGTAGCGCAACAATAAATGGAGTTGTCTCTCGTCCTTCCATCTCGTCTTGTTGTTGCAAAGATCTTGATGCAGTTGTTCTCGTTTGTCCTTCTTGATCTGGTTTGTCTCTTCCTTTTTGTGACTCTTACTTCTCTTACTTCTCTTGCTTTACTTGCTTTATTCCTCTTGTTATTACCGTTTCTTCTTCTCTTGTTCTTGTTCTCCCACTTGCCTTGGGTTTGTTCGATCAACGTCACCCGAATTTGCTGCTCTTCTTGATCCTTCTTTCTTTGGACGACAAACTTATCGAGTTTGTGTTCAAGAAATGAGCTGTCAAGGGTCTGATGAGCTCCTTCTTGGTATTCCTTGTCCAGCTTTAACATGCCTTGCATTCAATTTCGCAGTCAGTCTTGCCGTTTGTCTTGGATAACAAATGATAAGTCATAGGAGTGGATTTGACACCATTGCTGTTGTGGCCCTGATTTCCTTGCCCTCATCTTCATGACATCAGGAGCTGACAGGAGTCAACAATACATGTCTTGAAAGGGATGACTGTTCAAGTGTTCTCAACGACAAGTTATGGGAGGCGTAGTCAGGAAGGAGACAATTGAGTTGTATCAGCTTAGTATTTCCCTAAATGATCTCGACTGGTGGTCGTCTGGATGATCAGAAGGACAATTCAATTTGATCGAGTACTCTTGGCTTAAATGGACGGGAAGAAAGAAAGAAGAGTCAAATGCAGATGACACAACTCCTCTCAATTTCGACACATCTTCTCTTCCTTGAAATGTTTGTTTCAACAGGAAAAGCATTCTCGAATGACATGCCATAATGTTCATGTGTGGAAGTAACTTCTATTTATTTTTGTCGAAAAGAACAAGACACACAAGTCATGTCAAAAAAATTCAAGACTCCTGACCCGTATCATCCCCTGAAGAAGAGGGGAAGGATTTCAAACTGAAACTCGATCGCTTATACTGCCTCATTGTACGCCTCTGGTGACTTTAAAATTGACGGGAACCAATGTTATCTCAAGAAACGGAAGTCGAAACAAAACAAAGTATACAGTGTAAGATACAGTGTAAGAAGGATGGGAGAAACAAGAAGAGAAAAGTGTGTGATTCGAGATCAGGAAACGAAGAAGAAAAATGGCTCTAACCTTCGTTCCCACAAGAGGTTTCCAGATTCTTTCTTGACATTGACTCATGGTTCTTGTATCTGACTATATCTTCTACCAGAACCAGTGGGACATTTTAGTCTGGAGCTGCTTTAGGGAGGATCACAGAATCACGACCGAAGAACAAGACCGAATAAAAAGTAGGTTCAACGCTTCTTTAGTTTGATCAAATAATGAGTTTGTAAATAAAGCCAAAGGTATTGAAAATTTCTTTCACCTCCACCATCACAAGAGAAAGAGAGCTAAAGTCAATGAATTAAAATGATACCCTTCAAGAGATTTCATCACACCATCATCGTGCACATCATCAAACCATAATCCTAGGAAGGCTATTACGGGAATGATGTCCTTAAACTTCCCTCGACAACATTTTCCTCTTCAACACATTTTCATAAGACTGTAGGCAGAGGGCATGCCATAATTTATTGAAAAGAGAAGAGAATCATTGCTTGACTTCCTGTCTTTATATGGAAACTGTTCTTCGAGATAGACATTCGGTTTATGATGTAAAAGTTGTTCGCAACCTCATCATTTCTATAGCCTTCTCAAAATGATGATCGTTTGTGTGATGAAGTACCGCCATCAGTCTCTAAGACCTACTAAAGTATAGTAGGAGGAGGCCTGAAGCGAAAATGTTCAGACACATCCACAGTAGAAATCAAGAGAAAGGAAGTCTTTGAAACAGTGGATGCATCTTCTTGAAGCCTGTCAAGAAGATGCATGATTCTCTGCCTTTTCTTGTTCGACAGGAAGAGAAACGACCATGAATCAAAAGCGGGATCAAATTTGAAATCTCTCTCCTGCTTCTGATCCATTTTGTCTTTCAAAGAGAAATCCTACAGAATCCAGTCTGTTTTCTTTCTATTTTTCTTTAAAGTTCTGTTCTTTCGACTCCCATTCTTCATACTCGGCTGCAACACAAGTGTTTGTTCTGTCTGTACGACTGTTTGCCGCTGGAAACCCTATTCTTGGCTCTGGATATCATCAGTCCAATCTGTGTTCCTTCGCTCAAGGCTCTGCTTTCTATGAGAAAATTCCTGACTACTTTTGCAGAGAAAAAGGAAAGAATTCGACTGACATGTCATGAAGGCTATCTGACAGGAAATGGAAAAGTAAGAACAAGGGAATGTGAGGAAGGATAAGGAATGAGTTCGATTGATCCCTGTCACATGGATATTTGTTTAAATTATTGCCTGACTTGACAGTCAAACATTTGAGAAGAGAAGATGCGGTCTCAAAGGAATCGATTTTGTTCCCTCTCATGTGTAGACATGTAATGCCTTTCTCGTGACAGAATGGAATTTAGGAGGAGTAAAATGAAAAGTATTGACCCACGAACGGAATCCAGAAGTTATCATCTTCAAAAAAGACGAGATAGAGAGACGAAACCAAGTCAGAAGCAAAAACAAGGACATGAACTGAATGATGATGAACATGAACAACTCATTTTTTACAGCAGACTGATGGTGTTATTTCTGAATAAAAGGAGCCCATTATTGAGATCAAAAACAGGGTTTCAAGTTGTTGTCTTGTATACTGATCGAGCGATAGAATCAAAAGAGAAAAAACATCGTTTCAATGAATAGAACAGAAAAGACCGGTGATGATGGCAAATGCTCTCATGCATGAGACTCAAGTCAACTTCTTTTGACAAAATAAATGTACAGCCCCTTCTGGTTATCATGAATAGAATGGCTCTTCACTGCAATGCTTGCATTCAATGCAAAAAAGGGTTGAACTTTTTTGAGAAACATTCTTGTTCTAAGAGAAATGAGAAAAGTCAAACTCTATCGAGCAAGAGAGCGACTTATTCGAAAACAGAGCAAAGGGATTCGATAAAAAATATTGGGAGGACTTGACTGTCTTGAGGAGACATTCAAGAATACAAGCTTCCTCATTGCAATCAATCGTTTCCATTGAGGCATGTAATGTCTGAATGCCTTGTTGAAGAAAAGACGACCTGATTTGATTACATGCCTCTGAGTTGGACACAAGAAAAGGAATAATTAGTACCCTCGCGATTTCACCTGCATTTCCTCTTCTTTTATCACTTGGATGCCGTACAAAAGGATGCTGATGAAACAGAACAGCCCTTCTTTCTTGGTTCCTCATGAGTATCTTTGCTTTCGTTTCCTCATTCAAGCCTGTATTCGTACCTTAGGATTCATTAATTATATCCAGACTCGACAAAAACGCAGGAAGAACATGAATTGAACAAAAAGGCTTACATCATCACCATGTACTTTCATGTTCGTTCTCGCAAGACTGCCTCTTTATTACACCAACTCCTTCAACGCATACTTGTTCTCTCATCCTTCCGTGACACTTACTCTCAGGTTTTGTCTTAAAGATTCTCTCCACTTGTCTTGTCTCGTCTTCCATCGTTTCTTTAATTTCATTTCCACCCCTTCTTTAATCTCACGAGCCATGTTCTCAAGAGGATTAATTTACCCATAATTACAACTCTCTCTCACTCACGAACAAACTAAGAAGATTCTTCAAACTCTGTTTGCCTAGGGATATGGAGGAGCGCTCTAGAACACATAGCCTTAGAATGAACGAGTTGCATCGAAAAA
>Ga0157374_10003229_pt1 | contig 13694 bp, 15 predicted proteins | sample M25metaG_FD_115308 | JGI IMG/M metagenome (GOLD analysis project Ga0157374, IMG submission 115308) | Miscanthus rhizosphere microbial communities from Kellogg Biological Station, Michigan, USA - M2-5 metaG | ecosystem: Host-associated > Plants > Roots > Rhizosphere > Soil | place: USA: Michigan...
ATGTTGAGGATGGTCACGATGATGTTGATCGAGCCCATGATCGAGCTCGCGCCGAGGATGTGCAGCGAGAAGATCGCGGCGTCCATCGACGGGCCCATCTGCAGCGTCAGCGGCGCGTAGATCGTCCAGCCGGCCGCCGGCGCCCCGCCGGGCATGAAGAACGAGCCGGCGAGCATGAGCGCAGCCGGGATGAGCAGCCAGAAGCTCAGGTTGTTCATCCGCGCGAACGCCATGTCCGGCGCACCGATCTGCAGCGGCACCATCCAGTTCGCGAAGCCGACGAACGCCGGCATGATCGCGCCGAAGACCATGATCAGGCCATGCATCGTCGTCAGCTGGTTGAACAGCTGCGGATTGAAGAACTGCAGGCCGGGGTGAAACAGCTCGCTGCGGATGCCGAGCGCCAGGATGCCGCCGAACATGAACATCGTGAACGCGAACACCAGGTACATCGTTCCGATGTCCTTGTGGTTGGTCGCATAGACCCAGCGCTTCCAGCCGTGCGGCGCACCGTGGTGCTCGTGCTCCATCGCGTGATCGTGGCCGGTCGTGTCGACCGTGCCGCCGTGTCCGCTCTGTCCAATCACTGCGCTCATGGGATCGGTGTCCTCTGCTCGTGTTCTGCTACTTGCGTGCCGCGGCGACTTCGCTCGGCTGCACGATCTGGCCGGTCGCGTTCGACCAGTGGTTCTTGGTGAACGTGACCACCGCGGCGATCTCGGTGTCGGAGAGCTGCTTCCATGCCGGCATCGCGCCGTTGTTCTGGCCGTTCAGGACGACGTGGAGCTGCTTGGTCTTGTCGGCGTCGAGCACGGTCGGCGACGCGTCGAGCGCCTTCACGTTGCCGCCGCCCTTGCCGTTGGGCTGGTGGCAGACCTGACAGTTGGCGGTGTAGACCTGCTCGCCGCGGGCGACCAGCGGCGCCAGCTCCCAGACCTTGCTCGGATCGTCGGCCTTCGCCGCCGCCTCCTTGGCCTTCTCGCTCGCCCACGCGGTGTAGTCCTTCTGCGAGACCACCTTGACGTGGATCGGCATGTAGGCGTGCTCCTTGCCGCAGAGCTCGTAGCACTGGCCGTAGTAGTCGCCGGTCTTGGTGGCGCGAAACCACGTGTCGCGGACGAACCCCGGGATCGCGTCCTGCTTGACGCCGAGCGAGGGTACGCCCCAGGCGTGGATGACGTCGGCGGCGGTCGTGATGATGCGGACCTTCTTGTCGACCGGGACGATGAGGGGGTTGTCGACGCGCAGCAGGTAGTCGTCGCCCTCCGGCGCGCCGCGGTCCGACGCCTCGCGCTGGGCGACGTCGAGCGTCGACAGGAAGCCGATGCCGGCGCCCTCGCCGTTCAGATAGTCGTAGCCCCACTTCCACTGCAGGCCCGTCGCCTTGATCGTGACGTCGGCGGCCGAGGTGTCCTTCATCGCGACGACGACGCGGGTGGCCGGCAGCGCCATCAGGATGACGATGATGAACGGCACCACCGTCCACGCGATCTCGACCGTCGTGCTCTCGTGGAAGTGCGCGGCGCGCGCGCCCAGCGACTTGCGGTGCTTGAAGATCGAATAGAACATCACCCCGAACACGCCGATGAAGATCACCAGGCAGACGATCAGCATGAAGTGATGCAGCCACTCCTGGTCCTTGGCGATCTCGGTGACGGCCTCGTGCAGGTTGAGCTGGTTGACCCCGGGACCCCCGGGGAGGTCGCGGACCGCGGGCGCGGCGGCCGCGAAGCTCGCCGCCGCAAACGCTGCGAGGCCGAAGGCCCGGCGCGTGATGGCTCTCATCGTCATGGTCGGTGTTGCCAGTGGACTTGTTGTTCGGTCAGGCCGTCTCGCCGGCGGCACGCCAGGGGCCCGAGCGCCTGAGCGCGGAGCGCAGCTCGTCGGCGAGCGCACGGCGAAGCTCGGGGCGAACGAAGCGACCGATCGCGACGCGCTTGCCTTCGCCGGAGATCTCGATCAGCGAGCGATCGCTGTGCGCCGGCTCGACGCGCACCCACGCCGGCGCGAACTCGACCTGGTCGGTGCGATTGCCGAGCGTGCACTCGACCGTCAGCCGGCCGGGGCGAAGGACGACGCGCTCGCGGTCCTGCGCGTGGCGGGCGTAGACGAAGAGCGCGGCGCCGACGGCGAGCAGCTCGACGCTCGCGAACGGCATGATCAGGCTGGCGCCACGCCACCAGAACGCGGCGGCGATGGCGAGCGCCAAGGCGCACAGCGACAGATAGAAGGCGATCAGCTGCAGCGGGGTCATCGAGCAGTTGCGACGGAGCAGCCACTGCACCGTGCCCTCGCCTGCCGCGCCCGGGATGCCGAAGCGCAGCGCCGCCGCTGGCGAACCCGCGCCGAAGGCCTGAACGCTGAGAGAGGACATCTGCTGTGGTCCGAAGGGTGCGCCGTCGTTGCTGCCACGGCCCACCGCGACCGCAGTCATGTCGAAGGAGAGAGCGACCTCGACAAAGCGGCAGATTTTAGCGCACCGTCCCGGCCCGACCCCCGCTGCCGGCGCACCATCGCACGCATGTCGTCGAGCGACACCGAGACCGGGGCGTCGGCGCGCAGGCGCGGCGGTGGCTTGAAGCCGTGGCCGTACGCGACCTCGACCGCGAGGCCGATGCTGCCGTCGCGGTCGGCACGCTCGGCCAGCGCGGCGACGAGGCGCCTTCGCCACGCCGGCGTGCGCAACCCCGGATGACGATCGGGATGCGTGTTGCCGCCGAGCTGCGCGAGCTCGGCGAGGAGCGCATCGGCACTCTGCCAACGCAGCGTGATCGTCTCCTGGTCGAGCACCGGCTCGGCGAAGCCGGCGTCGACGAGCATGTCGCCGAGGTCGTGCATGTCGATGAAGCCGGGCGTCGGCGGCGGCCAGCCGCTCGCCGCGTAGAGCTCGCGCAGCTCGCGCAGTGTTCCGGGCCCTAGGCACGAGAAGACGGCGACGCCTTCGATGTCGAGCAGGCGCAACCACCGTGCGATGAGCGCCGGCGGATCGACGACGAGGTGCAGTGCCATGTTGGCCCATACGAGCTGCGCGCGCCCGATCGCTGCGTCGTCGGCGCTCTCCTCGACGACGGTCGCGGCGGCACCGCCGAATGCCCACCACGGACGTCGCTCGGCGGCGCGGCGGCGCGCCGCCCACGCCGCATCGGGCTCGACCGCGACGCGCTCGGCACGCGGGTACGCGGCACGCACGACGTCGTCGCCGCCGCCCGGGCCCGGCCACCATTCGACGATGCGGCGCGGCTGCAGCCGGATCGGCGCGAGCCGCTCGACGAGACGACGCGCGATCTCGCCGTGCAGCCACGGCAGCGCAGCGCTGCGGGCGATGCGCGCGAGCGCGGCGCGCGCCGCCACTCGGTCGACCCCGCGCGCGTTGCGTTCGCTCGCCGCCATTGCGCGGCAGTATATTGAGCCGATGCTTGCGACGCGCTGGGCGGCGGTCGATGCGGCGCTCGCGCACGCGCCGAGCGTGTGCGCGATCTGCCGCGGCTGGGGCCGCGGCCGCGTCTGTGCCGCGTGCCTCGACCGCTTCGCGACGCACACGACGCGCTGCGCCCGCTGCGCGCTGGCGCTGGCGCCGTCCGCGACGGTGTGCGGCAGCTGCCTGCGCGAGCCGCCGCCGTTCGATGCCGCACTCGCCGCGGTCGACTACGCGGCACCGTGGGACCGCCTCGTCACCGCGTTCAAGTTCCACGACGCGATCGACCTAGCGCGGCCGTTCGCGCGCGCGATCGCGGTGGCCGAGCGGGCGCGCGGCGCGCCGCGGCCTTCGCTCGTCGTTCCGGTGCCGCTCGCGCCGACCCGGCTGCGCACGCGCGGCTACAACCAGGCGTGGGAGATCGCGCGCCGCGTCGCGCGGATGCTCGGTATCGACGCCGACGCGTCGCTCGTGCTGCGGCTGCGCGAAACAGTGCACCAGCTCGCATTGCCGCCGCTGGCACGCGCCGGCAACGTCGCTGGTGCCTTCGCGGTCGAGCCGCGACGGCGAAGCGAGCTCGCCGGCCGCACGGTCGCGATCGTCGACGACGTCATGACGACCGCGAGCACCGCGGGCGAGGTCGCGCGCACCCTGAAGCAAGCCGGCGCGAGCCGGGTCGAGGTCTGGGTGCTGGCACGAACGCCCCGTCCCGAAGACGCCTGAACGCGTGTTCCGCATCGTCCTCGTCGAACCCGAGATCCCGCCGAACACGGGCAACGTCATCCGTCTCGCCGCCAACACCGGCTGCGAGCTCCATCTCGTCGAGCCGCTCGGCTTCGCGATGACCGACCCGTTGTTGCGCCGCGCCGGGCTCGACTACCACGAGTACGTCGACATCCGCAGGCACGCCTCGTGGCAGGCCTTCGTCGCCGCGAGCGGCGCCGACACGATGCGCGCGTTCGCGTTGACGAGCGATGGCCGCCGACCGCTCGCCGACGTTCGCTTCGCAGCGGGCGACTGGCTCGTCTTCGGCGCCGAGGCGTCCGGCCTGCCGGCCGCGGTGCGCGCGAGCTTCGACGAAGCGCACAGCGTGCGGCTGCCGATGCGCCCGGGCCAGCGCAGCCTCAACCTCAGCAACGCGGTCGCGGTCGCGGTGTTCGAGGCGTGGCGCCAGAACGGCTACGCCGGCGCCGTCTAGCGCCAGCGCCGCGCCGTCACGCGTCGCCGATCGGCGACTCGGCGCGTGCCTCGCGCCGCATCAGCTGCGCGAGCGCGTGCTCGGGCGCGATGCGGCCGGCGAGGACGTCGACCACCGCGGCGACGATCGGCATCTCGACGCCGCACGCGAGCGCGCGGCCGAGGACGACGTCGGCGCTGCGCACGCCCTCCGCGACGTGGCCGAGATCGGCAAGGATCGTCGCCAGGTCCTTGCCGGCGGCGAGCTCGATGCCAACCGCGCGGTTGCGCGACAGATCGCCGGTCGCGGTGAGGACGAGATCGCCCAGACCCGAGAGACCCATGAACGTCGCCGCGTCGGCGCCGAGCGCGACGCCGAGGCGCGTCATCTCGGCCAGGCCGCGCGTCACGAGCGCAGCTCGCGCGTTGAGGCCGAGGCCCATCCCGTCGGCGATTCCGGTCGCGATCGCGAGCACGTTCTTGACCGCGCCGCCGACCTCGACGCCGACGGGATCGGCCGACGTGTAGACGCGCACGCTCGCGTGGTGGAACGCAGCGACCGCGGCGGCGCGGACCGCAGCATCGCCGCTCGCGCCGACGAGCGCGGTCGGCTGGCCGCGCGCGACCTCGATCGCGAAGCTCGGACCCGACAGCACGCCGACCTTCGCGCTCGGGCGAACACGGCGCGCGATCTCGTGGCCGAGGGCGCCGGAGCCTTCCTGGAAGCCCTTGCAGAGCCAGAGCACGGTGGCGTCGAGCGACGCCGGCAGGCGCGCGAGCAGCGGCTCGAGCCCGGCCATCGGCGTCGCGATGACGACGATCCCGCCTTCGGCGTAGCCGAGCGCCGCGTCGAGGTCGCCGACGACCTGCAGCGCCGGCGCCAGCACGACCTCGGGCAGGTAGTGGGCGTTGCGCCGCGACGAACGCAGGCGCTTCACTTGTTCGGGATCGCGCGCCCAGAGCCGCGTCGGGTGCGCTGCGACGGCGTGCACGGCGAGCGCAGTGCCCCACGCGCCAGCGCCGAGGATCGTGATGTTCATCGCCGCTCCTGCCTCCGCGAAGAGCGCGCGGTCTCGCGGAGCGCTAGCCCGCGGTGCCGACGATGCCCGAGCCGTTGGTCGCGTTGGCCGCGCCTTGGGCGAGCGCCTGCGCCTTCTGCGCCTCGTACATCGCCTGGAAGTTGAACTCCGAGAGCACGACCGGCGGAAAGCCGGCACGCGTGCAGACGTCGGAGACGATCGCGCGCAGGTACGGATAGATCGTGTTCGGGCAGATGACGCCGAGCGCCTGCTTCAGCTGCTCGTCGCTGACGTTCTTGATCTCGAAGATGCCGCCCTGCTTCGCCTCGACGAGAAAGAGCGTCTTGTCGTTGAGCTTGGTCGTCACCGTCGCCGTCAGCGTCACTTCGTACATCGCCTCGGCGATCGGCTCGGCGCCGACGCCGAGGTTGATCTCGACCTGCGGCTGGCCCTGCTCGAGGAGGATCTTCGGCGAGTTCGGCTGCTCGAGCGAAAGGTCCTTGAGATAGATGCGCTGAATGTTGAGCGTCGGAAGCGTGCTGGGGTCGGCGGCCATGGCAGTCTCGGGGTGGACGCTCGCCGCAGGGGCGAGCGCTTGGGGGCGGGGTGGCGCCGGAGCGCGGCGCGATTATCGCGTGCCGGCGAGAAGCGGCTCGAGGCCGCCGCGGCGGTCGAGCGCGACCAGCTCGTCGCAGCCGCCGACGTGGACGTCGCCGATGAAGATCTGGGGCACCGTCCAGCGGTGCGTCATGCGAACCATGTTCTCGCGCTCGTCTGGCTCGAGGTCGACGCGGATCTCATCGATCTGCTCGACGCCGCGCTGCTTCAGAAGCGCCTTGGCGCGCAGGCAATACGGGCACGTCGCGGTGCTGTACATCTTGACGGGCAGCATCAGGCGGTCTTCTCGGTCGGCAGGTTCGCCGCGCGCCAAGCTGCCAAGCCGCCGGCGAGCGCGGTCGAGTTCTCGAAGCCGAGCTTTTTCAGCACCGCGACGGCGCGCGGCGCGCGCGCGCCGGTCGGGCAGACGACGACGACCGGGAGCGCCTTGTTCTTCGGCAGTTCGCGCGACGTCTCGAGGCTCGCGAGCGGCACGCTCTTCGCGCCGACGGCGTGGCCGGCGGCGTATTCGGCGGGATCGCTGATGTCGATCAGCACCGCCTTCTCGCGGTTGATCAGCCGCACCGCGTCGGCGGCGCTGACGCGGCCGCCGCCGACGCCGCCCGCCAGGGTCGGCCAGAGCAGCATCGCGCCCGAGGCGATCGCGATCGCGAAGAGATACCAGTTGTCGAGGACGAAGCTCAAGATCGCAGCGGCGCGTTGGCAAAGTACGAATTATAGAATTCGCGTTCTCTTGCGCTGCCCGGCGCGACGATTGCCCCGTGCGCGACACGGCTTGCTCCCTCCGATGCATAAGCTCGTCCTCCTTCGCCACGGCGAATCGACCTGGAACCTGTCGAACCGCTTCACCGGCTGGACCGACGTCGACCTCACGCCGACCGGAATCGAGCAGGCGCGCGCCGCCGGCAAGCTCCTGCGCGAGGCCGGCTTCGAGTTCGACCGCACCTGGACCTCGGTCCTGAAGCGCGCGATCTGGACGCTCTGGCACGCGCTCGAGGCGATGGACCGCACGTGGCTGCCGGTGACCAACGACTGGCGGCTCAACGAGCGACATTACGGCGCGCTGCAAGGGCTCGACAAGGCCGAGACCGCGGCGAAGTTCGGCGACGCGCAGGTGCTCGCCTGGCGGCGCAGCTACGACGTGCCACCGCCGCCGCTCGCCGCCGACGACCCGCGCAGCGAGCGCAGCGATCCGCGCTATGCACGCCTTGCGCCCGGGCAGGTGCCGCTCACCGAGTGCCTCAAGGACACCGTCGCGCGGGTGCTGCCGTTCTGGCACGAGCAGCTCGCGCCGCAGATCGCGCGCGGCGAGCGGCTGCTCGTCTCGGCGCACGGCAACAGCATGCGCGCGCTCGTCAAGTACCTCGATGGGATCAGCGACGACGAGATCGTGGGCCTCAACATCCCGAACGGCATCCCGCTCGTCTACGAGCTCGACGCCGCGCTGAAGCCGATCCGCAGCTACTACCTCGGCGACCCTGAGGCGGCGGCACGCGCCGCCGCGGCGGTCGCCGCGCAGGGCCGGGCGCGTTAGGCGCCTACGCCGGCTGGACGCCGAGCGCGCCGGCGATGTCGGCGCGCAGTTGCGCCGCGAGCTCGCGCCGCTCGAGCCCGGCGCTCGCGCGCGCGGGCAGGAACGCGAGCCGCACGCGCACACCGTCGCCACGGGACGTCTGCCACAGGCTCTTGAAGAGGCCCGTGTCGCCGACGAACTCGACCGCCTCGCTGACCGGGTGGGTCGCGTCGGAATAGCGCATCGCGACCGGCTGCACCGGCGTCGACGTCGCGATCGCGGCCTGCAGCAGGTTGGCGTGGAACGGCAGCAGGCCGTGGCCGGTCGACGTCGTTCCCTCGGGAAAGATCGCCACGACCTCGCCCCCTGCGAGCGCCGCTGCGAGGGCGTGGACGACGCGCAGCGCGTCGCGCTTCTTCTCGCGCTCCAGATAGAGCGTCCCGGCGGCATCGACGAGGCGCGAGACGAGCGGCCAGCTCTTGACGTCGGCCTTGGAGACGAAGCGCGCCTCGGGGACGACCGCGTGCACCGCCATGATGTCGAGCCACGAGATGTGGTTGACGACGATGAGCGCCGAGTGGCGCAACGGCTCGCCTTCGCATTCGAACGCGATGCCGAGGACCGCGAGCATCTTCCTCGCCCACCAGCGGATGCGCTCGCGCCGCGCGGCGACGTCGAGCGACGGAAACGCGAACAGGACGATCGCGAGGCCGTGCAGCCCGTGGCCGACGGCGTGCGCGAGTCGCACGAGCGCGCGCACGCGCCCATCACGACGGCGCCACCGCGTCAGCCCGCCGCTTCGAACGCGAGCCCGCCGGCGACGAACGTGCAGCGCACGCGGCCCGGCATCTCGTAGCGCGCGAACGGCGTGTGGCGGCTGCGGCTCGCGAGGGTCGTTCCGTCGACCGTCCACGACTCGTCGGCGGCGAACATGCAGAGGTCGGCGACCGCGCCTTCCTCGAGGCCGTGCCTGTTCGACTCGGCGGCGCCGCGCGAGCGCGCGAGCACGGCGGCCGGACGGCTCGTGATCGCGGCGAGCGTCTTTGCCATCCCGAGCTTGGTTGCCTCGCCCCACTTGAGCGCGGCGCCGAGCAGCAGCTCGAGCCCGGTCGCGCCCGGCTCGGCCTCGGCGAACGGCAGGTGCTTGGCGTCTTCCATGACCGGCGTGTGGTCGCTGACGAGCGCGTCGATCGTGCCGTCGGCGAGCGCGGCGCGGATCGCGTCGCGGTCGCGCTGCTGGCGCAGCGGCGGCACCAGCCGCATCGCCGAGTCGAAGTAGCCGATGTCGACGTCGATCAGGTGCAGCTGGTGGATGCTCGCGTCGCACGTCAGTGGCAGCCCTTCGGCCTTCGCGGCGCGGACGAGCTCGATGCCGGCGGCGCTGCTCAGTCGGCAGAGGTGGACGTGCGCGCCGGTGTCGCGCATCAGCTCGAAGATCGTCGCCAGCGCGATCGTCTCGGCGAGTACCGGAACGCCCGAGAGGCCGAGCCGGGTCGCGAGCGGGCCCTTGGCGGCGACGCCGTTGCCGAGCCAGGCGTCGTTCGGCCTGAGCCACACGGTGTAGCCGAACGTCGCCGCGTACTGCAGCGCCCGGTGAAGGACGAGCGTGTCGCGGATCGCGACGTCGGCGTGCGAGAAGCCGACGCAGCCGGCCTCGCGCAGCTCGGCCATCTCGGTGAGCGCTTCGCCCTTCAGTCCCTGCGTCAGCGCGCCGAGCGGATAGAGGCGCGCGAGATGGAGATTGCGGGCGCGGAACTTGAGCATCGTGACGAGCCCGGGCTCGTCGAGGACGGGATCGGTGTCGGGCGGGCAGACGAGACTCGTCACGCCGCCGGCGACCGCCGCCGCGAGCTCGGACTCGAGCAGACCGGCGTGCTCGCTGCCGGGCTCGCCGAGCCGCGCCGCGAGGTCGACAAGACCGGGGACGACGACCGCGCCGCGCGCGTCGATCGTCCGCGTCGCGTCGAAGTCCGAGAGGCGCGGATCGTGGCCGCCGCCGCGCGCGACGATCGCGACCCGGTCGCCCGCGATCGCGATGGCGCCGGCATCGTCGCGGCCGCTCGCCGGGTCGACGAGGCGGGCGTTCGTGATCAGGGTCCTCGTCATGCCTGCCTTCACGGGCTGTTGCCGGCGATGATCGACATCACGGCCATCCGCACGGCGATGCCGAACGTGACCTGCGGCAGGATCACGCTCTGGTTGCCGTCGACCACCGTCGAGTCGATCTCGACGCCGCGGTTGATCGGCCCCGGATGCATGACGATCGCGTCGGGCTTGGCGAGCGCGAGCTTGGCGGCGTCGAGGCCGAAGGTCTTGAAGTACTCGCCCGCGCTCGGCAGCATCGCGCCGCTCATGCGCTCGTTCTGCAGCCGCAGCATGATGATCACGTCGGCATCGCGCACGCCTTCGGCCATGTCGTGGCAGACGCGCACGCCCATCTCCTTGAGGTCGCCGGGAACGAGCGTCTTCGGGCCGACGGCGCGGATCTCCGGGACGCCGAGCGTGGTCAGCGCGTGGATGTCGGAACGGGCGACGCGCGAGTGCACGATGTCGCCGACGATCGCCACCGTGAGCTGCGTGAAGTCCTGCTTGTAGTGGCGGATCGTGTACATGTCGAGCAGGCCCTGCGTCGGGTGCGAGTGGCGGCCGTCGCCGGCGTTGACCACGTGCACGTGCGGCGCGCAGTGCTGCGCGATGAGATAGGGTGCGCCGCTCTCCGAGTGGCGGACGACGAACATGTCGGCGTGCATCGCCGAAAGATTCGCGATCGTGTCCAGCAGGCTCTCGCCCTTGGCCGTGCTCGAGCGCGCGATGTCGAGGTTGATGACGTCGGCCGAGAGGCGCTTGGCGGCGATCTCGAAGGTCGTTCGCGTCCGCGTCGAGTTCTCGAAGAAGAGGTTGAAGACGCTCTTGCCGCGCAGGAGCGGCACCTTCTTGACGTCGCGATCGTTGACGCTCAGAAACGTCCCCGCGGTGTCGAGGATGTGCTGCAGCGTCGCCGCCGGCAGCCCCTCGATCGAGAGCAGATGGATCAGCTCGTCGTTGGCGTTGAGCTGGGGGTTGCGGCGACCGAACATGTCAGCGCCCGCCCGGCCGCCCGAAGGGCGCTGATGGCCCCCTCGGGGGGCAGCGATCGAAGAGAGCGTGGGGGCTCATGATCAGCGGATCTCGAAGCTCAGGCGCCCGGCGGCGTCGCGCGCGAGCCGGATGCGCTTGTCGGCGGGCAGCTCGATCGTCGCCGTCGCGCACGCCGCCGCGATCGGCAGCTCGCGCCCGCCGCGGTCGACGAGGACGGCGAGCGCGATGCTCGCCGGCCGGCCGAAGTCGTACAGCTCGTTGACGGCGGCGCGGATGGTTCGGCCGGTGTAGAGGACGTCGTCGACGAGGACGATGTGGCGGCCGTCGACGTCGAACGGCAGCTTGGTGTGCGCGGCGCCGCCCGAGAGCCCGCGTTGCGAGAAGTCGTCGCGGTGCAGCGCGATCGAGAGCACTCCCGGCGCGCCGGGCAGGCCGAGGTCCTTCTGCAGCCGCTCGGCGAGCCATGCCCCGCCCGTCGTGATGCCGACCAGGGCGCCGCCCGGCGGGAGCAGGCGGCGCACGCCGGCCAGCAGCCCGACGTAGAGCGCTTCGGCGTCGAGCTGCCCGGCGGCGCTCATGCGATCGCCGCCAGGTGCTGCTCGAGGACGATCGCCGCCGCCGCCGCGTCGAGGTCGACGGCGCCGGCGCGCCTGGCGTCGGTCGTGGTGTAGCGCTCGTCGACCTCGTGCACGGGAAGCTTGAAGCGCTCGGCGAGCTCGCGCGCGAAGCGGCGTGCACGCGCGGTGTTCGCGTGCGCCGCACCGTCGGGATGGAACGGCACGCCGACGACGAGCTCGTCGGGCTGCCACTCGGCGATCAGCGCGGCGATCGCGGCGGTGCGCGCGCCGCCGCGCTGATCAATCGTCGCGAGCGGCGTCGCCGTTCCGGTCAGCGCGTTGCCGCTCGCCACGCCGACCCGTCGGGTGCCAAAGTCGAAAGCGAGATAGGAGCGGGTGGTGCGGTTCGACGCGACGGCTCGGCTCACGCGTGCCCCGCGTCCGAGCTGAGCATGCCGGCGTCGATGCCGAGCAGCGAAAGGGCCTTGTCGTAGCGCTGGCCGACGGGGGTGTCGAAGATGATTCCCGGCTCCGCCTCGACGGTGATCCAGCCGTTGCGGCTGATCTCGTCCTCGAGCTGGCCCGCCGCCCAGCCGCTGTAGCCGAGCGTGACGAGCACCTTCTTCGGCCCGGCGCCGTTCGAGATCGCCTCGAGGACGTCCTTGCTCGTCGTCATCTCGAGGCCGCCGGCGATCTTCAGCGACGAGTTGTACGGGCTGTCGCCGTTCTCGGCCGTCTGCGGCTCGTGGAGGACGAAGCCGCGCTCGGTCTGCACCGGGCCGCCGAAGTAGACCGGCAGCTCGGCCATGTCGTCGCGGTCGAGCGAGAGCTCGACCTTCTCGAACAGGCTCTTCAGCGTGATGTCGATCGGCTTGTTGATGACCAGGCCGAGCGCGCCCTTGTCGCTGTGCTCGCACAGGTAGATGACGGTTCCCGCGAACGTGCCGCTGCTCATTCCCGGCATGGCGATCAGGAACTGATTCGTCAGGTTGATCGACGACGCGGTCATGCCCAGATTTTATTCCGGAGCGGCCAGGGCGCGCCCGTCCGCGCGGCGGGTGCGGCCTTTCGGCACACTTGCCGCCGATGGACAAGGCCATCGACAGCGCCCTCGTCTGGTTCCGTCGCGACCTGCGCGCCTCGGACCACGCGGCCCTGTACCACGCGCTCCGGGCGGCGCGCCAGGTCTGGTGCGCGTTCGTCTACGACCGCGCGATCCTCGATCCGCTGCCGCGCGCCGACCGCCGCGTCGAATTCATCGTCGAGAGCGTCGATGCGCTCGATGCCGACCTCGCCGCGCTCGGCGAGCGCGCGGGAGTGCGCGGCGTGCGCCTGCTCGTCCGCCACGGCCAGGGCGCCGACGAGATCGTCGCGCTCGCCGCAGAGCTGCGCGTGCAGGCGGTGTACGCCAACCACGACGACGATCCCTACGCGCTCGAGCGCGACGCCCACGTCCGCGGCGCGCTCGCCGATCTCGGCGTCGCCCTGCACACGTCGAAGGACCACGTCGTCTTCGAGCGCAGCGAGGTGCTGACCACGAGCGGCAAGCCGTACAGCGTCTTCACGCCGTACAAGGCGGCGTGGCTGGCCAAGCTCGACGACTTCTTCCTGAAGCCGTACCCGGTCGAGCGCCACACGGCGAGCCTCGCTGCCGTCCCCTCGGGAATCGATCGTGCGTGGCCGACGCTCGCCCGGCTCGGCTTCGTCAAGACGAACCTCGGCGAGCTCAAGGTGCATGGCGGCAGCGCCGCGGCCGAGACGTTGCTGGCCGACTTCATGACGCGGATCGACGACTACGCGGCGGCGCGCGAATATCCGGCGGTGAAGGGGCCGAGCTACCTCGGCGTGCATCTGCGCTTCGGCACGATCTCGATCCGCCGGGTCGCCGCGGCGGCGCACGCCCATGCCGCCGCGGCGGGCAAGCACGCACGCGGCGCCGAGACGTGGCTGTCCGAGCTGATCTGGCGCGACTTCTACCAGCAGGTCCTGCACCACCTTCCGCACGTCGTCGGCGCGGCCTGCAAGCCCGCCTACGACCATCTTCGCTTCGAGCACGGCCGCCACGCCGACGAGGCGTTTGCCGCCTGGTGCGAAGGCCGGACCGGCTATCCGCTCGTCGACGCGGCGATGGCGCAGATCAACCAGACCGGGTGGATGCACAACCGCCTGCGCATGCTGACCGCGAGCTTTCTCGTCAAGGATCTCGGCATCGACTGGCGCCGCGGCGAGGCGTACTTCGCGCTGCACCTGATCGACTACGAGCTGGCATCGAACAACGGCGGCTGGCAATGGACGGCGTCGACCGGCTGCGACGCGCA
>Ga0157374_10003230_pt1 | contig 13688 bp, 16 predicted proteins | sample M25metaG_FD_115308 | JGI IMG/M metagenome (GOLD analysis project Ga0157374, IMG submission 115308) | Miscanthus rhizosphere microbial communities from Kellogg Biological Station, Michigan, USA - M2-5 metaG | ecosystem: Host-associated > Plants > Roots > Rhizosphere > Soil | place: USA: Michigan...
AGCCATGAAGCGCTTGCCCCTCAGATGGACTTTCGCGTCGATCGCCTGGAAGTGGTTCGGGTCATAGGGCTTGGTCGGCAGTGCGCGTCCGGTTTGCGCGCGCTTGGCCGTTTCCTTTTTTTGGGCCGCGCTTTTCACGCTCGGCGTCTCCGCAGCCGGCGGCAGACCGATCAGGCCGCCCAGGTCCTTGTAATTGAGCGACTGCGACACGAGGTCGGCATCGACCAGCAGTCTTTCTCTACTGCGATCGACGTCGAATCTCCCCGCAAGGTCGCTGTCGCCGACCTTGCCGGCGAATTGATGGAACGACCACAGCGCCTTGTCGTGCTTTAGCCGGCCGCTCAGGCGATACGGAGGCGTCCACGGAAACGGCACTGGAATGATCGGATAGAGCTGCGACAGATCGCGTCCCTGCAGCATCAGCATGCCGTCGACGCTGTCGAGCCTGGCTGGGATGACGGTACCATCGTATTGGGCATTGGTATCGCCCGCGCGCGCCTTGACGCGGAGGCGATACGGCTGGTGGCGATCCTCGAGCGCGAGCAAGGATTCGGCGTCGCCCTCGATCGTGAAGGCGCTGTTGCGCAGGCGCCCGGCGCCCGAAAAATGCACCGGTGTCGCTCCGCTCGCCGAAGATGCCGACGACGCGATGTTGACGCTGACGTCGGTCCCCGCACCCGGATCGCGGTAGTGGATAACGCCATCCTCGATCTTCAGACGGCCGGGCAAGGGCAGTGCCGGCGGCCCCGCGCCGCCGATTTCCCAGTTCTCCTTTCCGTCCGCGCTTTTTTCGAGCAGCAGCCGCGGGCGCACCATGCTGGCTTCATGCAGTACGAGGGGCCCGAACAATAGCGAGCGAAGGTCCAAGCGGACGTTGACGCGCTGTGCGCTCGCCATCGTCGGCTCAGTGCTCCACGGCGCGTTGCCAACCGTCAGATAGTCGGCGGTCAGCAGCGGCCTGGTCGACAGCGCGACGCGAAAATTCCCCTCGATCTTGACCGGCCGTCCGACTTGCGCGGAAAGGTAGCTCGCCAATGGGCCGCGCAGCCAGTTCCAGTCGAAGAAAGCCAGCGTGATTGCGACGATGGCCGCAATCGCGGCAAGAACCCAGACTGTTTTTGGTATCTGCATGATGCTGCCGGCTCACCCCCTAGGGCTTTGAATTCGCGGCGCCATGATAGTTTCGTCTGCCGGCCCTGTGTCGGTCATGCGCCTACAATATGCGCCATGAACGCCCCGTGCCTCGCTGCGCGAATCGGATTCGCCCTCGCTATTGTCGTTGTGCTCGGCCCCAGCGCGGCATCGGCGGCGCCGCTCAACGTCGGCTCCAAGCGCTTCACCGAATCCTACATCCTCGGTGAGATTCTCGCGCAGACGGCGCAAGGCGCCGGCGAAGCGACGGTCGTGCACCGCCAGGGGCTGGGCAACACGGCGATCGTGCTCGGTGCCCTGACGCAGGGCAGCATCGATGTCTATCCCGAATACACCGGCACGATAGCCAAGGAGATACTGAAGCTCGACTCCGTGCCGCCGCTGCCGGAGGTCGACGCCAAGCTCGCGGCGATGGGCCTCGGCGTCGCGGTGCCGCTGGGGTTCAACAACACTTACGCGCTGGCCATGCGCTCCGACGACGCGCGCGCCAAGGGAATCACGCGGCTCTCCGATCTCAAGTCGCATCCGGAGCTCCGGCTCGGGCTGTCGCAGGAATTCATCGGGCGGGCCGACGGCTGGCCCGGATTGAAGCGCGCCTACGAGCTTCCCTACGAGACGCCGCGCGGGCTCGATCACGGTCTCGCCTACGAGGCGATCGCCCAGCGCCAGGTCGATGCGATCGATATCTATTCGACCGACGCCAAGATCGACAAGTACGGTCTGACGGTGCTCAGCGACGATCGCAACTATTTCCCGCGCTACGATGCCGTGCTGCTCTACCGCGCCGACTTGCCGCAGCGCCTGCCGCGCACCTTCGCCGCATTCCGGCGCCTCGAAGGCCGGATCGACGATGCCTCGATGCGGCGGATGAATGCCGAAGCCGAGCTCGAGGGCAAAAGCTTCGTCACCGTGGCGCGCGACTTCCTCGCGCAAAAATCTGCCGGGGGCGCGCCGCCTGCGAGTGCGGTCGCCTCATCCGCGAAGGCGCCGGCGAGCGATGCGCAGACGGAGTCGGGCAGCGGCTTCTGGCAAAAGCTGTTCGGGCCGGATTTCGCGCGACTGACACTCGAGCATTTGCTGCTGGTGTTCGCCTCGCTTGCGGCGAGCATTGCGCTGGGCATCCCGCTGGGTATCCTCGCCGCGCGGCGGCCCGCCAGCGAAGGCGTGATCCTGGGCATGACAGGCGTGGTGCAAACGATCCCGGCGCTGGCGCTCCTGGCCTTCCTGATCCCGATCACCGGGCGCATCGGCGCGATTCCAGCATTCCTCGCACTCGCGCTGTATGCGCTGCTTCCGATCGTGCGGAACACGCACGCGGCGATGACCCAGATTGGACGAGGGGTCAAGCAGGCGGCGCAGTCGCTGGGCCTGGAAAACGGAACGATCCTGCGTTACATCGAGCTGCCGCTCGGCGCGCCGACGATACTCGCCGGTATCAAGACTTCAGCGGTGATCAACGTCGGGACAGCGACGATCGCCGCATTCATCGGCGCCGGCGGCTATGGCGAACGCATCGTCACCGGGCTCGCCCTCAATGACCACGCGATGCTGCTCGCCGGTGCGATTCCGGCGGCGGCGCTGGCGCTTCTGATCGAAGGAGCTTTCCGCCTCGGCGAGCGTTGGCTCGTGCCGGCCGGAATGCGCCTGAGCGAGCAGGTCGCGCGCAATGGCTGAAAAGAGCCCAAAGGCCGCGGCCTATTCGATCCGAAGCGTGCCTTTCATGTTTGGGTGCAGCGTGCAGATGTAGGCGTAATCGCCGGCGGTGCGCGCGACGTACTTCCACGAGCCGTTCGCCGCGATGTCGTGCGAATCGAACTTGCCCGGCGCCGTCACCGTGTGCGGAAACGGATCCTTGTTGGTCCACACGATCGTGTCGCCGCGCCTGACCGTCAGCGTCTCGGGCTCGTACTTGAGACCGTCGATGACGACGCGATGCGTCGCCGGCTTGGCAGCGCTCGCGGCGTCAGCCGGACCGGCGGCGAAAACGACAGCGAATGGCAGCAGCGCGCCCGCGCAAATCAACGCGAGCGCGAGCCGATACCTGCGGGTCCTCACATCTTGGACTGCAGCATCTTGGCGTGCTCCAGATGCGCAACAAACGCGGGGCGGACCTTGGTGATCAGCGCCTTGAGCTCCTCGTTCTTGGCGCTCGGCAGCAGCGTCTTGTCGACAGCGTCCAGAACCTGCTGGTGGTAGGCGACTTCGTGGTCGATGTAGGCCTTGTCGAACGCCTTGCCCTTGAGCGTCTTCAGGTTCTTCACGTTCTCTTGGCCGCCGGACTTCAAGCTCTGGCTGGTCGGGTTGTCTTCCGGCGTGACTTTGAGCTTGGTGACCAGCGCGACCGCCTGCTTGTTGACGCCGCTATGGTCGGTGACCATCTGCTTGCCGAAGTCCTTGACGGCCTTGGTGCTTCCCATCTTTTCGGCCAGCTTCCCGGCGTCGATGTCGACCTGGTTCGCCGTGACGACGATGTGCGCGATCTGCGCGTCGTTCGGAGCCTGGGCGGCCACGCTGCCTGCGGCGAGGAATAGAGCACTAGCAACGACTATACCGATGTTTTTCATGGTGATCTCCTGAGAATGAAACATTGCCTTGCTTCGGGCTATACGTACGGCGGGCCCGGCCGGATGCGCCGGGGAAAATCGATCAGCCCTGCTCCCGCCAGCGCGCGAGCACGCCCGCGACGATGCGGTCGCAGCGGGCGCCGGCGAATCCGAAGGCGTGCACGGTGGCGACATCGACTTCGCGCGCCATCGCTTCGCGCAGCAGCGCCCGCGCGCGAAATGTCCGGCTGCGCACGGTTGCCGCGGGTACGCCGAGACATGCGGCCGCCTCGTCGACCGACATCTCCTCGACTTCGCGCAAAATGAACGCCGTCCGGAACTGATCCGGCAGCGCGTCGATGTTGCGCTCCAGCAGCTGGCGCACTTCGCCGCGGCTCGCGGCGGCGTCGGGCTGCTCGGAACTGCCTTCGGTCATGGCGTCCTCCCCGGGCTCGCCAGCGTCCCACGGTTCGGACTGCGGACTGAACGGCAGAACGACACCGGCACGCCTGCGCTTGCGCAAAAGCCCATATGATTCGTTGATGACGATGCGGGCGAGCCATGTGGACAGGCGCGCACCGCCGCGAAAACCCGCGATGTTGCGAAACGCGGCGAGATAGGCATCCTGGACCGCATCTTCGGCTTCGGCGTCGTCGCGCAGGATCGACCGGGCGATGCGGTAGAGCATCTGGTTGTGGCGCCGCATCAACAGCTCGAACGCATGCTCGTCGCGGCAGCCGACGCGGCGGGCGAGCTCTGCGTCGTCAAGCGTATCGGCCGCACCGGCGGCAAGGCTGGTCGTTTTCATTGTTGTCGTGCTTCTTCTTGCTTGTTAGATGAGGATACCGGCGCCGGCGTTCCCGCATTATGGGGCTGGCACGGAATCGGCGCCCCGCCGACGCGGAAACGAATGGCGGCGGCCGTGGCGACCGCCGGGGGACCAAGACAAACGCTCGGTCCAGGACGGATAATCACCGTGGCCTGGCTTCGAGACCAGTGCGACGAAGGGAAACTAAGCGATGAGCTTGCTGATCCTCGGCCTGATCGTGTTTCTCGGCGCGCACTCGCTGCGCATATTCGCCGATTCCTGGCGCGCCGTACAGATCGCCCGCATCGGCGAACGGCCGTGGAAGGGCCTGTACTCGCTGGTGTCTGTCGCGGGATTTGTGCTGCTGATCTGGGGTTACGGACGGGCGCGCGCCGCCACGATCGTGCTCTGGCAACCGCCGTTCTGGACGCACTATCTGGCGGCGCTATTCGTGCTGATCGCATTTGTCCTGGTCGCGGCGGCGTACGTGCGCGGCACGCACATCAAGAGCGCGCTGCATCATCCGATGATCCTCGGCGTCAAATCCTGGGCGTTCGGCCATCTGATCGCCAACGGCACGCTGGCCGGCGTCGTGCTGTTCGGCAGCTTTCTCGTCTGGGCGATCGCCGATTTCGCCGCGTCCCGACGCCGGGATCGCGTCGCCGGAACCGTCTACCCGCCCGGCACGGCAGTGGGCGATGCAATCGCCATCGCGATCGGCATCGCCGCCTGGGCGGTATTCGCCTTCTATTTGCACGAGCGCTGGATCGGGGTGCGGCCGCTAGGCTGATCTGCCGATGGATCTTTCAGGCGGCCATTGTTCGATCGTCGCGGCGCTGCTGGCCGCGCTGCTCGCCGTCGGATGCGCGGGCGTGAAGCAATCAGACACGCCATCGGCGCCGGCCGTCGCGCCTGCGGCGCCGACCACGCCTGTTGCGCCGGGTGCGGCGGCCGTCGCCGCGCCGACCGCGCCTGCCGCCACTGCACCGCCGCCGCAACCCGCCGCTTCGCCGGCGCCACCCGGCCAGGCTGCGGCGAAGCCGGCAGTCAAGCCTGGCGCCGCGGCGGCGCCCCCATCCGCCAAGGCAGCCCCAGTGGCGAAAGCGGCGCCGCCGCCGCTGGATCTTAAGGCGCTGGAGACCGAGCTCAGGGAAACCAAAGCCATCGGCGTGATGACCAAGCTTTCGCTCAAGAACCAGGTCGACGACTTGCTGAGCCAGTTTCGCGCGTTCTACCAGGGCAAGCTCAAGACAACGCTGGCGGAGCTTCGGCGCCCGTTCGACCTCCTGGTGCTCAAGTTGCTCTCGCTGCTGCAGGATAGCGATCCGGCGCTAGCGGCGGCGATCGTCATGTCGCGAGAGGCGATCTGGGGCATTCTTTCCGACCGCGCAAAATTCGCGTCACTCGATGGAGGCTGAGCAACGATGAATATTCGAGCAAGCCTGGCGGCGCTCGCAGTCACGGCCGCGCTCGTCGCAAGCGCGGCCGCCGCCGACGACGCGACGGTCAAAAAAGACCTTACGGCGGTGATCGCGCTGCAGGGCCTGCCCTGCGGCCAGGTTACCGAAGTCAGGACGCTGGGCGACAACGACTACATCGCATCGTGCCAGGACGGCAATCGATATCACGTCTTTGTCAATGCGCAGGGACGGGTCGTCGCCCAGAAGCAGTGACTCAAGAATGGAAGTAACGCCTGATGCGCGCTGTTAGCCGGCGGCGGCCGGTCGCTCGGAGCCAAAGCGCGCCGGTCGCCCACCGGGAGAAAACGATGAGCCTGCGACAGTTAGTAGCCTTGATGGCGGGCATGGTGCTCGCCATGACCGCCGCGCAGGCCCAGACGAGCGTACGCGTGCGCGGAACGATCACCGCCCTCGATGGCAATGTTCTTTCGGTCAAGTCACGCGAAGGACGCGATCTGAAAATCACCCTGGCCGACAATGTCGCCGTCTCCGTCGCCAAGGCGATTCGATTCGAGGAAATCAAGCCCGGGGACAAGCTCGGCGTTACATCGATGCCCGGCGCGGACGGCATGCCGGTGGCGGTCGAGGTGCATTACCTTCCGCCTGGCGTTCCAGAGGGACAGGGTCCTTGGGATCTTCAGCCGGGATCGACGATGACCAATGCGATTGTCGCGGCGATGGTCACAGCCACCGGCAATCGCGAGCTCACCTTGCGATTCCAAGGCACGACGCAGAAGATCGCCGTCCCCGAAAACGCAGCCCTTGCGCGCGCGGTTCCCGGCAGCCGCAGCGATCTTGTCGTCGGTGAGTACGTGTTCACCGTCGCCCAGGGGGCGAACGACCAGAACTTGAGCGCCGCGCGCGTCCAGGTCAGCAAGGATGGCGTGAAGCCGCCGTTGTAGGCGGCTTGGCGCCGGGGCGTGCTAGTTAAGACGAACTAGCCGAACGTCCCGCCCATCAGATCGACCAGAAACTCGGCGACCCAAACCCTGCCCGGACCGCCGAAGTAGGTAGCGCCGCGCCCGGTCGGAAGATGCCAGACGGTGATCGACAACGTTGCGGTCGGCGCATGCGCCGGCCGCTTGCCAGGCAGGCGCCTGACGTCGAGCAGGAACTCGTCGGGCCAATAACCCTGCCGCGCGACAGCTGTCGTGAAGGCGCGCTGATCTTCCACGCCCAGATAATGATTGCCACCCGGGTATACCGTCGGCCGCAGCTGCCCCCTTGCCCCAGGCGCGACCGGATCCATTAGTGCTTTGATTTTGGCTCTCCCTTGCACGCTTCGTCGCGCCCGGACCAAGCGCAATGCGCGGCCCGGACCGACGCGCTTGAGTTAGCAACGTCCGCGCCACGGCTTGCGAATCAGCAGCTTAGTATTCGATCACGCCTTCGCGGGTGACCGATTGTAAGAAAGCGCGGCGGTGAGCAGTTTGTAGCGCACGTTGGCATTCCGGGCAATGAACTCGGGTGGCCGACGAACGATCACATCTTCGAGAGAGAGGAGACGCCGATGAGCCTGACGATCAGTTCGACCGCGTTCGCGCACAACGCCGAAATACCCTCCCTCTATACGTGCGAGGGCAAGGACATCTCGCCGCCGCTAGCCTGAGCGGCGCGCCGGCAGGTACGAAGAGCCTGGCGCTGATCGTCGACGATCCCGACGCGCCCGATCCGGCCGCCCCCAAAACGACCTGGGTGCACTGGGTGCTCTACGCTATCCCGCCCACTGCGGACGCCCTGCCGGAAGCCGTAGCATCGTCGGCGCTGCCGGCCGGCACACGCGAGGGCGTCAACGACTGGAAGCGCACCGGCTACGGCGGCCCCTGTCCGCCGATCGGCCGCCATCGCTACTTCCACAAGCTGTACGCCCTCGACGTGCTGCCCGACCTGCAGCGCGCCGACAAGGCGGCGCTGGAAAAAGCGATGCAGGGACACATCCTCGCCCAAGCGGTTTTGCTGGGCACCTATCGGAAGCGCAAATAGTTGCACTTTGCGGCGGGTGGCGCGCGGCCGGCGCTCCTTCCCGGGGCGCTATCGTGCCTCATCGGCGTGCGCCCGCCCGGCTTCGCGCGATTCGGCCCATCCATCCGGCGTCAGCGCGCATTGCATCGCAACATCTATTGGTTGATCCCGCCGGCTGCTTGAGAGTAGAGTCCGCGGAGTGGACGAGGCTCGCTGGAGGATGCTGCAAAATCGGGCCGCGGCTGTCATTCGGTGGCACGGTTAGTGCATGTGGCTTATCACGGAGGCTAGATAACCACCATGGATTCCGTCATCGCGCTCGCGGACCTGCAATCGATCTACTCGGTCGCCGAAGTCGACCGGGCGGCCGAGGACGGCGCAGCCCGGCGCAATGAAGGACTGAAAAGCTGGTACGACCGCATGCGCGAGCTCGGCGGCTCGCGGTACATCATCAAGCCGTCGACTGCGGCCGCGGTCGACGAGTTGCATGAGTCATCGCCGAATTTCACCAACGTCGTCGACGATCTGCGCAAATATCTGGCGCTGGCCATCGCCGGCAACGAAGCGGTGCAGTTCACGCCGCTGCTGTTGCTGGGCGAGCCCGGCCTCGGCAAGACCTATTTCGCGAAAAAGCTGGCCCAGGCACTGGGCACCGGGTTCGAGTTCGTCTCGATGAGCTCGCTGACTGCCGGCTGGATCCTGACCGGCGCATCGGCGCAGTGGAACAACGCGCGGCCGGGCAAGGTCGCGCACACCTTGATCGATGGTGAATTTGCCAATCCGGTCGTCGTGCTCGACGAGATCGACAAGGCCGGCGGCGATTCGCGTTACGACCCGATGGGCGCGCTGTATACGCTGCTCGAGCGCGACACCGCGGCGCATTTCAAGGACGAGTTCATAGACGTCGACATGGATGCCTCGCACATCCTGTGGATCGCGACCGCGAACGACGAGTCGATGATTCCCGAGCCGATCCTCAATCGAATGAACGTATACGCGATCGACCGGCCCGATGCAGCAGGCGCCCGCACAATCGCGCTGGCCGTTTATCACGAGATTCTGGACGCGCATCGTTGGCCGTTCCCGCCCGAGCCGACAGAGTCGGTGCTCGAGCGGCTGGCCGCGGTGCCGGCGCGCGACATGCGAAAGCTGCTGCTCGACGCATTCGGCACGGCCCGGCTCGCCAACCGCGATTACCTGGTACCCGAAGACATCGACGCGAAAAAGCTCTGCGGCCGGAAGGCTCGCGTAGGATTCTAAAAACGAACCGCAACGTCCGGCGCGTTGGAAATTCAGGCTCGGCGGGCGTATCCTAGTCGCATGACATCGCGCCAGCGCAAGGCGGTCAAGCTCGTCCATCCGACGCCGCAACAGGAAGAAGCGTCGTTCATCCGCAGTCTGGAAAAGCACGGCCAGGCGGTCGCCGGGAAGGGACCGCTGCCGGCGGGAGCGACGCACCGACTGACGATCACCCCGTCGGGAGCGAAGCGCGTCAAGCGCAAACGGTTCTCCGCCGTCTGACGGCTTCACGGCCGCGCCTGCAGCCGCAGGCAAAGCGCAGTCGCCGCAACACCAGCTGCCCATCGATGCGCACGATCGCGTGCGTCGCCACGCCGTGCGGGCCGGCGATCGCCCCGTGTCGGCCGGGTTTCGCCGCCGATTTGGCGTCGTACGCGATTGCGCCGCGCCGCACCAGGCTCCCGACGAAGGCTCGTACCTCGTCCTCGGTTGCCTGCTTGTCCGGCAGGGCGCCAAACACGGCCGCATGGCGATTGGTATGTCCGATCAGCGCCGGCTCAGTCCCGAGCGCAACGACCTTGGCTAGCTTCGGACTGAGACCTTTGAGCGAGACTTCGCGCTGATGGCTCGCTTCGGCCACGCGCTGACCGCCGAGGTCGAACGTCCGCATGCGCAGCGCGGTCCGCGGCGATACTCCGAGCCGTGTCTTGAGATCGTCCAGCGTGGCCTTGGCCAGCGGCGCTGCCGCCTTGCCCTTCTTCGCGGCCGGCTTCCCGCGGAGCGCCGATCGCGGCGCGAGGACGGCGTCGCTTCCGAGCAGAATCCCATGCTTCTTGAAGGCGTCGCGGATGGCGTCGCGGTGCTTGCCGGCATGAAGGTGCTCGTCTTCGAGCGACATCGCCCGGCCCACCGCCTGATAGAAACGCGGCGTGTGCTGCGCCTTGACCGCCGCGCGCACCAGCAGCTTGCCGGCTTTGCTCGCAGCGTCCGATAGCGCTTTCGCGTCCTTCTTCGGCGACTGTCCAAAGATATTGCGAATGACGTCGTAAAAACATCCGACGAAGACCTGGCCGAAGCTATGGATCTCGTTGATCAGCACGCCCGGGCCACCGTCGTCGGGCAGCGTGCTGGGGATGACCCACCGGTAAGTGTTTCGGGCGTGCCGGGGCTTCGCGCCGTTATGCGTCGCGTCGAAATCGCGCAGACCGTTCGCCAGCGATTCGATCAGCGTCTCGACGAAATTGGCGCTGGCGAGCTTCGGCGCCTGCTTGAGCAAGGCCTTGCGCGTTTCGAGGTCGGCAAGCGCCGTCAGCAGCGCGACGCAGTCGCCGAACGCCTCGTGGAATGCATTGGGTTCGGGAAAGTTGCTGTCCCATAACTCGGGCCGGACCGCATCGAGCAGCGCGTGTCCGCACTCGTGCGAGACGACATCGGTGCTCGCGGCGAATCGTCGCAGCAACTTGGTCTTCTTGCTCCTGAAATGATAGTACCCGAGCGACTGCCTGTCGTAATAAGCATTGAGATCCGAGCCCTCGTCGATGTTGACCTTCAGCTTCTTCCGTTGCGCACTCCCCTGCCAGTGCTTGAGCGGCCCGGCGATCTTTTCCCACATGGCAAGTGCACGCATTACCGCCTCGCGGCACTGCCACACGAGGAACTCCGGGCTGTCCGCCGGCCACACTTTGAGCTGCGGCAGTTTGCCGAAGTCGAAGGTGGTCTTGCCCGTCCTGCGTGCGGGCGCCGGCGCGATCTTGCGTGCGGGCGGCGATTTTTTTGCTTCCGGATCATTCGGGATGAACAGAATAGTCACGGCTAAACTCCTGATCGAAGGTATTCGATTACGCCAGCTGTCGCTTCAGGCTGGGGGAGGCTCGCCGCAGAAGCCGGGCCGGCCGAGGCGCAACCGCGCCGCGACGCCCCGCCAGCGCGGCATGCGTCGCGGCGTAGGCGTTGGGATCGGCGGCGAGATGGAATGCGATCTCGTCGGCGAACGAGGCGAGCCTGGTCGCGAGCTCGCGTTCCTTCACGCCGAACATTCCGAGCAGCCAGGCGCGGACGCGCGACGGGTCGGCGCGCGGGAAATACGACGCGATCCGATCGAAATCGTTTTCGACCGGCGTCCTGCCTCCGGCGCGCACCGCCATGCCGGCGGCGTGGACGGTGGCAGGGAGCGCCGCCTCGAGCAGCGATTGCGCGTTGGCGATGCCTGCGCCCAGCGCAGTCGTCGGCCACGGCAGCGGCGTGCCCGCGTGACCGGCGGTGGTCAGCATTTCCTTGAACACCGAAGCGATCCGGGCGCTGCCATATTTCGTCACCAGGTTTGCGCGCCCGTGGTGCGCGAGCCACAACGCCCCGATCCCGGCGACATGCGCGGCGGCGTACGAAGTCCCCGAGCTGCGATCGACGTCGAATGTGCCGTCGCTTTGGGTCCTGGCCCGCCAGACCGATTCGCCAGGTGCCGTGATGTCGACCGCCTCGCCGCTTGCCGAGCCGGCCCACCGTTGCTTGTCGACGTTGCATGCCGCCACCGCGATGACTTCGTCGTAGCGCGCCGGATAGACGACGAACGGCCACCCGTTGCCGGCGGCGGCTACCAGCATCAGCCCGGCATCGACGGCGTCGCGGACGGCGTCGTGCAGCGCGAATCCGCCCCACGGGCCGCCGAGGCTCATCGAGACGACATGCGCGTCGTCGTCGATGGCGCGATAGAGCGCGGCGCAAAGGCGCGTCCAGGAGAAATGGACCACGCTGCTGCTCACCCGCAACGGAATCAGCGACGCCTGCGGCGCGACACCGGTGACATGGATCGCGCCGGCGGGACCGATGTCGCTCAGGATCACGCTGCCGGTGCTGGTCCCGTGACCTGCGTTCGGCGGATCGAGCGGGTCGAGCGCGTCAGGCGTGTCCGCGACAAAGTCATACCCCTTGGCGAAGAGGATGTCCGAGCGAATGAGCTCGGGATGCCGCGTGTAGCCGGTGTCCGGATGCGCGACGATCGAGCCTTTGCCCTGCGGCCCGTTGGGCGTCGGAATATTCCAGGCCTCGGATACGCGACAAAGCTTCAACGCCCAATCGTTGTCGTCGCTGCCCGGCAGGTGAGCGGATGTGCCGCCGGCTGCACTGCGCCGCGCCGGCGCGCGATACGGTCCGACGGCAGGCAGAACGAATGCGGGCTCGACGTGCATGACATCGCGCCGTGCGCGCAGCCGGTAGGTGAGCTCCCAGGCCTGAGCCGGCGAGGGGCTCGGCGATCCGGGCGGCGGCAACACGAGCACGCTGCGCGCCCGCTTGCCATAGCGCTGGATCCGCCAGGCGAGATGCTCCGCTTTGAGGATCTTGCGAACGGCCGCGACCGCTTGTCGTGCGTCGGCGACCGGCTCGCCGGGCCGGATGCTGATACCCTCGAATTGCAAATGGCGCAGCCGCTCGGGCTTGCGTTGCGCTGTGGCTTTTCGTTTGGGCATCGCTGCTACGTCTCGACAGACCGCGACTTCCGGCTACTATCCGCCCGCCCTGTCGACGATGTAAAGAGAATGTGAATTTTCGGTACGCCCAGGCTTCGGGTCCCGCGTGTCCCCACCGCCCTTTTGCGATCGATCTGCTGGTCTTCCCGAGGCTTGTGTTCTACTCTTGGCGATCGCTGGCGGGATTGCCGCCGGCGAACATTCACGCAGGCAACCATCCACCGAGATTCATGGGTGCGCGACGACGAATCGGTGCCGTGATGGCGTCGGCCGGCTGGTCCGCCGTGACATTGGTATGGGTCAGCGGGACCATTCTTCATTTTTTCACCGCGATCGTCGCGTTCGAGCTTGCCGGCAGCGGCCTCAGGCAATACGTCGCCGCCATCGTCGCGTTCGTCTTCCCTCTGGCCGGCGAAGTCGGGGTAATGGTCGCCGCGTGGAGAGCCTCGGGGTCGATGGTCAACAGCTACTCGATCTGGGTGCTGCTCTGGGTCGCCTTCGGGTTTGCGATCTACTGCCTGATCGCCTTCGGCAACTGGCTGGCGGGCCACAACAAGACTCCGCCCGCGCAAACGCCGTGATCACATCGAAGACGGCGCGATGAAGCCGCAGAAGGAAACCCCGAACACGTAGGTCCGGCGTTGCCGCGTCCTCCGTCATGCGCTACAGTCTGCCGGCTATGAACGCAGCCACGCGAAAGCGCGTCAGAAGGCGCGGACACCGCGCGAACCGCGCATGAACGACGCGGCACGCGTTGCGCCGAAAACTCAGACCGGCGCCAGCTGGGGCAGCGACGCCATCGCGGACCTGCTGCGCGCGCTCGACATCCCGTACATCGCGCTGACCCCGGGTGCCAGCTTCCGCGGCTTGCACGACAGCCTGGTCAACCACCTTGGCAACACGCGCCCGGAAATGCTGCTGTGCCTGCACGAGGAGCACGCGGTCGCGCTCGCCCAAGGCTATGCGCGCGTTACCGGACGGCCGCTCGCGGTCGCGCTGCATGCGAACGTCGGGCTGATGCACGCGACGATGGCGATCTTCAACGCCTGGTGCGATCGCA
>Ga0157374_10003231_pt1 | contig 13685 bp, 13 predicted proteins | sample M25metaG_FD_115308 | JGI IMG/M metagenome (GOLD analysis project Ga0157374, IMG submission 115308) | Miscanthus rhizosphere microbial communities from Kellogg Biological Station, Michigan, USA - M2-5 metaG | ecosystem: Host-associated > Plants > Roots > Rhizosphere > Soil | place: USA: Michigan...
CGGCCTTCAATACAAACACCTAAAGTCAATACTTTGCTGGGTTTACGTGCCGCGACGGTCACATCAGGCGTTAGTGACAAAGCAGGCAATGATGGCGCCGGTAAGTGTAAAACAGCTACTACCTGCCACCGAATGACGCCTACCGGACAAGACCCTTGGTCACCCGGCAGTATTCAATCGGGGTAGTTCAAGATCGTTTAGCTCTGCTAACTGAAGGGTTGTAGGTTCGAGTCCCACTTCAGGAGCCATTTCTTCCAAAACCCGGACGCCGCTTGATCATGTATCAGAAAATTTGTCTTTCTGAATCCTCACCGAGCGCCTGTTTCACTATCAGTCGCCGGTGACTGCCCAGCCTCCCGAAGCAGGTTCTGCACCTCATTATCCGAGACTTGAGCGAATGACTCATAGAACTGACCGACTGCGGAGAATTGTTCAGGCGCGTACACACAGACAAGTTGATTCACTTCAGCCCTGAGCCATGCGCAGGTGGAGTCTGGCGCTACTGGAATTGCAAGCACAAGGTCGGTGGGTTTGATTAGCCGGATAGCGCTAATAGCGGCATATACGCTGGCTCCAGTGGCTATGCCATCGTCCACAAGGATGACTGTTCTTCCTGCCAATTGGGGCGGCGGGCGATTGCCTCGATAAAGCAGGTCTCGTTGATGTAACGTGCTCTGTACATCCTGAGTGACGCGTTCAATCTGTTGTTCGGAGATACCCGCTGCCTCAATCACTTCCCGGTCTAGATATCGCCCATCTCCTGCAGCTATCGCGCCGAATGCAAGCTCTTCATGTCCCGGCACGCCAAGCTTTCGAGAGAGAAAGACATCCAGTGGAGCATTCAAAGCCTGGGCAACTTCAAAGGCGACTGTAACGCCGCCGCGAGGAATTCCTAATACGATCACATCGTCTCGATTGGCATAGTTCATCAAACGCTTTGCTAATTGACGTCCAGCATCTAGTCGGTCCGTGAACATCATGGCTTACTCCAGCTTTGCCATTCTGAATCGGCGCTCGTTGCCAACCTTTCCAACCCCGTTGTCGGAAACGTAGCGGAGATTGTTATAGACGAAAGGTGCAATTGTCTTAACCAGCCGGGCCTAAATCCTTTACCAAAGAAAATCAACAACGGGCAGATCGGTCGTAAGGTCAATCGAAGGCCGGGCGACGATAGTTTCTTGCCGCAAGCTTACGGTTACCGATTTGGTAGCAGGATCGGCAAGATTGGCGAGGAATGCATCATCAATTGGCAGACCAGCGGGCTCCTCGGCAGAGGGTTTGTTGTCCAGAAGTACAGGATCCCGTTCGCGTGAGAAGTAACCCTGTGGACGGGCAATAAAAAGTTCGCTGCCATGCGGGGGCAAAGAATCAGCCGCTTGACCTGCAGTTTTAGGTCGCTTTGGAACAGGTAGCAGGCGAAGGTTCAGCAGGGCTGTTGAACGGGGCATAGGAGCCTTATAGAAGCGCACATGGCGGTCCTGAAATTCGACGTCGAAATCGTATTCCTGGTTGGGAGAGGCCTTGAATGGCCCCCATTTCCCATCACTGGTCGTGACGATTTCGTAGGCTGGAGCGTTGGATTCCGTAGCGTCGACAGGGTAGATACGGAGGTGGGCTCCAGCAAGGGGAAGATTCGTAAACGCCCCATTTTCAAAGCCCGTCACAAGGCCAGACAGAGTTGGGGCGGACTCTGGTTTGACGGTGGCCGTTGCAGGAGGCATACCGGTGATGAACTTGTACATCTCCGTGAAGGCGGCCGGAGAAAAGGCCAGTTCACGGTGATCGAGATTCGGAATCACAACGTTCAGAGCTCCTCTGAGTGCTGGGCCATCAACAGTGACACCGGTAGGCCTCTGGGGCGCACCAAAAGAGATGGCTGTCGGCTGAGCATACTTGTCGAGCTTGTCGCTGCGAAGAGTCATCATCTTTACGCCACGAGGAACTTCGGAATCGGCACCGTAAGCATGATTGAGTGACTCGAGGTAATGGCCTTTGCCATTGAACTCGCCATCGAGGTTGGTGTCTGTAGCGAGCACGCCATGATTCGGGGTGCCACATGTGATCGCATAAGCGACGCTGTTGCTGCCTCCATGAAGAAGGTAATTGCGAATTGTCATTCCTCCTCGGCTGCTGCCGATGAGAGCAACCTTGGAACTGTGTGTTTCGCGGAGCACACGCGTCACAAAAGCGCTAAGTTCGGCGGTAGCGTAGGCCGTAGAAGAGCGGTTGGATTCCTCTAGCGTATCGTTTGCACGCGCACTGGGATGGGAGAACCGGACTGCGAAGAGCTTATCGGCCGGATAGTTGTTTGATTCGAAGAGCCAAATGATGCCGATCCACTTGGAGGCGTCATCGCCGTTACCGTGCACGAAGACGATGGGCAGCGCCGTCTTGGTTCCGGCTTGACTGGAAGAGGCTACCCCTGCGTTACAAAAAAGAAGAATAGCGATAAATAAGCTTGCGATGCGGGTCGTACAAGCACTCATTGAGCTTTCACCTGCCATGCAAACTTTAGTTGACACTCTGGAGGGGCGCAAGTCGAATGATGCCGCTTGTAAAATGCCTGCGAAGCACAATGATTTAGCTTGGCCTAATATCAAGGCTGACAATTTGGTTCATGTGGGAGTAAGCTTGTAAAACTTTTGCACACTCACCTCCTCTTTGACTGCGATTGATTAGGTGACCGGACCGATGGAGGACATGGTGAGATAGTGCTGAGATTACGGAGTTTTCATGATCTTTCGCTTCGCGCTCGTGTTCTGTCTGCTTGCTCTACCGTTGAATGGCCAATCGGCGGCGAAGGCGGGCCTACTCACAAAGGCTGATATCGAGCACCTCATGCCATCGCAGGTTTTCTTCCACAGCCAGACAGCAACGGTACAACTGCGTAACAGTGCAGGGATTCGTTACGCAGATGGTCTCATCACGATGGCCGGCATGGTTGATACCAGCGGTTACTCCAGTTCGGAGCGCGAAACCTACCAGTTCTATCTTCTGACGGATGTACCGCTGCGTGTGGGTGATCAACGCCTTGTGCCGGGAGCTTATGGGTGTGGCTTTGTGAACGGACAGGACTTCGTGGTGATGGATCTTGGCGGTAACACAGTAGTGCACCTTCCAGTCGAGCATGATTCTTCGCTCGTGCATCCAAGACCACTTCAGATGACGGCAGCCACATCTGACGCGGTGCGCCTGTACCTGGGCCGGTCCTTTGTCGTCTTGACAAGGTCAAAGTAGCGCAACTGGGTTGGTAAATTTACTAGCCGATTCGTAGCGCTAGAGTGGCCGTCCTACGCTGCTCGATACATACTTGCAGTATGTTTGTGGACGGCGCTGGACCTACGTCGAATGCTGCAATACGTCCTTGCCCATGGAGTGGGTGGACGATAGACTCGTGCAGAAAACTACTGGTAGCTATGACAATTAGCCAAGTGAGTATCAAGGCTCTGCTTCTTTTGGCGATCGCGCTCTATGGAACAGCGGGTGCGCAGACCAGTCATCGAGTCTGGACCTCTGAAAATGGTTTGCCGCAGAATACTGTTCACGCGATTCTGCAGACACGTGACGGGTTTCTGTGGGCAGGCACAGAGAAGGGGCTGACCCGCTTTGATGGTTCAGATTTCCTGACCTATACAAGTGAAAACTCACAAGGATTTACCGATGATGACGTCCGGTCACTCGCCGAGGATAAGGACGGTGGTCTGGTCCTCTCCACACCAAGCGGTGGGTTCAGGCTGGAAAGAGGCGTTTTTTCTCCAGCTAAAGACATCTACAGACGCGAACCAAGCTCCCCGAACGATACGAAGGGCTTTCTCTGGAGCTATGGCGGAGATGAAATCGTCCGACGCACCCAGAGTGGTGCGCCTTTGAGATGGAAGTTATCCGAGAATGGGGACCTCAATCGCATTCAAGTCTTGCTTATTGATTCTCGGAATATTGTTTGGGTTGGGACTCGCCGTGGTCTCTTCCGTATCGATAAAGACAAGCTGACCTTGGTCAGTGAACTAAGCGGAGATTCGATCCTGTGTCTTCTTGAGGATCGGGAGGGTGGCATATGGGTTGGTGGCAGTACCACCGGTCTGCATCTGCTTTCTCCCCGCAGTATCAATATTGTTTCCGCCTTTTCGAGTCGAGGAATTACGACCTTAGCGGAAACGGACAATGGTGATCTGTGGGTGGGAACACAAGACGATGGGTTATTACGTCTACGAAGGAATCAGGTAACGGCGGTCACAACCAAACAGGGTTTACCCAGCGATTTTGTCCTTTCGCTTGCTGCTGCCCCAAACGGTAGCCTGCTGGCCGGGTCGCCAGATGGCCTTATCCGTATTGCTGAAGGTCGGCCGGCCCCAGTGCTCGATTTGAAGGATGGCTTGCCGGATAATTTCATCAGGTCGATTCTTGCAGACCGCGATGGATCTATCTGGATCGGTACACGTCATGGCCTGGTTCACTGGGATCACGGAAGAGTTAATGTCGTTGATCATACTGTGGGACTTAAGAGTGACCTGGTGGGCTCTCTCCTCCGCACATCGAACGGTGACCTGTGGATAGGAACACTTCACGGTGTGTCGCGGTTTCATGGCGGCCAATTCGCTAGCTTTGAACCGGACGATGCTGCCACTTCGCTTATGGAAGACAGTCAGGGAAAGATCTGGCTGGGCACCGCAACGAAAGGCTTGTATCTCTGGGATGGATCAGGCTTTCGAAATGTAGTCTCTGCGTCTATACCTCAGAAAATCTTTGGGCTACTTGATGACAACCGCGGATTTCTTTGGCTGCGCACTCATTCCGGTCTTGGGCGTATCGCTCTTAGTCAGGCAGTTGCGTGTGCACTTGAGGGCAAATGCGATGTGGCGGTTCGTTTTTTTAATACGAGCGATGGACTGCCATCGAATGACATTTTTGAATCAGGGCACCCCGGCCAGATGCGTGGCAAGGATGGGGCGCTTTACTTCGCAACTCGCCGCGGATTGGCGAATATAGATCCTGATGCAATTCAAGCGAATAAAGCGATACCGTTACCGTCCCTCACGCGGTTGACGGTCGATGGCCGCGATCGCAGATTATTGGGTGGAGAAGAGGTTCATATTGGTCCCCAGGATCGTCGCGTGACATTTGCTTATGTTGCCCCATCGTTTCTTCAGCCTGACGGGATGCGGTATCGCTACCGTCTAGAGGGATTTGACAAAGGGTGGGTAGATGCGGGGACGTCGCGATCGGTCTCCTACACGAATCTTCCGGCTGGGAGTCATCGTTTTGCCGTGATGGCGGTGAATGAAGATGGCTTGTGGAGCACGCATCCTGCGGAGTTTGTGATTGTCGTTACACCACCGGTTTATCGTAGGTGGTGGTTCTACTTGCTGGTTGTGCTGACGAGTATTGCGTTTTTTTTGTTTTCTTACTGGCTTCGCGAGCGCAAGCTAAAGCAGCAGTTTGCCGCGGTTCTTTCAGAAAGAAACCGGATCGCGAGAGAGATTCATGACACACTCGCGCAAGATCTTGCTGGCGTATCGGTGCAGTTGGAAGTGGTATCGAGCCTAATGAAGACTCACCAGATTGAGTCGGCTGAGGTGCAGTTGGAAGAGACGAAAGCAGTTGTCAGAGACGGCCTCACCAACGCTCGCCAAAGCATCTGGGATCTTCGTGCCACGGGAGATGACCAGGCATTCTCTGTCCGTGCGAAACTTGCCGCGGAGCAGAGCGCAGGAAAGCAGCAAGCTGTCAGTTTTGAAATTACCGGAGTGTACCGCCCTCTTTCAAGACGCGCGGAAGATGAGTTAATCTCAATTCTCAAAGAGGCCGTTCGCAACTCGGCTCACTACTCAGGCCGCGAGTCTGTGGAGGTTTCGCTCCAATACGGGACGGAAACTCTTGTCATGACGGTCAGGGATGATGGTCGAGGATTCGATCCGGCCAGTTTGTCGGATAGCGGTCGTTTCGGTGTGCGCGGAATGCGCGAGCGTGCCGACGCGATAGGAGTTACCCTCGTTATTGAGAGTGAATCTGGCAAGGGAACCAAGGTTACTCTTGCCGCACCTTACAGGTGAAAGTGATGACTGATCCAGTTAGCAGTCCGATTCGGATACTTGTGGTTGACGACCACCATGTCGTGCGTCAAGGAATTGTTGCGCTTCTAAAGACGATGGAAGACATGGAAGTGGTGGGTCAGGCCGTCTCCGGTGAAGAGGCTGTAGTTGTTTTTAACAATGTTCTTCCAGATATCACGTTGATGGATCTGCAGATGCCAGGAGCCGGCGGCGTTCATGCTGTCGCCGAAATTCGCCGACAGCACCAATCTGCACGCGTGATAGTGCTCACAACGTTTGACGGAGATGAGGACATCTATCGGTCTATACAGGCCGGCGCGCGTGGCTACATGTTGAAAGGAATGACATCGGATCAGTTAGTCAGTGCGATCCGGTCCGTCCACAACGGCCAATCAATTATTCCTGGCCCAGTTGCCGAGAAACTGGCTGAGCGAATGAGCTCACAGCAGCTAACGGTACGCGAATTGAGTGTTCTGGAGCGAATTGTCGCCGGACGAGCGAATAAACAGATTGCCAGTGACCTGTTCATTAGTGAAGCGACCGTAAAGACGCACATAAACAGTTTGCTCGCAAAGCTGGGAGTTGTTGATCGGACTCAAGCCGCCACTGCTGCCTTACAGCGGGGACTGGTGCATCTAAAGTGAAATTCCTACTTGCATTTCTTGTCCTCATCGGAACGATTCAGGCGCAAAACAAGAATAGCTGGCGAGTCGCCACTCCCCGGGAACTGGAGCTTGCACTGCCGGCGCGTGCGACTGTTGAGAAAGACCATATTGAGGTCGAGATGCGGACAGCCACTGGAGTTGTTGACCAGAAGGGACGGATCATCGCTGGCGTCGTCCTCATTACAGCGGGATATTCGGCTGAGGGCAAATACTCGCACTTTCTCCTGGTACAGACCCCTTTTACCTTAGGAGATTTACATCTCGTCGCAGGAAACTATGTGCTGGGATGGCGACGCCTGGAGGATTCACTGCAGGTTTCGATATACGATGCGGCAACGGGAATACCGAGAGGAACCGTATTGGCACACCGAAAGCCGGGGTCAGGGGGACGTGTCGAATCTTTCCGAATATGGTCGCCTGATGGGCTTTCAGAGTTTCAGGTAGGGAGATTCTTCATTCCTTACTCGCCCGATGAGTAGGGCCGTCGGATCGATTTGCGGTTTTCAAGCACAGATAAAAGTAGAATCCCGGATGATACTTATGATGGGTCCCGCCCGAATATTTCGTCTGACCTGGGCTGCCATAGCTGTGACATCAATATCTTTTGCCGCAGCACTCCTAGGCAAGGAATGGAATGGTTACCTCGGCAATGCCAGCCTCATAGGAAACCTGTTCAACGCCGGTACATCGATGTGGTTATCAACACATTGGATGAGGAGCCGGCACTTTTACATAACGTCAATTCCGATCAACATCACTGGATTGAGTTGAACTTGAACCTTGCAGTTGCTCCTGAACCTTTCCTCTGTCGATCAATACGGTGAGTATCCAAAGAACTCAACCAAGCTTACAACCCGTTAAGTTCCGTATTTTTTTTGCATCACGGCCAGACTGTGAGAGTGGGTATTATGTTGGTCGATTGGAGCACCGATCCGGCGGAGAAACGCGGTGAACCTTTCTTTGAATACTTCAGTTCTGAACCCTTCGGCATGTTTTCTTATAACCAACGGATACCAATGCTGTCGTTCGAAACGCAGAATCGCATCCATAAGATCCTCCGTAGATTGGTGATCGAAAAACGAACCGGTTTCACCATCGATGATCGTCTCTATGGCTCCGCCAGCGCGATAGGCAATTGTGGGACGACCTGCGGCAGCCACCTCGAGTGGCGCCATACCAAAATCCTCTTCACCTGGGAAAATAAGCGCACGAGAACGCGACACATAATGTTCAACTTCTTCGTCAGAAACGCGACCCACGAAAGATATAGTCGGCCCCGCAATCGCTTTTAGAGCTTCCATTGCCGGCCCACTACCGATGACTACAAGCTTTCGTCCTAGTTTGGTGCAAGCGTCTACCGCGAGATCAATGCGTTTATAAAATTGGAGTCGCGAAAGTACGACATAGTAGTCATTTTGTTGATCAGAAACATGAAATCGTTGCACCTCTATCGGGGGAGGAATAACCTCGGCAGTGCGTCCATAAGCCCGCTGAATCCGAGCTGCAACTGTTTTAGAGTTTGCAACAAAATGATCAGGTTGACGAGCTGCGCCTTCATCCCATGTTCGGAGGCCGCGGATCAGGGCTGGCAACAAGGCCAGCGCACCCTTCCCGAAAGACTCACGGGCTGAATAGCTGTCAAAGCTCCATACCCATCTCATGGGAGTATGGCAATAACAAACGTGTATGGCATTAGGGTTAGCCCGAACACCTTTTACGTATCCCGATGAGCTGGAAACAACCAAGTCATACTCCGACAAGTCCAGCGATGTAACGGCGAATGGATAGAGCGGAAAATAGAGACGATAATACTGGCTCATTTTCGGCAGCTTCTGCATCCACGAGGTTGTGATAGGCACGTCCTGAAGTGATAAGGGCATCTTACCTCGGAGCGCTACAGTCGCAAATAAGTCCGCCTCGGGCAACATGTTATAGAGCTCTTCAGCAACCTTCTCAGCTCCTCCCATCTGCGTAAAATAATCGTGCACCATCGCTATTCTCATAAGCCTTTCCTTGATTGCGTGATTTCACGGATCATCTTTACATCGCTCCAGAACGCTTCATCACTACTGATACGGTTCTAAACAAAATCTTTAGATCGAGACGCAATGACCACCGATCGATGTATTTGAAATCTAGTTCCATCCATTGTTCGAAAGGAACTTCACTTCAGCCGTTTACCTGCCACAGACCCGTAATCCCATGTTTTACGCTGAAGCGCCGCATTAGCATTGCTTCATTGAACAAGGACACATCCCGGACGCTCATCGGTCTCGGTCCGACCAAGGACATCTCTCCAATCAGGACATTCCAAAGCTGCGGCAGCTCATCTAGAGAGGTTGTTCGCAATAGGCGGCCGAACCTCGTGATCCGCGGATCGTTGCGCATCTTGAATATTGGACCCGTCGCCTCGTTCTTCTCCTCAAGCTCCGCCATCAGGCTTTCGGCATTCTGAACCATGCTTCTAAATTTCAGCATGCCGAATGTTCGTCGGCGATGCCCATATCGTTCCTGTTTGAAAAGCACAGGACCGGGGCTGGTCAACTTAACGCCCACAGCAATACTAAGCATCACTGGCGAGAAGATGAGGAGGCCCATCAACGACCCCGCGATATCCACAATCCTCTTTACCGCCAAACGGAGAACATAGTGTTCATGTTGCGGGACAAGAGAAGCGAAACGAATCTGTGCTGGCTCGTTTCTACGAGTAGTCGTAAATAGATCCTGAAGCGAAACAACCTCGACCCCCACTTTTTCAGCAATTCCAATTGCCCGTTGCATAAGCGGATAACAGGACTGCGCCGGCATTGCCACCAGAATCAAGTCAACTGTATTTGCTAGGAGTAGATCATCTAGTTGATCTACGGAACCCAGGAATCGTGCGGCGACATCGGGAGCCATCTCGCTCACAGGTCGATCGTCGACAAAGCCAAGCAAGCTCATCGAGGAACGATATTTGGTCCTGAGTTCCCTCCACGCTTTACCAGCGCGAGGTCCGCTTCCCAAAATGATGACTTGTTGTGGGTCGCGGGAGGCGATCAGATCAAGGATTCCTTCAAGAATAGTTACGCGGTCAATCTCAAAACAGAATAGGGCCACACTTACGATAACTATCGCTTTGAAACTCAAAAGTGTCGGGTGGAAGAACATCAGGTGCAGTGTGAGGGGAACGACCATGATCGCGACAGCCTTCAAAATCGTGATCATTTTGCTCCGCATTACTGCGAACTTGTTGTACAGATCCATTACCGAAAGGCAGTACTGCCACCCAAAAGCAAACGACAGGCTAAACGCCACGTCGACCAAGCGCACCCTAGATAGCGGAATAATCTCAACAAAGCTAAGTCGATGATGCGCGTACATAATGGCGGAGACGCTCAAGGCGAGCGCGGCTACGCTATCAAGCGCCGATACAAGATAGTGTCGCGATGACTGATGTACCATTTCATGTCCCCCTAGTACGTATGCGTTTAGTCAGCTTTCACAATAGTCTGAATTTCGCAATGTCCGAACAATTCACTCTTCGATACCCATAATGGGAAGAGGCGAAGTGTGAGTCCAAGGCAAACAGCGAAGAAAGGATGGCAAATTCTGAAAGGAAACAACTCAAACCTGTGTAGCTACCAGGCCCCTCTAACGAAAACCCACCTAATGATTCTGGTATCAAAATCCGGCAGGAGAATTCTTCGAGGTTCAGATCTTAAGAGAGCAAGCTGTAGTCGACCTACTCTGCTCTGATAAGAGAGATGCTGCACTCGCAAACAAGATTCAATAGGAATGACTATTCATGACAATTTTGATTCGTTCTACTTCTAACAATAATTGACAGAACTACGATTCGATACTTCTACGATGGAACTAAATAGAATTAGCGATGATTATGATTCTTTGATGTATGGCAGCTCGATTGAGTTGCAGGCAGCAGGGGATCAGATTCACGGCAGTACTCGATCTGAGGCACTTCCATTAGAAGTTCGTCGTACACAGAATCAACATTCTTCGCCATCGTTAGATAGTGAAACTTTTCGAGATTCGATCTCGCCCGAGCCCTCAAGGCAAGCCGTTCGACAGAATTGTTTAGCAGTCGAAGCGAAATTTCTGCTAAGGCAGAGGTGTCAGTAGGCTTGAAGAGAATTCCAGCATGCCCCTCGTCCAGAGCCTCCGGAATTCCATCGATATTGGAGGCGACAATTGCGCACCCAACTTCACGAGCCTCTAATAAAGCCAACCCAAAAGACTCGCGTCGCGACGCGAGTACAAACACATCACAGGCTGACATATATCGCTGAGGAATAGTTTGACAGCCCTCAAAGTGGATACGATCTCGATACGGGGATAGTTGCGCTTGATGCTTAAAGGTTTCGATATCAGGGCCATCGCCGACCAGGTAGAGATTGACGCTCGTAATTTGGCTGGCGATCTGATCGAACGCGGTCAGGAGATCTGCAATACCTTTGCGATGATTCATTCCACACACAGTGACGATGGCGGGACGTGTTAGATCGACAGGGTCGACCTGGGAAAAGGCTGACATGCGCGGACTTCCGAGAGGACCGTTGAGTACAACGCGAATTCTTCGTTGCGGTATGCCTTGTTCTGAGATCGTGGAGGCGACGCTAGTACTAACTGCGATTACACGATCTGCCAGGCCCATCAACAGTGATTCTTTTTCATGGATATTATGCAAATGTGCAACAAGGGGACGATCCGAAATCTTTGACAAAAGCCATCCAAGAATCACCCCCATTCGAACATGTGCATGGACAATATCTGGCCTGAATGCATCTGCATGGTGCTTCAATCCGGCAAAAGCTTTGATAAATCCTAGCGGGTTCCGGCTGTGTTCCAGGTTCAAATGTTGAATGCCTGCTCGTTCTAATAAGGGCTGTAGTCCCCCCCCGCTAGATACGATGGCGACAGTGTGACCGCGTACAACCTGTCCCGCAGCAAGATCAATCGCGGCATGGACAATACCGTTGCCCCGATCTGTTACATCATTCAAGATGTGTAGTATTTTCATTTGTTCCTCACCAACGCGCCGTGGCTGTTGGAGTAGATCCAGCTGATTCAACGGTACGTCGCATCTTGCGATTCAAGAATGTTCCAGTGACCATTTCAAAATCGCTTATGCGTGGCAAGAGATTCGGAAAGCGAGTTTTCAAAACAATTGGGAATGCGAACAGGATCAAAATAAGCCTTGCAGTTGTGGATATTAGTAGTGCCACTGCTGCGCCAAAGACACCCCATTTGGGGACGAGCCAGTACATCACTGGTAAAGACAAACTGAGGCCGATAGCCTGCAGAAAGGTGACGATCCCCGGTCTACCGGAGGCCATAAAAGCCTGCGCTAAGACAAACACTAAGCCCGATAATGTCACTTCCGTGACGAGTACTCGTAGGGAATTTACTGCACCAACATATTCCCGACCATAAAGCAGACGTAAGAGAAAAGGTCCTAAGACACATACCGCTAATCCGCAGACAGCAGTAATTGACGTGCTTAGCCGCGCCGATTGTTCTGTCAGGCCAAGAATATCTCCAGAGCTCTTACCTGCTGATTTGGGAAATAAAACCATCACGACAGAGTTTTGAAATAGATTAAGCATTCGAGACAGACTTAGCACAACTATGTATGAACCCATTGCGCTGGGGCTCAGCAAATTAACCACCAGAACCTGATCCACCTGGAGTGCCAACGTTCCAAGTAAGTCGATGCCGTACGACCGAATGCCGTAGCTTAACAACAACTTGCCGACCTCCAGGCGGAAGTATCGTGGCCGCATCCATTGCAGGTTGAGGCGAAAAAGCAAAAGCATAAACGTAGGTATAGACGCGAAGACGTATGCTATGCCTGCGGTGTATGGCGTCAGATGGTGCATAAGCGAGAAGCTGATCAATGCGACAAGCGTTGCGAGTGGAGTAAATGTCTGGACCACATTCGACATAGAGAATTTGTCAGTAGCCTCTAAAATAGCTCTCCCTGCCAAGGTCATGGAGCAAATAGGAGTAAAGAGAAGAAACCAGCGAGCAGACCGGATCAGTGATGGGGAGTATTGATGGAGCCAGGCTGGTAGAAAGATTGCGCCGGCTAGTGTAGCGACCGTTCCGAGACAAAATGCCATTACCAACGAAGTCGATGTGAACTCACGACGCAGGTCGGGTCGACGCCTTAGATGATATACGAGTGAACTGGGGACTCCAAGGGTAGTGGAGCTGGCTAGAAATAATGACCAGATAATCATCGCGGCAAGCTCCCCGCGACCTGTGGGCTGCAATGCGCGGGCCGTAATTATGCCAGTAGCCGCATTGATCCCAAGGATTCCAATCTTACTCACAATCGAATGTCCAATGGCCTTGACGCCAGAAGTGCGCTGGGTAACGGCATCGGCGCTATTGGTGTGATCGTCGATTTCGGTAGAAGTGTTTATCAAAGGATCTGGTCACCTAACTTGCGAAAACAATATGTAAAGAGGACATTATGGGGAACTAAGAGTATGCTCTGACTTCGGCAACCGTATCCAGCCGAGAGATGTCCGAAGCAACGCGGGTGTAGAAGGCATCAAGCTTGCTGAGGAAGATTTGGACAGAATATTCCGGACAGACGGTATTCCAAGCCTTGTCTTCAATCGCAAGGCATAGATTTTGGTTGTCGACAATTTGTCTCAATGTCGCAGCGAGCACATCGGGAGCGTCGGATGGTACAAGAAAGCCAGTAACGCGGTCAGTAACAATTTCGGGAATGCCCCCGACCTCTGTAGCCACTACCGTAGTTCCACTTGACATTGCTTCGACGAGAACAAGACCAAATGGCTCTTCGAGAGAATTAAGGATCAAGGCATCGCAGGCACGCATGATTGCGGGCACGTCTTGACGTGCGCCTAGAAAATGAACGTTTCTCTGTTGCCCTAAGCTCTTTACCTGTTGTAGCAGCTCGTCTCTGTAATTGAAATCCTCGTTGAAAATCGCCTCC
>Ga0157374_10003232_pt1 | contig 13684 bp, 4 predicted proteins | sample M25metaG_FD_115308 | JGI IMG/M metagenome (GOLD analysis project Ga0157374, IMG submission 115308) | Miscanthus rhizosphere microbial communities from Kellogg Biological Station, Michigan, USA - M2-5 metaG | ecosystem: Host-associated > Plants > Roots > Rhizosphere > Soil | place: USA: Michigan...
GGTATCCGACGGAAGGCTTCCGCCTTTATGGCCGCATGACGCGATCATACAGGCAAATACGATCGTGATAACCAGTTTTACGTATTTCATCTTGATAATTAATTAACTGCTATATTTCTATTGTGTCCGTAAGTATCTGTTACTACAACCGATGCCATTGAGCTGTCAATATTAATATATCTGCCCGACTGTGACAAGAATGAGTCGCCGTAGTAAAATTCCTGCCTGCTTACCTTACCATTCTTGTATTTTATAGTGGCAAACATATCCAGCGGCTGCAATTTCACCAGGTGCACATTCCTTTTCAGCTCAAATATCTTCATGGCACCCCGGTTTTGGCTGGCCGCAAGCAGGTAATCGCCTTTGGCACCTAAAACTTTCACCAGGGCCTTACCATTGCCTGGTATATAAATACCGCTTTGGAGAATACTGAGCGGCATAAAATTACCCTTCCCATCACCTTTCATCATAAGGCCGTTCAATGCATCGTAACGCCCGGTGGTTAGTTCGGTACCGTAGTCGTTACCATTGATCACCACGTCCAGGTTGCCGTCGCCGTCAAAATCATCCACGGCCATACCGCATAGTTCTGATATTTGGGCCTGGGTAGGCAAAGGAATTATTTTGAACTTGCCGCCGCCTTCGTTACGCAGGTAAACCGATTGCAGCATATTCGCCTTCAGGCGTATAGCATCCTTGCGCATATCTGCCGGCAGCACATCGTCCATCGTTGCGGTCGCAAACGACTTATAATTCTGGAACTTCACGCGCATGCCGATCATCTGTTTCACAATATCGTCCCTGGTTTGCACCGGGAATTCTTTCATCTTACCATCCTGGTCTTTCAGAAACACCGATGGGAAAGCATCGTAACTGCCGTTCTTGTCAAAGTCTTTGGCCGTGATATAGGCTGGATATTGCTCGCTTGCCTTAAAGAAAGTATTCAGGCCGGTGTTTCCCACAATATAATCGGTTCTGCCATTGTGCTCAAAGTCACCTGCAACTATCGTATTCCACCAACCCAATGAATCAGCGACGCCGCTAGCCGACGTCACGTTTTTAAATACCCCATGATCGTTCTTCATAAATGTTACCGGCATCCACTCGCCGGCAAGCACCAGGTCGGGCCAGCCATCGCCATCAAAATCGGTGAATAAAGCATCACATACCAGGCCTGCATTATTCAGGTCTTTGGCAACAGATGCGGTAACATCCGTAAATTTCACCTGGCCGTCCTTACTGTCGTTCCGCAAAATAAAACTCGATACCGGCTTAGGATAATTCCATGGGTCTACCCTGCCTGAAACGAACAGGTCGATCTTACCATCTTTATTATAGTCGACAGCGCGTACACACAATTTACTGGTCAGGTTCTTCGGCAAAGCATTAACTGCTTCTGTGAAATTGCCCATGCCATCATTGATATAAAGCCTGTCCTGGTAATACTTGGAACCAGGCTGCTCTGCATAACCGCCGCTTGCTACGTACAGGTCGAGCTTGCCATCGCCGTTGGCGTCAAACAAAATAAGGCCCTCGTCTTTGAAGTTGTCATTAGGATGTTGCTGGGCGGGTGGCAGTAAGCTGCGCTGAATAAACTTGCCGTCCGCCTGTTGTAAAAATACTTGTGAAGGGTATTTCGACGTACCACCGACGATGATATCGTCAAAACCATTGCCATCTGCGTCGCCAACAGCCAGGCCGGGTGAGTATTCGGACAATTTGTGAGGAAGCAGCTTTTGTATATTGAAGTCGACGAAATCCACATCCTCATTCTTGTAGCTAACACCAAGCATTCGTGTCACTTCTTTAAATACCGATTCTTTATCCAATTCCGGCGCAGCGAATATGTAGCCTTCAGCTGCATCCTTCATGTCTACCTTAAGCACCTGGTCGGCTTTTACGTTTTTCAGCACTTGCTTTTTTGCATTCTGCCAGCGGATCACCACCGAGTCGATAGCGGTAACATTGCCCAATCCGAAGTGCGCAATGTTTTGTATGGTAGAAAGGTAGCCCCTGAAAGGCGTGTTCTCATACACCTGGTGTTTGCCGTGATCGTAGTAGATATCAGCCCAGGCGCCAATACCGTCAATATTATTTGGCCCGCCTTTGAACTTAACACTCAGGTAATGACTATGGTCCGGATCTTTCTCGCGGCTGGTATTTTTATAGATCATGGCCTCATCATTGATGTTATTGATGATCACATCCATATCGCCGTCGTTATCCAGGTCGGCATATACTGCACCATTCGAAAAGGTTGGCGTGCTAAAGCCCCAGTTATCCGTCACATCTTCAAATTTCAGGTTACCCTGGTTCCTGAAGGCAAAATTGGATATCTTAACTACCGGGATCTGGTCCAGCACCTGTTTTTTCGACGCGATGAAATAGGATTGCGCCCTGAAGTTCATAAAGTCATGATCCGTTACATCACGCGGATATCCGTTGGTGACGATCAGGTCCCGGTAGCCATCATTATCAAAGTCGGTCAGTAAAGGCCCCCAGCTCCAGACTGTTTGCGACGTGCCCGCCATAAAAGATATTTCGCTAAAGGCCGGGTCGCCTATCGAATCATTTTGCTTTACCCGCGGCCCCTGGTTCAATTGCAAAACGTTGCGTGGATCTTGATACTGGTAATTGAACTTATCCATGTTCTGCAATGCATGGTACTTGTTGGAGCTCATGAACATCTTTTTGCGGTAGTTGTCCGGCGGGTTCATATCCAGCTCAATCACATCAGCCAGTCCATCGTTATTGATATCCTCGATATCCTGCCCCATCGAGCTTAGCGAGGTATGCTTGAAGTACTCGCGGGTTTTATCGGTAAAAGTGCCGTCGTGGTTATTGATATACAGGATATTATTGGGCAGAAAGTCGTTCGTGACATAAATATCCTTCCAGCCGTCGCGGTTAATGTCCACCGTGCTTGCCGCATGGCCATAGCCTTCTATCAATATACCTGCCTGTTTGGATACATCATGGAATACTCCATGCTTCAAGGTAGGGTCCCAATCATTTCTATACAGGTGGCCTGTGCTGTGGCCCGATCCATCGACAGCTATCGGCTGAAATAAGCTTACGTTGTCGGTACTTTCGGCATCATTTACGGTAAGGTACACATCCAGGTCGCCGTCATTGTCATAATCAAAAAACGATGCCATGGTCGAATAAAGGGTCAGGTCCAAACCGTATTCTTTGGCCATCTCTTTAAAATGCGGCACACCGTTCTTATCAGGCCCCTGGTTAATGTAAAGGAGATTGCGCCGCTTTTCGGCATTGCTTAACAGCGTATTGCATACATATATATCGGGCAAACCATCGTTATTGATGTCAACCACAGCCACGCCACGGCCCCATCCGCCTTTACCGCCAACGCCGGCCTGGTCCGTTACATCGTCGAACTTCATATCGCCTTTATTGATGTAGAGCCTGTTTGATACCGCGTTGCCTACGAAAAACAGGTCCTGTAAGCCGTCGCCGTTAAAATCACCAACACCTACGCCGCCGCCGTTATAGATATTGAGCTTATCCAGCGGATTGATCGTATCGTTTTCGATGATCTGGTTGATAAAATGCACGCCTGAATGAGATGGCGATACCTGTTCAAATAATGTTTTCTTTTTGCAGGAAAATATCAGCAACGGGAACAACAGGATGATGTGATAACTGCGGAATTTCATCAAAGAGTTTACAATACGGTCAGCTAATATATTAAAAAAGGGGAAAGAGATATACTCCTTCCCCTTTTTTATTTATAAGGGCTTAATTATGGATAATTGGGATTTTGTTTCAGTGCGCCATGCTCAACGTTGATCTGGAACGTAGGTATCGGATATATCTCGTTCCGGCCCGCGGTAAAGGTCGCGTTCCGCATAACGCCGTTTGAGAAATATGCTGCAGGGTAGCTGGTATTCAGCTGGATATATTTATTCAGTACGGTGGCCATATAACCGGTAGGCTCCGGGCCACCGAATGTACCATCCCAGCGCTGAAGGTCGAAGAAACGCTGGCCTTCCATAGCCAGTTCCAGCCTTCTTTCGAAATAAACCGCCTGGCGGGCGAACTCTTTAGTGCCGCCGGCGATCTGGCCGGTGTAACGGGCTATCTGGTAGTTTGCTGCGTTCTGGGTGTTATCAACAATAGGCTTGGTTGCGTCGCCGCCGGTATAACCGGTCAAACGGCCCTTAACCCAGTTTTCAGGGTGGTCAACCATACGGCCGCGCACCATATTTACGTAAACTTCTGCCTGTGCCTGGCTACCGCCGGGTGCTTCTATTTCGCACTCAGCCGCCATCAGCAGTACATCGGAGTAACGGATCATATTGTAGTTCATGGCCGATGCCTGGCCCGGGGCCCATCCTCCGTAGCTTTCGCTTTGGGTTGCGGCTTCACTATGCCTGTATACATTCTTCATATTGATATAAGGCCCGGCATCACACTGGGCGCGCGCCCAGCTTGATCCTGCCATCACACCATAATCAAGGAATGGAATACCTCTGCGGCCTGCGGTCCAGTCTAAGCGTGGGTCGACGGCAGTAGTTACATCAGGCATATAAGACGCGTCCGTTGCATCAACACCCTGGTCTGATCTTAAGGTTGAATTGTTTCCAGGGCTGGCGCCGTTGGCAGCAGCGACGATGGGGCCGCCATCATAGTCAAAATTACCCATCGAACCATCAGCGTTGATAAATGGCAAACCTTGCGCATTCACCTTAAATGCATTCACCAGCGAGAATGTAGGCTGGTAAAAACCACAGCAGCCCGTAGGACCGGCAGCCGGAAAGTTCAGGATATCGCCCGGATTACCGTTGGCACCGCCTGAACCGTCATGTACAGCCATTTGAACTGCAAACACAGCTTCAGGACCGTTTTTCATCGCCGCATCAAAGTTGTTGTTAAAGTTGGCATTCAGCGCAAAATGTACGCCCTGGTCGGTTACGCCGTTGGTGATCACATCGGCCAACGCTGTTTTAGCAGCGCCATACTGATGATCGAACATCAGTGCCCTGGCCAGGAATGCTTCGGCAGCATATTTGTTGGCACGGCCAAGCTGTACCTGTGTTGCGGGCAAACCGCCCATTGCGGCTGTAAAGTCGGCTTCTACCTTATCCCATATAGGTCCGGGGTTGCCAACATTATAATTTCCGGCCGAATAGGTCACCGTTTCGTCCACATAGGGAACATTGCGAAACATTTTTGACATCTCCAGATTGAACACACCGCGCAGAAATTTAGCTTCTGCTGTTACCTCTGCTGCATACTCAGCCGAAACTGAACCGTCTTTCACAAGCGGTAGTTCGCGCAGTACATCATTGGCGCGCTGTACACCATCAAGGCATACGCTCCATTTGTCGTTGATATATCCATTTGAACCATCAACACTGTGATTCATGATAGCAGCTGCCGGTGTTTGGTCGGTGGGGTTCGATCCTTTGTTGGCATCGTCTGAGGCAGTACCGCCAAAATGCCAGTTACTTACCGAGGCTCCCCAGGTATTGCCGCCTGTCGGGTTACCGCTCATGGGCAGCATGGCATAAGCGCCTATCAGTAATCCGTCAACACCCGCTTTAGTAGCCAGCACATTCGGACTTAAAGAATTCGATAGCGGCTGGTTCAGGAATTTCTTACATGAATAGGATAAAGTGAGAAAAAGCGCACAGCTTAGTGCGGCTAATTTGAATAAACTTTTTTTCATGATCCAGGTTTGTTTTCTATCCTATACGGGCCTTATTCCCAATATGATACAAGTGCTCCTGATCTTTTAGTTAAAAAAACGTTCAACAAAAAAGGGGAAGATGTTTCCATCTTCCCCTTTTCTAAATTTATACAAACCTAAATCACGGATAATTCGGGTTTTGTTTCAATGCGCCGTGCTCAACGTTGATCTGTCCTGTTGGTATTGGATAGATCTCGTTTCTGCCTGCAGTAAAGGTTGCATTCTTCATTACACCGTTGCTGAAATAAGCTTGAGGATATGAAGTATTGGTGTGAATAGCTTTGTTCAATACAGTTGCCATGTAGCCGGTTGGCTCAGGACCGCCGAATATACCATCCATGCGCTGAAGATCGAAGAAACGCTGACCTTCCATAGCCAATTCTATTCTTCTTTCGTAAGCCACAGCCTGGCGTGCGAACTCTTTTGAACCACCACTGATCTGGCCGGTATAAAGACCGATCTGATAGTTTGCTGCATTCTGTGTATTGTCAACAATAGGTTTAGTAGCATCACCACCTGTGTAACCGGTCAAACGGCCTTTAACCCAGTTTTCAGGATGAGCAAGCATACGATTACGCACCTGGTTAACCAAAGTCTCTGCCCTTGCCTGGCTTCCGCCGGTCGATTCGATCTCGCACTCAGCTGCCATCAGCAGTACGTCGGAGAAACGGATCATGTTGTAGTTCATTGCCGATGCCTGGCCAGGAGCCCAACCACCATAGCTTTCGCTCTGTGTAGCTGCTTCGCTCTGGCGATAGATATTCTTCATGTTGATGTACGGTCCGGCGTCGCCCTGAGCACGTGCCCAGCTTGATCCCGGCATAATACCGTAATCCAGGAATGGAATACCTCTGCGGCCTGCGGTCCAGTCTAAGCGTGGGTCAACAGCAGTAGTCACATCAGGCATGTAAGATGCATCAGTTGCATCAACACCCTGGTCTGATTTTAAGGTTGAGTTATTACCTGGACTAGCGCCATGTGCAGCGGCTACAATAGCTGTGCCATCATAGTCATTCAGCGGCAGCGAACCGTCAGCATTGATAAATGGCAACCCGTTTGCATTTACCCTGAAAGCATTTACCAGCGTAAATGATGGCTGGTAAAAACCGCAGCAGCCCGAAGGACCTGCAGCAGGGAAGTTCAGGATATCGCCGGGGTTACCGTTGTTACCGCCCGCACCATCGTGCACAGCCATCTGAACTGCAAACACAGCTTCAGTACCATTTTTCATGGCTGCATCAAAGTTGTTGTTAAAATTGTTGTTCAGTGCAAAATGAGCATTCTGATCGGTTACACCATTGGTGATAACATCGTTCAATGCAGTCAACGCAGCACCATATTGGTGATCGAACATCAGCGCTTTGGCAAGGAATGCTTCAGCAGCATACTTGTTGGCACGGCCAAGCTGTTGCTGAGTTGCAGGCAAACCGCCCATTGCAGCTGTGAGGTCGGCTTCAACCTTATCCCATATAGGACCAGGGTTACCAACATTATAATTACCTGCTGAATAAGTAACGGTTTCATCAACATAAGGGACGTTGCGGTAAACTTTAGACAATTCCAGGTTGAATACACCACGCAGGAATTTAGCTTCTGCTGTTACCTCTGCTGCATACTCAGCCGAAACTGAACCGTCTTTTACCAATGGAAGCTCGCGCAGCACGTCATTAGCGCGCTGTACGCCATCCAAACAACTCCACCATTTGGTGCGGACATAGTCATTTGAACCGTCAACACTATGGTTCATGATAGCTGCCGCATCCGGCTGGTCAGTCGGGTTGGAACCTTTGTTGGCATCATCCGACCCTATACCGCCGAAATGCCAGTTACTTACCGAACCGCCCCAGGTATCACCTGTAGTCGGGTTACCGCTCATAGGCAGCATAGCATAGGCGCCTATCAGCAAACCGTCAACGCCGGCTTTGGTAGCCAGTACGGCAGGGCTAAGTGCGTTTGCTATTGGCTGGTTCAGGAATTTCTTACACGAATAGGATAGTGTAAGGAAAACCAGCGCTAGCGGAACTAGAAATTTAAAAACTGATTTTTTCATAATCTTGAAACTTTAATATTTTATTTGATATATCTTTTATTAGAATGTCAGGTTCAAACCTACGATCCATTGTCTTTGGTTGCTAGGATAGTTACCCTCGTCTATACCAAAGCTCTGGGCACCGGAAGTACCCGGAGGCAGTTCAGGATCCAAACCTTTGTATTTGGTAATAGTAACAGGGTTTGTAGCCTGCACATACAAACGCAACTTGCTCATACCTATGGTCTTAATAATTTTCGGATCAAAAGTATAACCTAATTGTAAGTTCCGTATTTTGAGGAACGATGCATTAGATACGTAGAAAGAGCTGCTTTGGGTTGTTCCCATTGTATTTAAATCGCTCTGGATAGGCAATATAGGGTTAGTTACGCCCGGAGCGCCAAATGATTTGTACAATGCATCGTTTGATTTAGCACCGTTGAACGAACCATAAAAGTCTGTCCAGTACAAGGTATAGTTATAAACCTTGTTGCCGTAAGAACCATATAGAATTGCAGAGAAATCGAATTCTTTATAGCTGATACCCAAATTAACACCATAAGTAAAATCAGGGTTCGGATTGCCGATAAAGGTACGGTCGGCATCGGTGATCTGGTGGTCGCCATTCACGTCAGCATATTTGAATGAGCCTGTCTGTGCGCCTGCATATTTAGGAACATTAGCATCGGCCATATCGGCTGCGCTGTAGAAACCAGCAACCTGGTATCCGTAGAACTCGCCGATCGGATGACCAACCTGGTGACGAACTATCGAGTTTACACGGTTGAACGCGTCATCAAGGTAGTTGTTTTGCAGCGTAAGGATCTTGTTTTTGTACGCTGTAACGTTAAGACCTACGTGATACTTGATGTCGTTACCTATATTATTGCGGTAATCGATAGCAACGTCGAAACCTGTGTTCTGCACGTTTCCTAAGTTAATAGCGGGAGGAGCTGCGCCACCAAGTGTGTTCGGTATGCTTGCGCCGAACAGCAACCCGCTGATCGTTTTCTTATACCAGTCAAAGGCTACTTCAAAGTGATTGAACAACGAAGCGTCCAAACCAATGTCTAAACCTTTGTCATTTTCCCAGGTAGTGTGCGTGTTACCCAACTGGCTGGCGTAAAAACCCTGCTGGGTTACACCTGCGCCTGCAATAGGATAATAACCGTTGCCCGGGGTACCACCATACAATGAGTAAGCATTAGAACCACCTACGTTGCTTGCAAAACCTGCTTCACCCCAGCTTGCACGGATCTTCATGTCGTTGATCCAGGTAACTGACTTCAGGAAGTCTTCCTGCGAAATGCGCCATGCGGCTGAAACCGATGGGAAGGTACCCCACTGCTGACCAGGATAAAACACAGAAGAACCGTCACGACGTACAGTAGCACGGAGAATGTACCTATCATTATAGGTATAGTCTAAGCTGCCGAAGAACGACTGCGATCCAATCGGCTGATTAATTCCGCTGCTAACCTGCTTGTTTGTAGTCACGTTATTCAAGTTGACATACGATGGGTCAACCGAGAATAAATTATCACCGCTACCGTTGATGTAACGACCGTTGTAATATTTCTGTTCGAAACCAACCAGGGCAGTAACATTATGCTTGCCGAATATTTGAGAATATTTCAGTGTGTTGGTCCAGTTATAATTGCTGTTATAGCCAGCGCCTTCATTTGAACCATTTGAACCGCCGTGAGACTCATAGTCCATGTAGGCTGGTGTATGGAACTGAGCATAGTAATAGTTGTTCATATTACCGCCCATGCTGATGTGTGCTGTAAAGTGTTTCAGGAAGTCCAGCTCAGCGTATACGTTGCCCTGGATGTTCCAGTTCTTGCTGTAATCGTTCTGATACTGGTAAGCACCTGCAACAGGGTTGGCACCGTTACCAAGTGGCTCACCACCCGGACCATCATAAGTACCGCCGAATTGAACACCTGAAATATCATATACCGGAATTTGCGGCATGATACGATACGTATTAGAAATAGGAGCACCTTCGTTCTGGTTCGAGATACCGCCCTGGCCAGGTATATCACTGGTACCAAACGGAGATAAGCCATAATAGAAGTAGCCTGTTTCACCAACCCTCAGGTTCTTTAATATATTAAAATTGGTATTGATACGTGCTTCATACCTTTTATAATAGGTATACTGCATGGTACCCTGCTGATCGAGGTAACCGATTGACATGTAATAGTTGTTCTTGTCATTGGCACCGCTGGCTGTTACCGTATGGTACTGCTCAGGAGCTGCTTTGAATAAAGCGTGGAACCAATCTGTACCGGTTTGGTTGAATTTCTGGATCAGGAAGTCATTTGCCGAGTTGCTTGCATCGTAGTTATACTTTGAAAGCAGATCGCCTACTGCCTGTGCGCCAGGACCGCCTGCAACACCAGATGCGCCTGGGCCCTGGTAGCCATATTCAGGCAAAGTACCTGCACCACCCGGATAAATTTTCAGGTAAACGCTATTGTCGCCTGCCAGGTAGGATAATTGTGACATACCCTGCGGAGACAAGATATTCCATACGTTACCGCCTTTAGGCACCTGTGTACCGTAATAAACATCGTAAGAAATAGTTGATGCGCCGGTTTTACCTTTTTTAGTGGTGATCACAACTACACCGTTACCACCGGCAACACCGTAAATTGCGTAAGAACCAGGGTCCTTCAGTATCTGGATACTTTCGATGTCATTCGGGTTAATGTTTGACATTGAGCCGCCCTGAACACCGTCAATAACGTACAAAGGCTGTGAGTCGCCAAAGTTTTGGATACCGCGGATCTGTACCGAAGCACCACCACCCGGCTGGCCTTGCGCCACAACGGTAACACCGGCAGCCTGGCCTTGCAGGATATTGCTGGTTGCACCACCTGTTGGGATCTTTTTGGCGTCTGTCACATCGACGATCGCGATCGCCGAAGTGATGTCCTTTTTACGCTGTGCCTGGTACCCTGTTACAACAACTTCGTTCAAAGTGCTGTTGGTAACATCCAGCGTAATCGTACCGAGGTCTGACGCGCCGCCTACCGTAACGGATTTGGCCTGGTATCCAATGTAGGATATCACAAGCACGTATCCCGGTTTGCCGGTCAGTGTAAAGGCACCGTTCACGTCGGTCACTACGCCTACGTTTGTACCTTTAATTTTTACGGTAGCCCCGATTATCGGTTGTTTATCATCGCCTCCGATGACTTTACCGGTAATCTTTGTTTGGGCCGTAACTACCAATGAGGATAGGAGGCATAGCATCAGTATGCATATCGTCCTTCCTTTTAGAAGTAAACTTTTAAACATGAGATTGAGATTTAGTTGATTAATTTATTGATTTAGTTGATAATTGAATTCTTCGGAAAATAAGCAGACGAGCCTATTGGCTCGGATCGAAAAGCTTTGCACGATGCCCCTTGAATGAGAGATACGGGGTGCGTGAAAGACTACCAAAAAGGGAAAAATGTAAAAGTTTTATCATTTAAGTTATTTAACAATAAATACTCAAAAACAATCGCTGTCCTTTTTGCCGATACGTCCGCGGCATTGTTTTTTGCCCGGTTGTATCGAATTTATTACGTTGTTATTATATCAGGTTCTGCACGTTTACCCGCTTCACGGGGAAACTAAATTGGTATTGCATCTAATTTAAATAGAGTGTATTGTTTACACAAGAATTATTTCACATTTTGTAAATTAATTATTTTCAGGGTATTTAATTGTGAAAATTATCAATGATTTTATATTTTGTTAACAATAATTACAAATCGACTTATACTTTTTAAAAAATTTTAAAATCGAAAAGGGTACTTTTTATAAACATCGTATGTTAAAAACCCTTCTTTAGTATCATAATTGACAAAATGGGCACTGGTTATTGACGATTAAATACCATTGGGCGTCATTTTCCCATGATTATAAAAGTTCCGGAAAATTCGAAAAACCCTCATGCCGGTGTTGTCATAAAACTGTAGCTCAACACTTCCCTGCTATTACCTGAATCGACTATTTTTCCCACTGCACTGAAGCCGAATGCGTGTCACTCGAATTGGTACCTATCCGTACTACAAATTCGCCCGGCTCCCAATCGTATTTCAGGCTGGGGTTGTAGAACTTCAGATCAGCGGTCGTGATATTGAACGACACCTCTTTTTGTTCGCCCGGCTGCAGCGTGATCTTTTTAAAACCCTTCAGCTCCTCAACCGAACGGCTGATGCTGGCAACCGGATCGCTGATGTACAGCTGCACGGTCTCTTCGCCGGCATATTTACCGGTATTACCCAGGGTAACTGTAGCGGTAAGCGTTTCGTTACCTTTCAATTTGGTTTTACTCAGCTTCACATCGCTATAGCTGAAATTGGTATAGCTTAAACCGTAGCCAAACGGAAACAGCGGAGAATTGGCGATATCGATATAGTCTGATTTGAATTTTGCGTTGCCCTTATCATCAAAAGGCCTGCCGGTATTTTTATGGGCGTAATATATAGGTACCTGGCCCACGCTGCGCGGGAAGGTCGCGGTGATCTTTCCCGACGGATTGTAATTCCCGAACAATACATCGGCTACGGCATTACCTGCTTCTGTACCGGGGTGCCAAACGTCCAGTATAGCGTCCATGTGCTCATCTTCCCACGGAATGGTGAGCGGGCGGCCATTGAACATTACCATCACAATTGGCTTACCGGTTTTTGCCAACGCTTTCAACAAAGTGCGCTGTGTTTCCGGGATATTAATATCAGAACGGCTGGCCGATTCGCCCGACATATTGGCCGACTCGCCTACTACCGCCACAACCACATCTGCTTTTTGCGCGGTAGCTACCGCTTCATCTATCATTTCCTGAGCAGGGCGATTATCCCTCTCCTGTTTCATGCCAAAGAACCATGCGCGCGAATTCAGCAACGAATCATCAGTAAGGTTCGATCCGCGTGCGTAAAGGATATTGGCACCTGATCCTACAACGTTCTTAACGCCTTCCATTATGCTTACCGATTTTTTCGGGTCACCGGCTATCACCCAGGTTCCCAGCATTTCGGAATGGTTATCAGCCAAGGGGCCGATGAATGCAATGGTGCCCGATTTTTCCAAGGGTAATATCTGTGCGTTATTTTTCAGCAGCACGAACGAATGTTCCGCAACTTCACGGGCGGCCTTGCGGTGCTCGTCGGTAACCTCTACTTTCTTCTCAACATCAGCGTTGATGGATTTGTAAGGGTTGGTAAACAAACCCAGTTTATATTTTGCTTCCAGCACGCGGCGGCAGGCCAGGTCTATTTCAGCCTGGGTCACTTTGCCTTCTTTAAGCGATTTTTTCAAAGTGGTCAGAAAGCCCTCTCCTACCATATCCATATCCAAACCGGCTTTCAGGGCTAAAGCGGATACGGCTTGCAGATCGCCCAAACCATGTGCGCTCAATTCATTAACCGCAGTATAGTCCGAAACTACAAAGCCTTTAAAACCCCACTGCTTGCGCAACAGGTCGGTCAACAGCCATTGGTTAGCAGTTGCAGGCACACCATTGATGGTATTGAACGAACTCATGAAACTTCCGGCACCGGCATCCACCGCCGCTTTATAAGGAGGCAAATAGTCCTGGTACATTTTGATCAGGCTCATATCAACCGTATTGTACTCGCGGCCGGCTTCAGCGCCGCCATATAAAGCAAAATGCTTTACACAGGCCATCACCGCGTCGTCTTTGGTCATATCACCGTTCTGGTAACCTTTCACCATTGCTTTTGCAATTTGCGAACCCAGCCACGGGTCTTCACCGTTACCTTCAGAAATACGGCCCCAGCGTGGGTCGCGGGCAATATCCACCATTGGCGAGAATACCCAGTTAAGTCCTTCACCTGTGGCTTCCACGGCAGCAATACGTGCCGATCTCTGGATCAATCCCATGTCCCAGGTTGCCGACATACCGAGCGGTATAGGAAATA
>Ga0157374_10003233_pt1 | contig 13683 bp, 8 predicted proteins | sample M25metaG_FD_115308 | JGI IMG/M metagenome (GOLD analysis project Ga0157374, IMG submission 115308) | Miscanthus rhizosphere microbial communities from Kellogg Biological Station, Michigan, USA - M2-5 metaG | ecosystem: Host-associated > Plants > Roots > Rhizosphere > Soil | place: USA: Michigan...
CGCAAACTGATCGTACGTTCGTTTCCATCTTCTTTAATCGTGACCGCGTCGTTCCCGAAATCGATGACCGCGCATTCGCACGCTCCAGTCAGACCCAGAATTGCACGGCGCAGTTCTTTGGCCGCCATGTATACCGCTTTGCCCGTGACAAAAGTCTGGCGGGAGGCGGAAGTCTTTCCGCTATCCGGCGTGATGGATGTGTCTCCCGAGACGAGATCGAAACAATCAATGGGCGCGCCCAGCGCGTCGGCGCAGATCTGAGTGACGATGGTGTTGGCGCCCTGTCCGATATCCACGGCACCCTGGTGAAGTGCAATGCGGCCATCCGCCTTCAATCCCACTCGCATTGTAGAAGGATTCGGCAGGGAAGTGTTGCCGCATCCGTACCACATGCCAGCGATGCCTACGCCGCGCCGAATCGGGCCGGCGGCCTCGGCGTTGAAAGCTCCGGCCTCGGCCCGAGCAGCGATCCAACGCGGACGCAGCGCTTCGAAGCATGCGCGAATACCCACCCCTTCGCCGAGAATCTGCCCAGTGACGGTGGGAGTGTGGTTGTCCAGGGCATTCATGATGCGGAACTCCAGGGGGTCGATACCCAACTGGTCCGCGAGATCGTCGTAGAGTTGTTCCTGTGCGATGGCCGTTTGCGGAACGCCAAAGCCGCGGAATGCCCCCGCGGGCAGCAGGTTCGTATGCACCGCGCGAGTGAGCGCGCGATAGTGCGGCACGTAATATGGCCCCGAAGCGTGGACCGGTACGCGCGCCGCCACTGTCGGTCCCCAGGACGAGTAGGCTCCGGTATTGAAATCAGCGGCGAAGTCCATCGCAGTCAACTTGCCTTCGCGAGTGGCACCCGCGCGCAGGCGAATGTGGGAAGGATGACGCTTGGTGGTCGAGAGAATTGATTCCGTTCGCGAATAGACCATGCGAACCGGCCGCCGAAGGTGCCATGCTGCCAGCGCAACGAAAGGCTGAATAGAGAGATCAAGCTTGGCGCCGAAGCCGCCGCCGACGGCAGTAGGAATAATGCGAACAGCCTCGGGAGCAATGCCGAGAATTCTGGCAATGTCGGCGCGGTCCATATAGGGGGCTTGAGTGCAGGCCTGAATCTCGATCTGGTCACCCACGCGTCTCGCAAACCCGGCCTCCGGTTCGATGTACGCGTGCTCGATGAAGCCAGTTTCGTATTCGCCCTCGACGACAACATCGGACTCGGAGAGAGCTTTCTCGACATCGCCCCGGACCACGCGGCCCCGGACCAGCACATTGTTTTCACGGGTCGCGTGGATAAGTTCGGCTCCCGGCGCCAGCGCATCTTCAATCGTGGTCAGCGCAGGTAATTCTTCCCACCTCACAGGAAAGGTTGATAGGTCGAGCCCTTCCATAATTTCGGCCTCGCCTACTAAGGCTGCCACCGCTTCCCCCCGAAACCGCGCTTCAGTTTCGGCAAAGACCGGCTGGTCGGCAAAACGCGGAATCACCCCGTACACATTTTCTCCCGGGATGTCCTTCGCGGTTAGAACGCGGTGGATTCCCGGATGCGCCGCAACAAAAGCATCCAGATCACCGAAACGGAAACGTGCCCGCCGGTAGGGACTACGAATGGCGCGCACTATTAGCGCGCCTGCTGGAATTTCGTCGGCGCCAAAAATCTCGCTGCCGTCCACCTTGCCCTGACCATCGAGCCGTACCATCCGCGAGCCTACGGCATGCCCGGTCGTGGGCGATGGTTCAGCATTTGTGCCGGTACAAGCATTTTGTATTGCGGTGATGATCTTGCGATAGCCGGTGCAGCGGCAGAGCACTCCGCCGATTGCATCCATGACGGCGCTTTCGCTGGGAGTGCGATCACGCTCCAGAAGAGCGGTCGCCGATACCAGCATGCCCGGCGTGCAGGAGCCGCATTGCGCAGCTCCGTGGTGTAAGAACGACTTCTGCAACTGGTCATGAATGGGAGCGCGGGCGGACAGTCCTTCCACAGTCGTGACTTCGTGTCCCTCGATCTGGCCGGCAGGCACAAGACAGGAGCAAACCGGTTCACCATCCAACAGGACGGTACACGCGCCGCAATCTCCCGCGTCGCATCCGACCTTGGTTCCCATCAATCCGAGCCGTTCGCGTAACACTTTCGAAAGACGCTCCACCGTTGAGACTGCCGTGGTCACGCTTTTTCCATTCACGGAAAATGCGATGGAAGTCCGGGAGTCGACATGGGGAGAAGTCGTCTCCATTCAGTGACTCTCCACGCAGGCATTGAGTGCCCGTCTGATCAGGGTCAGCGCGGCGTCGTTCCGATAAGTTGCAGTCGCGCGCACGTCGTCGATTGGCGAGAGTGGCGCGAGTTGCTCCAGTGAACCCCTTGCCCCGAGGCCATTGCGGGCCGGCACTCCCGCCAGAGCTTTCTCGAGACCCGGGAGTCTTTGTGCGGCTGCCGAGCATGATCCGACCGCTATACGAGCCTCAGCCACCTTGCCGTTGTCATCCTCCTTTATTATCGCCGCCACCATGGCGATCGAAATCACCAGGTAGCGCCGGGCGCCGAGTTTAAGGAAGGCCGATGCAGCGTCCTCGATTGTACGAGGCACGATGATGTTCGCCAGAATCTCATTCGGACGACGAAGAGTCTTGCGATTTCCGACAATGAAGTCAGAGAGAGAAACGCGACGCATGCCTACAGAAGAGACAAGCTCTATTTCTGCGTCGAGCGCCAGCAGAGGAGGCACTCCGTCCGCGGCGGGTGAGGCATTGCAGAGATTGCCCGCGACGGTGCCGCGATTTTGTATCTGGATCCCGCCGATTTCGCGGGCTGCGCTCTTGACGGCATCAAAGCATCGTGGCAGAGGGGTTGCGACGAGCTCGCTCCAGGTGGTCAGCCCCCCAATGCGGACGTGGTCGGCCTCGACTGCGATACCTTTGATCGCGGCGAGCCCGGAGATGTCTACTACTCGATCAGGGGCTGGCCGATCGCCCAGCGCCGGGAAGAAATCGGTTCCTCCCGACAGAATTTGGCCGCCGCTCTCAGCCAGCACGCGCACCGCCTCATCGAGCGTTCTGGGCCTGGAATACAAATTGTTTGCTCCCCAGCGATATTCGCATTTCTATACGATCAGTCTGCCTTTGTACAGAGACCTAGACCCGTAGCGCCGGCGTCTGGCCGGCTGCCGCCGGGCATCCTGCCCGCCCATCGAGCCGGTGGGACGCCGGCGCTACAAAGACCAAGTGCCTCTAGGGCGTGGGCACAAACTTCACGCATGCGGGAGAACCAACATGGGCCGCTTCCCCCGTGGCCGTCAGGCGGCCCGTCTCTCCGTCGATGCGAAGGACGACAATGTTGTCAGATTCCTGGTTTGCAACCAACAACCACGACCCCGTCGGATCGAGAACAAAGTTGCGAGGACGCTTCCCCTTGGTCGGAACAATCTCAATCAGTTTCAGTGCGCCCGTTTCAGAATCAACGGAAAACACAGCAATGCTGTCATCACCCCGATTTGACGCATAGAGAAATTTGCCCGAAGGATGGACTTCAATCTCTGCCGCGTAGTTGGTCCCGCTAAATTCCTTCGGAAGCATCGAAATCATCCCGATCTGCCGCAACCCGCCGTTCTTCGCATCATAGGCATAGGTCAAAACGGAAGAAGTTAGCTCGGTAATTACGTATAAGAACTTTCCGCCACGGCCAAAGACCATGTGTCGAGGTCCGGAACCAGGAGGCGCATGAGCGATGACAGGCTCTCCCAGCTTGCCCGTAGCCACGTTGAATGGGTAAGCCATCACCTGATCGACACCAGGGTCGGACACGAGAGCGAAACGGTTGTCCGGCGACAGAACCACTTCATGCACGTGAGGCCCTTGCTGCCATTCCTTGTTTACGCTCGAGCCAGTGTGCTGCACGAACCCGACTTGATCCCCGAGACGGCCGTCTTTCAAAATAGAAAAAACTGCCACGCTTCCCAGCGAATAGTTTGAAACGAAAGCGAATTTGCCAGTGCGATCTAGCGCGATGTGCGCCGGTCCCTGATCGCGCGAAGACACTTGGTTGATAAGAGAGAGCTTGCCGGTGGAATCGATTGCGAACGCACTCGCGGCGCCAGTCGGCTTACCTTGATAGGTATCGAGTTCGTTTACCGCGTAAAGAAAGTGTCCACGCGAGTCAGAAGTTAGAAATGACGGATTGGCTGATTCGGAGGCCAGACCCAGTGAAGTTAGTTTCCCAGTACTGGAATCGAAACGGTAGGCGTAGATGCCTTTCGACTCGTGATCGGTATATGTGCCGACGAAGACCAGATACCCAGTCCTTGCTGCTCCTGCGGAGGTGATCTGAGGGCTCAACCCTGTAAGCAATATCACGAGCGCCGCACCGAATGTGAGCAGTCGTTCCACCGCCATGCACTCCCTTTCCAGCAACAAGCTATTGTGCGTCTACCACGCAGCGGAAGCCAATGGTGCCGGCGCGATCGCGTCCCGGGGACATCAGCAGATACTTCTGGTGCTCATCGAGCCGGTAGGTTTGCGGAAAATACCAGATCGATCCTGTGGGTTGGTAAGCCGCGCCGCCTCTCAGAATCGCTGCTCGTGTATGCGGGTCGCGATATTCATCGGTCCACTGTGAGACGTTGCCCTCGAGATCGAGAATGCCTAACGGGCTCGCACTTCGCGGGAACGCATCGACACTCGCCAGGGCACGCATGCTATGGCCTCGATCCGCAGCCGGAACAGCTTGTGAATTCCAATCGTTGCCCCAGGGATAGAGGCGCCCGTCGCCGGACTGCGCGGCAAATTGCCATTCCCATTCGTGAGGCAGACGCTTGCCCGCCCATTTGGCATAAGCGCGCGCATCTTCGATGGAGACCCAGGTTACAGGCTTTTTTTCCCATCCTTCCGGGTAGCTGCGATCCTTCCAATCGCGAAGAAAATTGTGATCGTCTTTCGGACGATAGCTGCTGGCATCCAGAAATTTCTTGAATTCGGCATTCGTCACCGGCGCCCGATCCACGTAGAAACTCGCAACATGCATACGGTGACGATGAGAGCGGTGCGGAATGTCTTCCCAGGGATATTGAACGTCGACGCCGGGATCGTTTCCGCCCTCAATCTCGATTCCACGCACCTGGAAGTCGTAGTCGCCTTCGGGAATGCGAACCATGCCCGGGGGAGGGACTGATGCGGGTTTGGTCGCGGGATTTTCAACCATCGTTTGCGGGGCGGCTTTCCATTCACGCGAAAAGCTTGAAAGCGAACGCTTCGAGCGTTCAGCCATAAACGTCAAAAGATCCTTGAGCGAACCCGTTGCCGGATATTGATCTGTCGCCAGAACCGCGCCGAAGCCCAGACCATCAATCGCAAAGCTGAGAGTGGCTTCGTTGCCCTGAATCACGGGCGTGAGCTCGGCACCATGCCACAGATCGTAGTAGTGCATGCCAGCTTTGTGAGTAGTTCGTAGCTGCTCACCGGCACTGTCGTACTCGTTGCGATTGACGATCGTCCACAGGGCATTCGTTGCGGCCGGGAACTTGCTGGCAAAGACTCCCGCCTGCAAAGTCTGTGAATGCGGCTCCCAACCAGGGCTGCGCAAATTTTCCGCGAATGCGCGTTCGATGCGGGTGAAGCGAAGGATGGCTTCCTCATCGTGCGGAATCGTGCCGTACCAGAAGCCCCAGAGGTTATCGAGTGTGGCGTAGCCCTGCCCGTTGAAGAAGGCGTGCTGCAGACTGTCTGTCTTGTCCCGCGTGAAGCGGTCCGTGACGTTCACCATGTGCCGGGGCTCAAACCATTTGGTTTTGCTCACCATAGGCACAAAAGGATATTCCTTGCCTTCCCATGTCACCCAATCATTCCATCCGATGTTCGCCCAGGCCAGAGTCTCGTCGCGAATATCAAACTGCGGTTCGAGCGCCAGCGGATGGCCGGTGGCGTCGGAAGCCTGGCGGAACGGCGCAGGAATGCTCTCCAGCGTGTCGAAATTGATCCCATCGGCGCCGATGTCTTTGAGTAGCTGCGAAATCGCTACCCATGGAACTGCACCTTCTTCGCGGGTGCCACTGTCCCACGCAATGATCGGGAAGAATACCTTCACCCCACGGCGATGAAACTTTTCGACCATTTGACGCAATGCGAGAACTCCACCTGGCAAATCACGCAGCAGGTCGAACTGATTACGATCATCCACTCCGAGGTTGGGATAAACGTGCCAGATCAACACAGCATCGATAGGACCAATACGGCTCTCAGTTTCGGTAAGAAACCGGTCTACCGTATATTCGCCAGTTTCAGGGTCGTAGAAACTCCGGTCCCATATGAGCAACTGCACCTGGGAGAAGACCTGCTGCGTCCACGCCAGTTCTGGCCGGTCGTACTGAGAGCCGTCGTAACGCAATCGGATCGCACGCTCGGCGCGCCACGCCTTCAGGCCCGCTCGCCATGACTCAGCGTCAGCGGGACCTTGCGGCCCGGCGAAGAAGATTTCTTCTGCCAACGGAGGCTCGGCCAGATTCATCACTCCGGTGGGAGAGATCAAAGGATGACGTGCCTTCCACTCATCGGAAAAAACGAAACACGAAACGAAAATCATGCACACGACTGCGGCTGGTCGTGAGTAACGAGAGAAAAAGGAAAGAATCACGCGGCCCCCAAAGGCGATGATCTCTATGAATGCACGATCTATTAGTACATGATCGTCTTGGTCAAATGATGCGGCCACCACGTGGTGTGATAGTGGGTCCACAGGCGGGCGTCGATCTGCGGAATGATGATCTGCTGGTCTTTAGGACGAATATTATTAACTTCTTCGCAGAGCAGCGCGGTGGCGTAAATGCAGTGCGCCCGTATTTCAACTTCCTGCCGGCTGTCACGCGGGATCATCTGATAGCCGTTGATGGCATGCTCGAGTTCGGGTGAGTAGCTCATGATGCCCAGCAGTCTTAACCCGACGGGAACAATGTAGTCAGCGAACGCCGTCATCTTGTCGATGTCTTCAAGAGGGAACTGATTGCCCTTTCTCAAAGACGAATAGACAAACCATGTTCCCAGTTGCGGTAGCTTGTACAGCTTGATGGTTGCGCCATCGTACGGGCTGACATCGTTGAAACGGGGAAACTCCTTCACCATGCGGTCGATGATTCCGGCGCCGTTGTCGTACAACCGCGGCGGGCACGACTTTATGAAGTTGTGGAAGCGGCCGTCGTATGTTTCCGCCAGCACTTTGCCCACCTGATGCCAAACTTCCATTTTTTCGTCCAGCATCGGCAGTTCAATGTTGGCGGCAAAAATTCGCTCCAGCTCGGGACGCGTCACCTGCGCCAGAAACTTACCGTCGAGAATCGGGATTCCATTGTCCATTGCCCGCTTCATGCAGGCGAACAGCCCGTCGGAATCCGACCAGTGCCGGCCGGCGTAGTCGACCTGGAACTTCACGTGGGTGGAGAAGTCGGTGAACGCGGTATCCACGGAATCAGCGGTCAGGATGAAGTCGATGACTTCGTCTGGGCCGCCTTGCCCGATGCCGAAAGGCATCTGGTAATCCGGCATGGGAAGGTCTTCGTAGGCCATCCACTGGGCCACTTCGGTGATCTTATCTACGTGGGTGTGGACATAGCGCGAGTGCTCAATTACCGGATGCAGGCTATCCAGCACCGGACTGCCCTGGAGTTTGGGCCAGCGCGGCGGATTTGATGACGTGCTCGTTTTTCCCTCCGGCGTTGCCGACAATGTTCCGGACAAAGTTGTCATTGCTCCAACAGTAGCAATCGCCCCCAAAAATTCTCGTCGATCTGGATTTCGCAAGGGTGTCCTTTGAATCTTATCCGTTGGCATGCGCCACCAGCAGAATCGCCAGCGCATAGAAAACAAACATGAAGACCAGGTAGATTTTTGCCTGCGTGCCGGAACCGTTAAATTCCTTCCACGCCAGAACGCCCCACAGCGCCGCAACCATGGGAGCCGATTGACCGATAGCGTAGGAAATCGCCACTCCGGTAAAGCTGGCGGCGACCAGGTTGAACACCATCCCAAGGCCCCAAATGCCTCCGCCGAGAAGACCGAGAACGTGGCCTACAGGCGGTCCGCTGAAATAGCCGCTGAAGCTGACCGGTTCTCCGACCAGGGGTTTCTTCATGAAGTAGACATTCCAGATCGAACAGGAGAGCAGCGCGCCCAATGTAAGAAACACTGCCGTGCTGTACGGCCCAAGCGGATTTCCGTGACTCATGGCGCGCGTCACGAAGGGAGCCCACGACCCCATCAAAACTCCGGAGACGATGCAGGTGACGATACTTTTCTTTGAGATCGAGCGGCCGGCGTTGACCAGACTGCCGTACGCCTTTCCGTCCAGAATGACCGCGACCACCGCGCACGCTACACCGCCAGCCAGCAGAGCGAGGTTACCCCTGGGCTGCAGGGCGTAGCTCGAAACAACTCCGACCACCAGCGCGATCCCGATGGAAACCGGGAAAGCCACTGCCAGTCCAGCCATGTCGATTCCCGCCACGAGCAACAGGTTCGCCAGATTGAAGATGGCGCCGGCGATCAGCATGTAAACAATATTCGAGCTGTCGGCAGAGTGAACGTTGTTCAAAAAGCTTGCAGGATCGCCCGCCGAGGTGCTGCCCATGGTGAAGGCAAGGATGAGAGAAATCAGGAATATCCCGAGAGCGTAGTCCCAATAGAAGAGTTCAAAGCGATAATTCTTTACACCCTTGAAGGTGTTCGCCCATGAGCCCCAGCATACGGCGCTGGTAATCATCATTAACAAAGCAATTTCCAGACTATGTGGCGTGTACATGGATTCTCCTCGATACGGTCGCGCTACTTGCCCTTAATTCTGGAAACGTAGAGTTGCAGGAACCGGTCAGAGTCGACGTCGACCGCTACCTTGGCGTTCGGCGTGACTTTGTCGACCCCTTCAATTACATAGCGATCGCCGTGCAGCACGTTTCGCTCGACCATGCCAAGACGATTGCCAACGGTTTCTCCTCGCGTAAATTCGCCGCGAGACTCCACATCGATATGCATTTCTCGGGTCTTGACCAGAGTCGGGTCAAGCGCCGCTCCGACCGCGAGGGGATCATACATCGGCGAACCTGGCGAACCGAACTGTGCCGAAAGGTCAACCAGATACTTGGCAACCGAGTAGATGAAGTCATTTACCGGGCCATGGGTCTGGGCCAGAGCGTCGAGCTGCTTCTTGGAAAAAAGAGTCTTGTCGCCTACCTCGAGTCCAACCATCGTGACCGTCCAGCCTGCCTGGAAAACAATCTGTGCAGCCTCGGGATCGTTGTAGATGTTGGCTTCCGCCGCGGCATTCACATTTCCGCCCGTGATCGATCCGCCCATGATGACGATATCTTTCACCAAGGGAACAATCGACGGATCTTTGAGAACGGCCAAGGCGATGTTTGTCAGCGGCCCAACCGGAACCAGTGTGATCTCGTGCGGCGCGGCGTGCACCATCTGGATGATCAGGTCTGGTCCAAAATGGGAATCTACTTTGCACTTGCTCGGGGGGAGTTCGACATTGGCCAGGCCATTCTTGCCATGCCAGAACTCAGCAGTGATGAGTTTCTGGAAGAGCGGATGCTGCGCTCCGGCCGCGATCGGAATGTCGCACCGGTTGGCAAGCGAGACCATGCGCAACGCATTTTCCAGTCCCTGACTAGCGGTTACATTTCCCGGGACGACGGTGATGGCGCGTACGTCCAATTCCGGCGAATTCAGGGCCAGCATCAGGGCTAGTGCGTCGTCGGTTCCTGGATCGGTATCGAAGATGATTTTCTTGCCCGCCGCTGAGGCAGGAACAGCGCTGGCGAGGCAGATTGAGAGTAGGACGAAAACCGCAAATGGCCGACATTTGAAATGTTTCAAAATTTAGTTTCTCCCTGCCCGAAGCAGCATGGCAGCCTAGCTTTCGCGGTGAAATGATGTCAAGGGCAAATGTGTCATCATGGCCGACGTAGGGATATCCGCGACGCCCTCCGGCGGAGCGAAGCTCCGCTGTCCTCGCGTCGCCATGGAAACCCTTGCACGCGGCGCACGCTCGCGCCCACCTAGGGCGGTGCCGTACAATTGCAGTCGCGGGCATGTCAGTCGAGAATAAAACACGTTTCGGAGTCGAGACCTTCGCTACCGGCTCGCAGGGACCCATCGCCACGCTCGCGGGTCGCCCCCTGGTGTCGAACCGCGGCAATCCTCTCAATCTCGATTGGGTACAGCAGGTTCGGGTCAACACCAGCGCGGTCGAACGCCGGGCGCAAAGCCACACCGCAAGGCGCACTGTAAAGAAAGATTGGCAGGCAGCGTGGCTGTTGCGTGCAGTGTCGTGCATGGACCTCACGACCCTCTCCGGCGATGACACTGAAGAGCGCGTCCGCCGCCTGTGCGCGAAAGCCCGGCATCCGATTCAGGATGATCTGGTCAAACGGCTGGGCATTGAAGAACTGAACATTAAAGTAGCTGCGGTCTGCGTCTATCACACCTTTGTAGAGACCGCGGTGCGGGCCCTGGAAGGCAGCGGCGTGCGCGTGGCTGCCGTCTCTACGGGTTTTCCCGCAGGACTATCGCCCCTGGCCGAACGCGTCGCCGAGATTCGCCGTTCGGTCGAGGCGGGAGCGAATGACATCGATGTGGTCATTACACGGGCTCATGTTTTTGGCGGCAAGTGGCAGGCCCTCTACGACGAAATCGCTGCATTCAAACAGGCGAGCGGCTCGGCCCACATGAAGGTGATTCTAGGCACCGGCGATCTACTCACTCTGCGCAACGTCGCCCGGGCCAGCTTTGTGGCCATGATGGCCGGCGCGGATTTCATCAAAACCTCAACCGGAAAAGAGCCGACCAACGCGACTCTTCCCGTTGGTTTCGTGATGACGCGATGCATTCGCGAATATGCTCTCGAAACCGGTATGGCAGTCGGTTTCAAGCCGGCCGGAGGAATCCGTACCGCTAAGCAATCCATCGAGTGGCTCGCGCTGATGAAGGAAGAACTCGGCCTTTCGTGGATGAACGCGGAAATGTTCCGCTTCGGCGCCAGCGGCTTGCTCAACGACATTGAACGCCAGTTGGAACACTATGCGACCGGACGTTATTCGGCAGACTATCGCCATCCCCTCGCGTAAGACCGTGTGGGGCGGACACTCCTGCCCGCCGCTTCTGACTTAGATTTTTGTTCCAAATACGCACCCTATGAGCATCGCAGAAAAATTCGTCGCCATGGAATATGGCCCCGCGCCCGAGGACCCGAAAGAAGTCTTGACGTGGCTGGATCAACACGGCCGCCGCTTCGGACATTTCATCGATGGCGCATGGCGGGAACCCGCGGAGAGTGGATACTTCGAAACCGCAGATCCCTCCACCAGCGAGAAGTTAGCCACCGTCGCCCAGGGTTCCGCAGCGGACATCGATGCCGCAGTTCGCGCCGCGAGCGCAGCTTTGCCAAAGTGGCAGGCGCTCACTCCGCACGCCCGCGCGCGTTATCTCTATGCACTGGCGCGAACCATCCAAAAGCACTCCCGCCGTCTAGCAGTCCTCGAGACGATGGACAATGGCAAGCCGATTCGAGAGAGCCGCGACATCGATATCCCGTTAGTAATTCGGCACTTTTATCACCATGCCGGATGGGCGCAATTGCTGCATCAGGAATTTCCGGGATACGAAGCTTGCGGTGTTGTCGGGCAAATCATTCCCTGGAATTTCCCGCTTCTCATGCTGGCGTGGAAGATTGCGTCGGCTCTGGCCACGGGAAACACAGTCGTGCTCAAGCCGGCGGAATTCACCCCGCTCACCGCCCTCGCGTTCGCCGAGATTTGCGCGGAAGTGGGATTGCCCGCAGGTGTGGTCAATATTGTCACTGGCGATGGATCCACCGGCGAAGCGCTGGTGAAGCACCCCGATGTTGCCAAGATAGCTTTCACCGGCTCAACCGAAGTCGGACGCGCTATTCGCAGTGCAACTGCGTCCAGTCACAAACGACTCTCGCTCGAATTGGGAGGCAAGTCGCCTTTCATCATTTTCGAAGATGCGGACCTTGATAGCGCGGTCGAAGGTTTGGTCGATGGGATCTGGTTCAATCAGGGACAAGTCTGCTGCGCCGGCTCGCGCCTGTTGATGCAGGAGAGTATCGCCGAGCCGCTCATCGCCAAAGTTCGCGATCGCATGAGCACGCTGCGTGCTGGACCATCGCTCGACAAGTCCATCGACATCGGCGCCATCGTTGACCGTGTACAGTTGGATCGCATCAAGCGAATGGTCGATCAGGGAGTCGCTGAGGGCGCAACTTGCTGGCAGCCGCAAATCGAGTTGCCATCGCGCGGGCTTTACTATCCACCCACACTTCTAAGCAATGTTCATCCCACGTCGATTGTGGCTCAGCAGGAAATTTTCGGCCCGGTGCTGGCCGCGATGACGTTCCGCACTCCGAGCGAAGCGGTCGAGTTGGCGAACAACACCGTCTATGGTCTGGCGGCGTGCGTCTGGAGTGAGAGCATCAACGTCGCACTCCACGTGGCCTCGCAACTCAAGGCAGGAGTGGTCTGGGTCAACTGCACGAACTTGTTCGACGCCTCTAGTGGATTTGGTGGCTACCGTGAAAGCGGCTACGGACGCGAAGGCGGCAGGGAAGGCTTGCTGGAATATCTGGAGCCAGCCTGGTTCAAGAATGCTCCAGCCGTGCCGGCAGCGAAAGCGCCCGCCGAACAGAAGTCATCCGATGATTCCGACGCGACGCCGGCAATCGACCGCACTGTGAAACTCTACATTGGAGGCAAACAAGCGCGTCCAGACTCGGGCTACAGCATGGAAGTGCGCGCCTCGGATGGCCGACTGCTGGGCGAGGCGCCGCTGGGCAATCGAAAAGATATTCGCAATGCGGTTGAGGCCGCACACAAGGCCTCGGGATGGGCAAAGTCAACCGCGCACAATCGTGCCCAGGTTCTTTATTACATTGCCGAAAATCTTTCGCAACGCGGCAATGAGATCGCCCGCCGGCTGGCTGCAGTAGTTGGAGAAACTCAGGCGGCATCCGAAGTAAGCCTCGGCATCGAGCGCATCTTTTCTTATGCCGCATGGGCGGACAAGTTTGATGGCGCAGTACACAACCCTCCCTTCCGCAATGTCGCGCTGGCAATGAATGAGCCGGTAGGCACCGTGGGAATTATTTGTCCGAATCAGGCTCCGCTGCTTGGGTTTTTGTCGCTGGTCATGCCGGTGCTTGCCACAGGAAATGTAGCGGTAGTAGTTCCATCGGAGGCATATCCTCTAATCACTGGCGATTTGTACCAACTTTTCGACACCAGCGATTTGCCGGGCGGAGCGATCAACATCGTCACTGGCTACACATCCCAGCTGTTGAAGACCCTGGCCGAGCACGACGACGTGGATGCCATCTGGTGCTTCTCGGACGAAGTCAGCGCCGCCGCGGCAAAGACTTCCTCGATTGGAAATCTCAAGCAAGTATTTACCAACGAAGGCCGATCCATCGATTGGTTTGATGTGAAGCAAGGCGATGGCCGCTGGTTTCTCCAGCACGCCACCCAGGTGAAGAACATTTGGGTGCCGTATGGCGAGTAATTGCTCACAGCTATCCGTTGACACAATCCAGGCCCCTGAATAGACTCGCCATTCCTCAGTTTTCGCGTTTGGAAGACCGGAATTAAATCTATCTGCAAGGTCCCCTGAATAATGGCCAAAATTCCTCGA
>Ga0157374_10003235_pt1 | contig 13681 bp, 14 predicted proteins | sample M25metaG_FD_115308 | JGI IMG/M metagenome (GOLD analysis project Ga0157374, IMG submission 115308) | Miscanthus rhizosphere microbial communities from Kellogg Biological Station, Michigan, USA - M2-5 metaG | ecosystem: Host-associated > Plants > Roots > Rhizosphere > Soil | place: USA: Michigan...
AGCGTCCGGCGGTTCATGTTTGTCTTCCGCGACCTGGAGAATTTGGACGAGACATCGATTAAAACGCTGATCACGAAAGTGGATCGCAAGGTGCTGGTAGTGGCGCTGAAAGGAGCGAATGAATCGCTGCGAAACAAATTTGTCCAAACGCAATCCACGCGCGGAGCGGAGATGATGCTCGAGGACATTGCTTCTCTAGGGCCGGTGAAGCTGAAAGATGTCGATGCCGCGCAGCAACAAGTTATCGCTACAGCCCGCGATTTAGAAAAGGAAGGAGTTATCAGCCTGAGCCCTTCGGCAAGCGACCAATATGTCTACTAATCAATCTGCTCCCGGCGAATCCCAGATGCCGAATTTTCGCGTAGTCGAAGATGTCAAAATTACGCTACACGCGGAACTGGACCAGCGCACGATCTCATTTCCGGCGCTCCTTGGCCTGGAGATAGGAAGCATTCTTCAGTTGACCAGGCCTACCGGCGAAAATGTCGACTTGTACGCCGGGGACGTCCTGATCGGCTGCGGCGAAATTTTAGTAATCGATTCCAACCTGGCGGTCCGCATGGCCGATCTGGGAGGCAAGTTCATGCACGGCCGTTACATGGCCGCTCCAGAGACCGCAAACGGAGTCGCGTCCTGATTCAAAAGAGAGCTTATGGGTAGCGAACAACATAGATATCCTTTCTTGGAGCGCTTCCTAGCGCGCTGGACAAACGAACTAGGTAGTGCGATCGAATCGCAAACCGGTCAAGCGCCTGCTATTTCACATGCCAGCGTGCCGGACTCAGGAAGCTGGGAAGAACGCGCGGGCAATGTGCTCTGGTGGAAACAAACAACCGAAGGCGCTGACAATTTCGCAATTTGGATAGGAGCGGAGGAAGACTGCTGGTCGGCACTGGCGGGCGCCTCGAAACCGGGCGGCGAGCCAAAACAAGCTTACTTCGAACTTCTGAAGCAAGCCAACCGGAATTTGGCGGGCGCGGCGGCACCCGGGTTCTCCAAACCGTTTCGGTGGCGCGACGGATCGATGGAGCAGACAGCGCCGGCTCTCAATGCGCTCGAATTAGTTGAAGTCCAAATCAACCTGGCTGGAAGGACACTGCCTTCCTTGCTGGCTGGTGTCGAGCGACAAGCGCAGGCGCTTGAACCTGGCGCCTCAGGCTCGGAAATCTCAACTTTACCTGCCACTAGCGCGTCGCCCATGCTAAGCCGGTTGATGGATTTACAGTTGCCGGTAACCGTCTTGCTGGGCCGTGCCGTGCTTCCCATCCGCGATGTACTGAAAATTTCCTCCGGGTCCTTGATCGAGCTGGACCGCCAAATCGATGATTACGTGGAAGTCATGGTGCATGGGACGGTTGTCGCGCGCGGCGAGATCGTCTCGGTGCGAGGTAACTACGGCGTACGAATCAAAGAGATCATCAGCCGGCAGGATCGTATCGCCCTGCAGGACACTGCGTAAACATGAATAGCACGCAATCGTCAGAAGAAACCGACGCCGTGCTGCCGAGCGCTGAAATGGAGGTCGTTCCGGATAGTGATCCGGAAATAGCGCTTTTTGACCTCAACCATCTCGATCGGATTCCCAAATCCCAGCTCCGTGCGCTGCACCTGGTGCATGAAAATTTTGTGCGTAACCTCGGCTCCAGCCTGTCCGCATATCTGCGCTCCTACGTCGCGCTCAATCTCGTCAGCCTCGAACAGATTTCTTACGCGGAATTCCTGGATGGCCTATCATTTCCGACCTGTATCGCCTATCTCGGATTGAACCCCTATGAAGGAACAGCAGTGCTCGAACTGAACATGATGCTGATGTTCACCTTTATGGAACTCCTGATGGGCAGCAAGGGCCGCTCATCTGTACCTGCGCAGCGCAAAATCACCGATATTGAGAAATCGATCATGCAAACGTTGCTGCGCGTTGTCCTTCAGGATTTGGCCGAAGCCTGGAAGAGCGTGACGCAGATCGGATTTTCGGTGCAGTCACTCGCCAGCGAGCCGCAGCTGATGCATGTTTTGGATCCGGCGGAGGCCGTGATTGTCATCGCAGTCGACGTGCGCATCGGCTCTGTCTCCGGTCTAATGAATCTCGCGATTCCTTCGATCTTTATCAAGCGGCTGCGCCACAAATTTGAGCAATTACAGCAGGTCCGGAGATCGCACGCCAACGAGCACGATCAGGCCCATCTGGCTTCGGTCATGTTGGGTGTGAGTCTGAATTTCGAGGCATTCCTCGAGGGCGGCGAGATTCCCGCGCGTGCGCTTCTTGATTTAAAGGCCGGCGATGTGCTGATGTTCGATCAACCGGCAGAACAAAAGCTGAAGGGGACGTTGAACGGGCAGGAAAAATGGCTGGGCGGCATTGTGACTAAACGCAACAAGCTGGTTTTTGAAGTCGAGGACCCGATCGAAGACAAGACAGCCTGAGTAATTTTGTACGATGCGACGCTGGACCGTGCCAGCTCATTCCGAGCGCAGCACCTGACATGCATCGATAGAAGCGCGCGGCGCGCCGGTAATCAAGCGGCCAAAGCGACGATCACCGGCAAAACGGCGGTGGTGATTCCCATGCGCCAGGGTCCCAGGGCCGGATGCCCGCTAGCATATTCGACAGCAGGTGGCCGCACCAAATTACACCAATCAATCCGCAGCCGGCGCCTACGCCGTATAGCGCCAGAGCGTGTGAAACCAGCATCCAGAGCACATCGTTCTTTCTTGCGCCAAGGGCGCCATACGAACAGCGATATCGCGGCGGCTAACTGGATATGCGATTGCAAACTCCTCTTTGAGCGATAGTTCTCGACCGCGGCGTTTCCAGGGTAATAGCAGAACCAGCTTCTTGGAGAACAACATGTGACTACTCCTTTGCCGGGTGCAGAACCCGGCCGATGGCCTGCACGAACTCATCCCAACGAGACATGGACGAAGAAAGCGTTGCCCGGCCCGCGGCGGTCAAGCGGTAATGGCGCACGCGTCTGTTGTTCTCCGACATTTCCCATTTCGCAGTAATCAGCTTTTGCATTTCCAGCCGCTGTCGAGCTGGATAAAGTGATCCGGCTTCTGCCAAAAGAACGTCGCTGGATGTCTGGCGAATGAATTGAGCTATGCCATAGCCGTGTTTTGGGCCAAACATGAATGTCCTTAGAATCAACATTTCCAACGTTCCCTGCAAGAATTCCATTCGCTCGCACTTCGACGTCGGCATGACGATTCCGATCTTAGTATGTTCGGCTATATATTGTTGTCAGCCCAATAGAGTAGGCGTAAAGGGCCGCGCAGCAATCTTCTCTGCCGGAGCCGATATACTCTCTGGCTGAGACTATGCACCGTAGAGATTTTCTAAAATCGCTTGCCGCGGCTTCGGGCAGCGGCTTGCTGGCGTCGCTTCCCGCGGAGGGATCGTTGCCCAAGACGAAAATTACGCGCGTTCGAGTATATGCGCCCCCAAATCCCAACCCATTGTTCAATCAGAGCGATCTGATCGTGACAATCGAAACGGACAGCGGGCTGACCGGTATCGGCGAGGGCGGATCTAAGCAAATGTTGGAACAATCCGCCGGACGGCTGATTGGCCGGGACCCGCAATATATCGAGCGCCTCTGGCAGGACATGTCGCGCGCGTTTTTCTACCCCGCGGGCCGCGAAAAGGAAGACGCCATTGGCGCTTTGGATCTGGCTCTGTGGGATCTAAAAGGCAAGATGCTTTCTCTGCCCGTTCACGAAATTTTGGGCGGCGCCGTCCGCAACTATTGCGAGTGCTATAACACTGCTGGAATTATTCCCGGTATGCGGCGCGGTATGAGCATCAAGGAGCGCGCCCAACTCACCGTTGCGGCCGGCTATCGCGCTTTCCGTATGGGCGCAGCCGACGCTCCGGCCAATGGACCGTTCAACACACATGAACGTCTAAATCAACTGCATGAAGACTGCGTGCAGGCACACGACGGCGTGGGTAAGAACGGCGACTGGTGCGTAGATTTTCACCAGCGTTTCGATTTGTCTGATGCCATCCGCGGCTGCAATCTCATCGAAGATCTGACACCCTATTTTGTAGAAGACCCGGTGCGTGCCGAGGCCTTTCTCGAAGACATTCCGATTCTGCGCCGCAAAGTGAATGTGCCACTAGCCGCTGGTGAGGAGTGGGGCAATCGCTGGGACTTCAACAAGCTGGTGGAAAATCACGACATCGACTATGTCCGCGCCACGCTGCCGAATGTCGGCGGCATCACCGAGATGATGAAGATTGCGGCGATTTGCGAAACACACTTTGTCGGCATCGTTCCCCACTTCACCGGTCCGGTGGCTACAGCCGCGCTCGTCAATTGTCTTTCTACTTATTCAGGACCGGTGCTGATGGAGTACAACTACCAGGGTCGTACGCTGTCTCATTTGCCGGTGTGCCTCGATTTTAAAGACGGCAAGCTTTATCCGAACGAGCGGCCGGGTCTGGGCGTGGAATTGAACATGAAAGCACTCACGCTCGTCACTGAGATCACGCAGCCGGTGACGGCCCGCGCACAAACTTACTTCCGCCCGGACGGTTCGATTACGAATTGGTAGCGGGTGCCTTTTTTAGCCATACCGCCATCTGACCTTTTCCGCGATGCGCCCAAGCGAAATACGGAATCGCGGTAAATCCAACAGGTTTTGCGGCTTGGAATCCTCGGCCCTTCACTACGGTCACTCCGTGCAGGAGATCCGCCCGGAATTCTGTTGTTAGCGGTGAGTTCGCGGCAAAAGCCAGTTCTAAAACTTCGCCCGGCGGATTGTCGGGCCACTCGGCACAATAAACGATTGGGCCGCGCTGAATGGCGACGAGTTCGCGATCGGCGGCGACTTCCGGAGCCGCGAGCACGAGCCGCGGCTCCATTGGAAAACCTAACTCAATCGTGTCGCCTGCATGCCACTTACGATGCAGTCGGGCGTACCCTTTATCGAGCTGGACCTTCATCGAGCGGCCATTTACCTTTAGCGTTACTGGCGGCAAAGAAGCATCGGCGAAACGGTAAAGGGTACCCGGCAGAGCTTCTCCTCGAGCCCAGCCGGGCACGCGTACCGCAATCGTGAAAGCGGCAGTTTTAGCGGGTTCCGCGGTGATTCGTACCGCGCCATCCCACGGATAGCGCGTTTCCTGCGTCAGCTTCACTTTGAGCCCTCGTGCCATATCGATCTGTGCGGTACTGGCCGCAAACAAATTCACATACAGGGCAGCACCCTGGTGCGCGTACATGTATCCCGGTACGGACGCAATAAAGCGCGTAATATTACCCGGGCAACAGGCCACGCCGAACCAAGGACTGCGCGCGTAGTCTCCGGTGGAGGCGAGCGGATTCGGATAGAAGAACAAGTCGCCTTCCAACGAAACACCGGAGATAAGTCCGTTGTAAAGCGTCCGCTCCATCACGTCGATGTAGCGGGCATCGGCATGAAGCAGGAAGAGGCGGTGGTTCCAGTAGTCGTGTCCAATAGCCGCACACGTTTCGTTGTAGGCAGTCAAGTTCGGTAGTTCGAAATTCTCACCAAAGGCTTCGCCCTTGTGCAGTGCGCCAATCCCACCGGTAAGATAAAGCTTCTTCGATACGACGTTTTCCCAAATCGCGTCGATGGCAGCGAGGTATTCCTTATCTCCGGTGATGGCAGCCACATCTGCAATTCCGGAATACATATAAGTCGCGCGCACCGCGTGCCCCACGGCTTCGCGCTGGTCTACGACGCGCTCGTGCGCCTGATTATAAGAGCTGCCGCCGCCGCGGCAATCAAGCATGAACTTGGCAAGATTCAAATAGCGTTCATCGTTGGTGATGCGGTACAGCTTCACGAGCCCCATTTCCACGATCTGATGGCCCGAATAGATTTTTCGCTTGTCCGGACCGAACGTGCGGCAGAGAAGCTCGGCGGTTTTCAAAGAAATGTCAAGGAGCGAGCGCTTGCCGGTCGCTTGATAATGGGCCACGGCGGATTCGTACAAATGTCCCAAATTGTAGAGTTCGTGACTTAACACCTCTTCCTGCACCCAGCGCTCTTTGCCGGCCCATTTATGCGGATGTTCCGGATCGATTGTTCGCGCGGTGTATAAGTATCCATCCGGCTCCTGCGCAGCGCCGATTTTTTCGATTAAGCCATCGATGTAGGCCTCGAGCTTTGGGTCTTTTTGGACGCTCAACGTATAAGAGGCGCCTTCGATGACTTTGTAGATATCCGTGTCGTCGAATGGATAAGGAGGAATCGTGCGATCTACTTTCTCGCCACGTAGGGCGGCGGCGGCACGCTCGAAATTACCCACACGTCCGGTCTCTTCACATTTCTTGAAAGCAAACGGGATCGTGACAGAGCGATTTGTTTCGATACGCGGCGCCCAAAAGACATCGTTCATACGAACGGCCGTGAATGGCACTGGTTGAACCGGATAGTCGCGCACAGGCGGCGTAACGCCGCCTTGTGCGGCAGAACGCAGAGAGGACGCGGCGGCTGCGCCGAGGAGTATTGACCGGCGGGAGACCTTCATGGCTTGATTTTATGTCAGATTCGTCATTGCAGCGCCTTTGTTAAGAATAAAGATCGCGGCCGGTCCTCCTTTGCCGCGTATGTATCAACCGGTTCTTTCAGTATGTTTTTGGAGAAGCTTGTTTTGATAGCGGGGGTGTGTGCAGCCGGAGCGGCGGCCGAATCCCTTACACCCGTTTGGATCGAGCTCGGGCCGGCAAAGCAAGTACTGGCGCGGGTGGTCGTTCGCTCCGGCAGCGATTGCCCGGTTCTAGATGCTGACGGCAAGCCGCTCGCGATGCGACTCCGCCTTCCGGTGCCGCCAAATTTCGAACCTGCCTGCGAAGCGCTCGTTTCCGAGGGCACGCGCAAGTTGCGTGCAGGCTCGCGCAGGTTACGGCTCCCCAATTCTCCCAAGACCGTTGTCGTGTTAGGCGACACCGGCTGCCGCATCAAAGCGACAAACTTTCAGGATTGCGCTGATCCTGAAAAATGGCCTTTCGGGCTAGTATCTTCGCAAGTCGCTATGGCGCGCCCCGATCTCATCGTGCACGTGGGCGACTATCTCTATCGAGAAGACGTTTGTCCTGATCCCTCCCCCGGATGTCGTGGCCCGCATGGAGATAACTGGGCAACCTGGCAAGCCGACTTTTTTACTCCTGGCGCCCCGGCGCTCGAAGCGGCTCCCTGGGCGTTTTCCAGAGGAAACCACGAGGAATGTACCCGGGCTTGGCGCGGCTGGTTTTACTATCTGGATCCGCGCCCCTTTACCGGCTCATGCAGCGTTTATTCCGCTCCCTACGTGGCCACCAGCGGAGATTTGAATATCGGCATGCTAGACTCCTCGGCGGCCGGCGTGAGGATCAATGCATTGGAAGTAGACCAGTTTGCATCGCAACTGGCGAGTTTTTCGGGACAGGCCTCCTGGATCGCCGATCATCATCCTTTTTGGTCTTATAGCGGCGCGGGCATCGGTACTACTGCTCCTCTGGTGACAGCCTGGAACCGCGCGTCACCTGCGGGTGTGCATTTCATTCTGTCGGGGCACCTACACCTTTTTCAATTTTTGAGCTTCAATCAGACTTTGCCAAACCAGCTCATCGCTGGTGACGGTGGCACAGCGCTCAGCCACAGTGTGAAATCGGATTTTACCGGCACAAGTGTGAACGGCGTGGTAGTCCGATCCGGCAAAAGCGAGCACGTCTTTGGATTTACCGTTCTGCGGTACGCGCGGCATCGCTGGAATCTCGCGCTCAAGACGTCGCACGGAGCCACCCTCGTTACCTGCCGGATCCTTGACGATCGCCCCGCAACCTGTCGCAATTCCGAATGAGATTTCAGCGTGTATCGACGAAACGATCGTCAGACAATCGATTTCGTCGCGCCCGGAAAGAGTCGCTAATTCCTGATCGGACGATCAAAAGAAGCGTGCGCATTCGGCAGTTCAAAGCCTGCTCTAAGTGGTTGAATTTTCAGGTGGCCAGGGACGGAATCGAACCGCCGACGCCAGCCTTTTCAGGGCTGCGCTCTACCAACTGAGCTACCTGGCCGCTAGCGGTGCGATCTCAAGTTTAGCAAAGCCCGGTAAAACGAACCTGGGATTTTCGGATTGGTATACTCCTGTATACTGCACTCGGCGAGCCGTTTGTTATGCATGAAAAGCGACTAGGCGACGTGATCGACGACTTCTGCGTGAAATGTCGGCGTGTAACGAACCATTCCATTGTCTCGATCGTGGATCAGGAGGCAGCGAAAGTGCGCTGCCGCACCTGCTATCACGACCATGATTACCGGCACGAACAGGCTCCGCCGTCGAAAAAGGAATTGAAGAAAGCTGAGGCCGAGGCCCAGGCTGCGCGCAACGCCGAAAGTGCCGCCGCCAGTGGCAATGGTGCACCTTCGGCATCCTCCCAAGTCGATTTAAAAGCGAAGTAGCAGCCGGTCCAGTTCCGCAGGTCCGTGGCTCTTTTATGCAGATAGATGAGTCCCTCAGCTTGGCGCGCGCCAGTCTCGCCACTGCATTGATTGAGGCGTTGCGCACCCACGGACATAAGGCCTATCTGGTGGGCGGTTGCGTGCGCGACCGCCTTCTTGGAATCACTCCTAAAGATTTCGACATTGCGACGGACGCGAGGCCGGACGAAGTCCTGCGTTATTTTCCACAAGCTCGCCTGGTAGGCGCCCAATTTGGTGTGGTGCTGGTCAGCGAGGGGCAGGGTATTCAGGTGGAAGTGGCCACCTTTCGCAGTGAGGGGGCGTACTCGGATGGCCGTCGTCCGGATGCCGTTCAATTTGAGTCCCAACCGGCATTGGATGTACGCCGCCGCGATTTCAGCATTAACGGTCTTCTGCAGGACCCCGTTTCCGGCGAAGTGCTCGACTACGTTGGTGGCAAAGCCGATCTGGAAACAAAAATAATTCGCGCCATTGGAAATCCGGACCAGCGCTTCGAAGAAGATCATCTCCGGATGTTGCGCGCGATTCGTTTCGCGTCCCGGCTCGGATTTTCCATCGAGAGTGAGACCTTTTCGGCTATTCGACGCGCCGCACCCCGCGTTACGAGAATCTCACCGGAACGGATTCGTGAGGAATTGATCCGAATTCTCACGGAAGGCGCGGCGCGGCGCGGATTTGAATTGCTCGATTCGTCCGGTCTTCTGGAGAGGATAGCGCCGGAAATCAAAGCCTGCCAGGGAGGCGCGCGGCCTCCCGAATACCATCCGGAGGGCGACGTCTGGACCCACGTGATGTTGATGCTGGAGCGCATGCGCGATCCGGAACCTACCCTCGCCTTGGGAGTGTTGTTCCATGATGTAGGCAAGCCTCCGACGTTTCGCATCGCCGACCGCATACGCTTTGATGGTCATGCGGAAGTAGGCGCCGCCATTGCGAAGGATTGGTTGTACGGGCTGCGATTTTCGAACGACGATATGGAACAAGTAACATCGCTCGTCGCAAATCACATGCGCTTCAAAGACGTCCGGCAGATGCGGCTTGGTACGTTGAAACGTTTTCTGAGCCTGCCGCATTTCGAGCAACATCTCGAGCTGCATCGCTTGGATTGTATTTCGAGCCACGGACAGCTCGACAACTATAATTTCGTTCAGGCCAAGCTGAGCGAATTTGGGCAGGAGGATTTGCGGCCCGCGCCACTAATTAGCGGTTACGATCTGATTCAAGCGGGATATATGCCCGGCCAAGCCTTCGGCGACGCCTTGAAGGCGGTGGAAACGGGTCAGCTCGAAGGTGAGATTCAAACCCGCGAGCAAGCCCTTGCGATGGCGAGAAGAATACTCGAAAGAAACCTTTCCCATGATACAGGCTCAACAAAATAAGTAGCGGCGCAGGCCCTCCCGGCATCCAAGGATTATGCCGCTATTGGAAGTAGCGTCCGAGCGCTTGGCTGGGGAACTGAAATCGGCCAGAGCCGAGAGCGATCACCTGTTTAATACGCTCACTAGTGAGGCGATGTATCACCGGCCGATAGCCGAGCGGCATCGCGTCATTTTTTATCTCGGACACCTGGATGGCTTCGATTCCATTCAAATCTGTCGCGAGGGCCTGGGCCTAAAATCACCGGATCCCGGGTTGGATGACTTGTTTCAGGCAGGTATCGATCCGGCGCCAGGGGATCTTCCGAGAGATACCGCTGCCGATTGGCCTGCAATCGACCGAGTACGGGAATACGTAGAGCGATGCCGCAAACGTGTCGATGAAAACCTGGACGGCGCTCCGGAGGATACGGTGCACATGGCGCTCGAGCACCGGCTGATGCATCTCGAAACGCTCGCTTACATGTTTCACAATTTTCCTCCGGATTTGAAAATCGTCCCGCAAGAATATCGGCCGGGCGAGACCGCCGGCGTGGAACGTGTCAACGAATGGATCGAGATACCGGCTGGCGAGGTGACGCTCGGCAAACCGCAGGACGGCTCGTTTGGCTGGGATAACGAATACCAGGAGATTCGCAGCCGGATATCGGGATTTCGTGTACAACGATTTCCGGTGAGCAACGGAGAATACTTGAAATTTGTCCGGGCAGGCGCGGCGATGCCACATTTCTGGATCGAAAAGAGCGGAAAAATCTTTTTTCGATGTATGTTCGTCGAGATCCCTTTGCCGCTCGATTGGCCGGTCTATGTGACGCAGTCGGAAGCCGAAGCGTACGCTGCGTGGTTGGATAAAAGTCTGATGAGCGAAGGTGAGTTTCATCGAGCCGCCTATGGCACGTCATCAAACGAGGAGCGCTCATATCCTTGGGGACTTGCGCCGCCAACCACAGAGCGCGGTAACTTCAACTTCCGAGCTTGGGATCCGGAATTGGTTTTTGCAACGCCGGCGGGCGACAGCGAGTTCGGCGTGAGCCAGCTAGTGGGTAACGGGTGGGAGTGGACCAATACACCGTTCGCTCCTTTTCCCGGCTTCGAGCCGCGGCCATCGTATCCGGGTTATTCCGCCAATTTTTTCGACAACCAGCATTATGTGCTGAAGGGCGGCTCCCCACGAACAGCCGCTCGGCTGCTGCGGCGCTCGTTTCGAAATTGGTTCCGCCGCGACTATCCATACCTATACGCCAAATTTCGCTGTGTTGATCGCTAGACGTTCCGAGGAGAAGAACTGAAATGTCCGCTTCCGTCAGGCCGCAGCTGTCCGAGTTTGCCCTGGACGTCGCCGAAGGGTTATCGAGCGTCCCCCAGAAAAAACTCTCGCCTCGTTATCTGTATGACGATATCGGAAGCGTGCTTTTTGACGCGATTACGCTGCTTCCCGAGTATGGGCTGGCGCGGGCAGACGAGCGCATATTGCGGCGCTGCGCTTCAAGTATCCGTATGATAACCGGGCCGATGCGGCTGATTGCCGAGTTAGGAAGTGGCGCCGGGAATAAAACACTGCACCTCTTGCACGACTTGGCGCATCCGGGCGACCGGCTAACCTATCGGCCTATTGACGTGTCAGCCTCTGCTCTGCTCGCTTGCGAGAAGCAAATAGGCTGTATTGCCGAGGTGCACTCAATCCATGCGGATTGGCTGGAAGGCCTCGAAAACGTGGCGCGGGACCGCCCGGTGGATGGGCCGTTGCTGCTGCTATTTCTTGGGAGTTCTATCGGAAATTTGGAACGTGGCGATATCGCCCCCTTCCTCGATCGGATCCGGCGGCACCTTCGGCCTGGAGATTTTTTCCTGCTGGGTGCCGATCTTGTTAAAGATGTGGAGGAGATGTTGGCTGCCTATGACGATCCGATAGGTGTTACTGCGGCTTTCAATTTGAACCTTCTGAACCGCATTAATCGGGAACTAGGCGCCAATTTCAATGCGCGAGCCTTCGCGCATGAAGCTCGCTGGATAGAGAAGGACCAGCGCATCGAGATGCATTTGATTTCCCGCCGTCACCAGAGGGTGTTCATAAGCTGTCTCGAATCCGCATTTGACTTCGAAGAAGGCGAGACGATATGGACGGAATCTTCGCATAAATTCAACGAAATCGAACTCGAAAGATACGCCCATGCGAGTGGCTTTCAACCCATGCGGACATGGGTCGACAGCCAGTGGCGCTTCGCTGAAGCGCTTTGGCGGGTTCCCTAGATAATTTGCGATAAGCGGCCGCTGCTATTCTGGATGAAGTTTCACTTGGCGCGAGGGCCGGTAGCTCAGTTGGTAGAGCATCGCACTTTTAATGCGGTGGTCGCGGGTTCGAGTCCCGCCCGGCTCACTATCCAAACCATTTAGAATCAGCACAGAAACCAACTAAACATTTCATGTGTCCTGGGCGTGTCTGAATCTCGCTAGAATTAAGGCATGCCTGCGACTCCGAAGCCCCGCATTGTGCGAGTTGCATTCGGCCGAGCATGGACTGCCTAGGCTCCATTAAACATTTCAGCCATTTTTTCGTTGAGATCTCTTGCTTCTTTGAGGTCACGCTCAGCTTTGTTCCTGTACGTACTTGCGGCGTAAAAGAAGACTTTCGTTTTGCGAATGTCGCCACGCTGAAAGCTCTTGAGAGCCTTCTTGCAATGCTCTTCTGCTGCCTCATACTCAGCATCTATAAACTGCGGCAGATTGCGCGCTTTACTGGCGACGCCGCGAGCACGACTGATTTCGTTCATCAATTCCAAGATCCTGCCTTCCTCCGGTGTAAGACCGGCCACGCGTTCGCGCAAGAATTCCGCAAACATGGATGAAACACTGTCGCCGAGTTGCTCCTGTGCTTGCTCAAAGAGCGGGAGATCGGCATCCTTGACATAAAGGGTTTTATTCGGCATATACCAAGTATACATATATGTGTACGTGCATAATCACGAATTGAATTTCGGCACGCTAGACTTGCCCCGTACGCGTGTAGCTAGGGCCTGAATTGTCGGCAGTACGGAAACAATCCGGCAGATGGTCGGATCAATCCCGATAAGCCGATATCAACCAAATTGTTTGTCACGTCCAAGCCCACAGATCGTTTCCTGCTTATTGTTGTGGATGAGCGGCGATCTCGAATAAGTGATGCCATCGGCAGCGGTTAAAAATGTCCCACTTCAGGCCGAGCTCGGACGAGCGTGACTCTCTCAAGAAAGCAGTCGCGAAGTTCGCACACGGCCCCATCAAATCGCAACTGCTCTTACGCCTCGATACGGAGGATGCAGACTATAGCCCTGGCAACGAAGAATGGAATCACCTCAAGTTTTGTATCGAGCAGCATCATCTCCACGCACAAACCGAAGTGCGGCGGGATCCGAAAAAGAAACCGGCGAAGCTCCAGCTAGACAAAGCTGACGCCCTAGCAAGGAAGTTCCATCCTAACTTTTCTTGACCGACAACAACGGCTTGTGACCGGGCTCTGTCCGGATCGGCCATTCGGAAACAGCGTAGCGGCGCTGATAGCTTCCGATGTTAGTAGTTAACGCTGGTTCCCTGCCGCTCGAAGACCGCCTAAGGGTTTTGATTGGTTAACTTTCGGATGGCCCGTTATCCAGGCCCAATACCGGAGCCGGCACTGCCCTTCTCATCTATAGAATCAAGTGTGTTGTCAGTGGCAGGTCGGCCCGGCATCGTTGAGGAAAGATGCGTTATTTGAATACCAGCCGTTAACCCCGGCGGAAGGCCCTCCCAGGAACCACGAGTAAAATGCCATCTCTTGCAAGTGGTAGGTGTAGCCGTTGGGCATGACGACAGAGGGCGCCAGATTGCCAGTCAGCGGGTCGCCAACTTCGAGG
>Ga0157374_10003238_pt1 | contig 13673 bp, 10 predicted proteins | sample M25metaG_FD_115308 | JGI IMG/M metagenome (GOLD analysis project Ga0157374, IMG submission 115308) | Miscanthus rhizosphere microbial communities from Kellogg Biological Station, Michigan, USA - M2-5 metaG | ecosystem: Host-associated > Plants > Roots > Rhizosphere > Soil | place: USA: Michigan...
CTTGCAATCTATGTAACTTTTCTGATAATTCTTTACTTACGGCATATTCATATTCACTTGACAATTGCAAATTTAGAAATTTTTTATACATTTAAACCTTTTTGTTAACCTATCAAATAAAATCAAATGAAAAGGGATTAAAATTAATCAATATCGTTCATAAATTTATTTTGATATTTTTTAAATACTTCATCGCGGAAATTTTCAAGGCAATTATAACAATAAATAATATCAGATTTATTATTATTTATTTCATTTAATTTTAATAGATATGCAACAAGATTATTATCAGAATCGATATAACCATTACAAATAAAACATTTTTTCTTTTTCAATTGCCTATTAATAAGACCTTTACTATCTTTGTCAGTAGTACAAAAGATATTAGACCCATAACTATTCAAACGTTTATCATTTCTTTCATTATTAATAATGGCATGTGGTAAATTATCATAATTGCCACAACCATCTGTAATATTTGAATTAGGAATATCAGAAGACGACAAAAACAAAGAGACATAGCAAGAGTCATGTAAAACAGATCTAGAACTCTTTGACCAATATCCATAAATTCCAGAATCAATTCTTTTCATACAGTTAGAGCATGCTCCGCTAAACTTTATAGAAATTTTAAGCCAATCTTTAATCGATAAAATATCTTCTTTTTTCATTTACTTTTTAAATTAAAAAAGATAAAAACATTCTGTAATTTTACTTTTTCTTTATCTTTTTTTATTTTCTCCTTATACGCTCTTTTTCTTTTGTTATAACTTCATTTAATTTGTCATCATCTTGAGTATTAAAAAGAATTTGTTGATAATTGTGATCTTTTAAAATAGACAATAAATGCAAAGTATAAAACATTCCAATATTGCTCAAGCTAGTATGAAAAATCTTTGATAACGATTTACCAAGGAATCTAGTAGATTGACCTCTAATAAATATAGATCCAATCAAAGGAAATGGAATATTATATTGACTATATCGGATGGGAATATTCCTAGTTATATCAAATAAAGTTGAAACAAGAACATCATTAGCATATCTAAGCAAATGCCAATTTTGCTTATTATAAATTTTATTAATATATAAATCTACTTTAGAGAGTCCATCTAATATTTTTGCCATATCTATAAGAGATATTTTTTTTTCATTAGCAACAATACTAGAAAATATTGCATACACAATATCTCTTATTCGATCTTCAGAAGAAGAGCCATACATGGGTGACAAATACAAAATATCTGATTTATTTAATACATTCTTTGCTTCTGAAATATCATTTACAGAAAAAAATAAATTAATACACTCATCTATTGGCAATTGAGCAGAATTAACCATATTTGGATCATATTTGCCCTCCAATTTGGATTGAGCAAGATTTAATAAAGTTCTAGCATCACCATTACTTTTTTCAATTAACAAAAGCTTTTGGTCCATATCCAAAAATTTATGCTCTTTTGATAAAACAATTTGGAGTAAAAGATAGGAAGCAAAAGAAGAAAGAGGCAAAAATTCAACCAACTTTGTGCTTTTTATCAATTCTTTAATCTTGGGATTTTTTGAATTTGCGGCCATAATTATAGGAATATTAGAATCCTTTAAAGTAGAGATTAAAAATGTTAAACCCCCAGTATCTTCTCTTCCAGATATACCATCCACTTCATCTAAAAACAATAAAAGCTTTTTTCCAAAAATACTACTATTATTTAATAAAGGATTTACTATAGATTCCAAATTTGCTTTATTTCTAAAATCACTTGCATTTAATTCGACAATATCATAATTAAAAAAATTTGCCATAGAAATAATAAAAGATGTCTTTCCTGTACCCGGAGGACCCATAATCAAAATGGGTTTTGTTCCTTTAATCCAATTCTTAATCCATTTTAAGACTTCTAATCTTGACTGCTCATTTCCAATAAATTGATATACATCTTTAACTCTATATTTTTCTGACCACATCATAATTACGAATCTACTTTATATTTGAAAGAACTGCTATCAATATCTTTTTGAAATTTTTTTAAAAGATCAATATGATTAGATAAAAGTTCACGATACCAAAATTCATTATAATGACTTACAGTTAAAAATAAAAAGCTTAAAAAAGGTTTAATTTCAAAATCATCATCTAACATATTAAGAGCTAAATATGCTTCTGATAAATAAGAATAACTTTTTTCAATTGTTAATTTAAAACCTCTTTTTACATCACCTGTAGTAATTGAATAAAATAGTGGCCAGGAAGGAGATTTGATTCCTTTTGTAATTATAGCATCCTGAATTTCATTGCCACAGCCTACGCATTCTGAAGCTTTTGCCATACCAATATAGTAAATCTCAGAAAGCGGCTTTTGGTTTAGGCTCATATTTTTTCCTGCGGTTCCTAGTATTGCCCGATATTTATCATAACTTTTTTCCAGGTTTTCATAGGTTAAATCTTTTGAACCCACTTTCATTTCATAATCAATTTGTTGGCCATCTAGAGCAGATTTAAAGCCATTTTCAAACTCATTATAAACACTACTATTTACACTAGAGATTTTTTGTTTTGCTAGTAGCAGAATATAAGGATTTAATAATTTATAATCATCCAAGTAGTCGATATCTTCATCTTTATCAATAATTCTATCCATAGGTTCGCTCAAATCTATTGCAATCAAGTGACCATCTACAACAGAATTCCTTATTTTTAAAAGATCTTTATCATTTTTAAAATTCATGTATCCATCAAATAAAGCATAAAAAACAGGAAAAGTCATTTTTACAAAATTAGAGTTCAGTATCCTTTTAATCCTATCAGATAAATTATTATTTCCAAGTAATTTATTTCTAATTGCAATTAAACTATCTGGTGAAAGTTGAAGGTCTTTTGAACCACCTATCTCTTTAATAAATTCTTTATGAGTAGTAATTGGATCAGGATCTGATTTAATTAGGGTAAAAACATCATTTTCATAACGTAAGGCAAAACCATCATACTCTTTCTTTGACAAATCAACATATCTTTTGAACTGAGTATATCCTTTATCTTTAAGTATACCTTTTTTTAAAATATTTTTTCCAGAGGATGTCTTTAAGAGATTCCTCTTTTCAAATATAAAATCATCCTTACTACTCATATAAAAAACCTAATAAAATATAAGAATAAAGAAGAAAAAATTTAATTGCCGAAATTATCGCGAGGACATGGCAATTCTTTCTTGTTCATTTTTCTTTTTTATTGCATAACTATTCATATCGCTATTAGAAGCTAAAATAATTTCTTTTGCTAATACTTCTTCAATTGAGTGTGTATTTGAATAAGATAACATTCTCACACCTTCGGCGATAAATCTCAAGGCAAGATCTACTCTTCGTAGTGGAGACACATCTACAGAAACATGATATACTACACCTCCATAAACAATACGAGTGGTATCTTCATTTGGAGCAGAATTCTCGATTGCACGAATTAATAATTCGACAGGATTTTTACCAGTCTCCAAATAGATAATATCAAGGGCAGTTTTTACAGCATTAATTACTCGTGCCTTTTTTCCCCCCATTCTCCCAGTATTTTTTGCATATCGTTTACCAAAATGCATTAATTTGTTTGCCAGACGTTCAATAATATGAACTTCTGACTTTTTTAAACGTTGATGTTCGTGCCTACCAAAAGTTATTGGAATTGCCATATTGGGTTTTATAAGAATAACATTTTTTAATCCTTCATCTACTATAGATATTTCATTTGTATCCCATTTGTTAAATAATAAGATGTTATTTTGTTCTCTGCCGCTCATATTTATCGCCTTGGTTTTTCTTTCCTACCTAAAACCAATTGGTTAAGTGAAACTCCATTAACTTTGAAAACTTGCCATCGTACTCCTGGAATATCACCCATAGCACCACCCATAGAACCCCCAATACCTTCCAAAACAACTTCATCATGTTCATCAACAAAATTTAATGCACCGTCTCTGGGAAGAAATGCAGTTATAGACTTTCCATTTTTAATTAATTGTACACGAACACATTTTCTAACTGCAGAATTAGGCTGTTTTGATTCAATACCTACCTTTTCTAAAACAATACCTCGTGCCTGAGGTGATCCCTCTAAAGGATTTGCTTTTTTATCGAGCATTAACATCCTTCTTTTATAGTATTTGTTAGACCATCTCTGGCGCTTTCTTTTTGATTTCAATACCCTTCCTGAAAATAACCCTAATGGAGATTTACTCAATATACATCACATATTCTCACTTTTAATTAATTGTTCCGGACTTAGAATTAGTACATTATTTATATTAAAATATCTTTTTGCAAGCATTCTTGCTTTATCAACATTTCTTCCATCCTTTCCAACTACAATTCCCTTTTTCTTCATATCTACTACAACGATTGCATTTTTTATACCAGATTCCCTTTCACTAATTCTTACATCTTGAACCATATTAGAATTAAATATATTTTTAATAAAGTTAATAGGATTATCAGAATATTCAACTAATTCAATCTTTTTTGTTATAGCATTTTGTAATTGTTTGATATTTGTACCGCCTTTTCCTATTGCCATTCCCATCTGACCCTTATGTACTACAAAAATAACTCGCTCCATTTTATCATCAATTATACAATCTCTGGATACTGCAGTAGTAATCGTCTGAAATAAAGATAAATAACTAAACTCCTCAGGAGTTAATTTAATTTTTTCACTCAATACTTACACATCCAGTATTATATACACATAATTTTTTCAAATATAAATAATTCTCTTTAACTTGGCCCAATTTAAGTTTATTTTATTGTTCATCACGATGGATTTATAAAAATATAATTAAAAGATAAAAAATTAGAAATGTTATTACTATTCGTTTAAGATTGAGGCTATTTCATCTTCAGAGATATTTTTCAATGAGATAATGCTCGTTCTATAAGCCAAGCTACATGCACGGCCAAGATTAACTGAATTTCCTGGATATCTATATAGTGGGATATTATTTTCAGTAGAAATCTTTTGAATTTTATCTGCAGTGGATTCAGGCAAGGAATTAGATGTCAAAATAAGACTTGTGCCTTTAATATATTGCTGTACTTCCTTGGCACCTGTTTTTAGTTTCTTATTTTCCATTGCGTCTTTAAGTATTTTTTTTAATTTCTTATCATTCATATACATCATCATTCCTTTACACTCATATATAGGTCAATCATTCCGGTACCAACTGGTACAGTTGCTCCAACTATAACATTTTCTGTAACTCCTTTTAATGGCTCAATTTGGCCTTCAAGTGATGCCTTTGCAATGGTTGGAACAGTAATTTCGAACGCAGCCCTTGCCAATACAGATGTTTTTGTTCCAGCAATACCGTGGCGACCAATTTGTTGAAGATATCCTTTGGAAGTCATCAAATCTGCAACCAACATAATATGTCTAATATCAACCTCTAAGCCTTGTTCCTCTAAAGTATTTGCTATCTCTTTTACTAATGCGGTACGGGCTGCTTCAATTCCTAATGTCTGCCATATTTCAAAAACATTATTTGTAGTAATTCTAGACAGGTCCACTCCTTCTACTTGAATAACCTTGGCCAAATTTGAACCAGAAGTCTGAATAACCCATTCTTCATTCTGTTTGACAATAGTAACTCTCTCGATATCAGGTACACCTTTAACTCGACTATTTAGTAGTTTATTTCTTAAGGTTAGCAAAGTCTGAGCATCAGGTTCTTCGGACATTATAATTTTTATCATTAAATTATTTTCATCAACAGATATATCATACCTTTTTTTAGAACTCTTTAATACTTCATGGATCTCATTAATATTAGTTCCCCTATCAGCTATTTTTTTATCGGAAAAGATAAAAGTCAAAACACCGCTATAATCAGTATCTACCTTATTAATCAAATCAGATACCCTTGTAAAAATAATTCTCTTTGCAACTTCTAAGGCCTTTTCTCTGGATTTCCTATGATCCTCATCAAGATAAATATCCATAGTAGGAGTAACTGGCTTTTTTCTTGCATCAACTAATTCTATTAGTCTCGGTAATCCTAGTGTAACATTTCTTTCCTTCACACCTGCAAAGTGAAATGTTCTGAGAGTCATTTGAGTTCCTGGCTCGCCTATAGATTGTGCAGTAACTACTCCTACAGCTTCACCAGGCTCTACCATCGCTTTTTCAAATAAATCAATTATTTTCTGAACAACTTTTTTAACTCCATTTCTGCTTAAAGGATGGACAGATAACGCATTTTCAATATTTGAACGTAGCTTGGGATTCATCTTTTCTACATATTTTTCCAAAATTTCTCTTATTTCTTCTTCATTCGCTTTTACCTCTTCATCAACAAAGGATTCACTTTCTATTAATCTATCAATATTTACAGCCTCACCATGATCGCTTTTGGCAGGATCAATACCATCGTCACCATAAATAAATTGAATAATATTTCCATGAGGATCTCTTACAGTCAAATCATATTCAGCTTTTAAGTGCTCTAATGCATTGATAAGCCTTCTTTGCATATACCCCGATTGTTGAGTCCTAACAGCAGTATCTACCAAACCTTCTCTGCCACCCATTGCATGAAAGAAGAATTCTATAGGATTAAGTCCATCCCTATAATTAGATTTTACAAACCCCTTTGAATCAGGGTTCTGCTCACCTGGCTTAAAATGAGCTAAGGCTCTGTTTCGATATCCTTTAATTATTCTTTTACCCCGAATAGATTGTTGGCCCAATGCAGCAGTCATTTGACCTATATTTAATGTTGATCCCCTTGCACCAGTTGAAGCCATAATTACACCAGAGTTGTCATCAGGAAAGGATCTATCGGCAGTTTTTCCAGCTCTATCTCTTGCTCTTGACAGCTCATTAACTACATAAAGTTCCAAAGCTTCTTCAGGAGATAGTCCACGAGTCAATGGCAAAGTGCCTTCTTTATATTGCGACACTAATTCGTTAATCTTATTATAAGTTTTATCAATTACGTCAAAAATTTCTTTTCTAGTTTCGTCACTTAACCATAGATCTGAATACCCATAGCTAAAACCTCTATGTGTAATATAGGTCTTTAACATAATCAAAATGGAATCTAAAAATTTTTTTGCATCATCATTACCATAATCTTTAGCAATACGATGTAGTACACTATCTGGTTCTTCTGCTCCTATTGATGCCTTATCAATTACACCTGAAAGTAGTTGGCCATTTTTGATTACAACATCCTTGCCTGGTTTTTTAGAAGCCTTGTTCCATTTTGATGCAATAATAAAATTAAAATCTTTTGGTAAAAATAATGAGAACAATTGTTTACCGGTATACAAAAGTTTACCATTTTTTTCCATATTAGGTTTAGGTAATGGCCCATCATATCCTCCGAGATAAGCCAGATTTGCCATTTCATCCGAAGTTAACAAGGTATCATCCATAGTTAAAAGAAAAGCACCAGTAATAAAGTCTCTAATACCGCCAATAATTGGCCCTCCATATCTAGGAGAGATAATTTGATCCTGTACTTTCATCAAAAGAGACGCCTCTGCACGTGCTTCTTGGCTCTGGGGCACATGCAAATTCATTTCATCTCCATCAAAATCAGCATTATAAGGCGGACAAACAGCAGGATGAACTCTAAATGTACGATAAGGTAAAACTTTAACATTATGAGCCATTATAGACATTCTATGCAATGAGGGTTGTCTATTAAATATTACAATATCGCCTTCCAATAAATGCCGTTCTACAGTAAATCCCATGACTAGCGAATCTGCAATAGCAGCACGATCTGTTACATATTCTAGTCTTATTTTTACCCCATCAGGTCTTATAATATAATTTGCTCCTGGATAATTATTTGGCCCATTTAATACAAGTCTTTTTAGTTTTTCTATATTCCACGATGAAACTGTTTCAGGTATTGTAAGCTTTTTTGCAACATCGCTAGGAACTCCAACATCTGAAATATGCAAATTAGGATCTGGCGAAATAACAGTTCTGCTAGAAAAATCAACTCTTTTACCTGATAATGATCCTCTAAAACGTCCTTCTTTGCCCTTTAATCTCTGTGTTATTGTCTTCAACGGTCTTCCTGAACGATGATGAGCCTGAGGTATTCCAGAAACTTCGTTATCAAAATATGTCGTTACATGATATTGTAGCAAGTCAACAAGGTCTTGAACAATTAAAGGGGGTGTTCCTGCCTCCTTGCTTTCTTTTAATCTCTGATTTACTCTAATAATATCAACTAATTTATGTGTAAGATCATCTTCAGAACGAATACCCGTTTCTAAAATAATAGACGGTCTTACTGTTACAGGAGGAACAGGTAGAACTTGCAAAACAAACCATTCGGGTCTTGCAGTTTTAGGATCATATCCAAGTAAAATTAAATCTTCATTAGTGACATTCACCAATCTTTCTCTAATTGTGATAGGAAGTAATCTATTTTCTCCTACATCTGTTTTTTCTACAAAAATTGTAGGTTTTGTAAAAATTAAATCATATTGCTCCTTTTGACAATGAGGGCAGACTTTTACTTTTTTTGCTTTTTCGATTATATCATCTTTAACATTTTCAAGGGTAATAACTGCATATGCAGCTTTACTATCTCGCAGATTTTTATATTTTTCAAGATCATCATTATTTAATTTAATACGATTACAAGATCTACAAATAATTAACAATAATTTATGAACATCATCTATAAAAGCAATATGCAAAACAGGTTCTGCAAGTTCTATATGTCCAAAATGTCCAGGACATCTTGCAGAGGTATTACCACATGTTGCACATTTTTGTCCTGGTTCCAAAGTACCAAGCCTGCTATCCATAAGTCCACCTTGTACAGACATACCATCCTCATCATAAGTTTCAGGAGCGGTAATCTCAGCAACACTATATTTTCTAACATCTACAGGAGATAATACGCTAAATCTAATTCCATCTAGAATTTTAATTGATTCATCATTCATCAATAGTTATCACCTATAATAGATAAAATAATCAAACTTTCTCCTTTATTAGTAATCTCGGAGCAACATTTAAACTCATCATTTCTTGTAATAACAATTTAAAAGCATAGGCAATTATTACATTTGATATTTTTCCTTTATCTCCATCAACTCTGCAAATATATTTTCTTTGTTTAGTATCAAAATATGCTAAGAGACCACACTTTTCACATATATTTACTTCAGCTTTATCAGACTCTTCTAACAATCTATCCTTGAGCATCATCGATGCACCATATGCAATTAAACAATCTCTCTCCATTTCACCAAATCTTAAACCCCCGCCTCTTGCCCTACCTTCTGTAGGTTGCTTGGTTAACATTTGGACTTGTCCTCTTGCTCTACTATGAATTTTATCTGCAACCATATGGTGAAGTTTTTGATAATATACAACACCAACATAAACATCTGCAGGGAAGCGTTTTCCCGTCCTTCCATCATACATTGTTTCTTTCCCTGTATGCTTAAAGCCATAGCTTTCCATAATTCCTTTGATATCATTTAATTTTTCACCTAAAAATGCAGAACCATCAACGATTTTTCCTCTTAATGAGGCAGCTTTTCCACCAAGTGATTCCATAAACATACCAACGGTCATTCTAGAAGGGAACGCATGAGGATTGATCATTACATCTGGAACTACACCACTTTCAGTATATGGAAGATCTTCTTGGTTTACAAGCATTCCAACAACGCCTTTTTGTCCATGTCTTGAAGCAAATTTATCACCAATTTCAGGAATTCGCATATCCCTTACTCTGATTTTATACATTTTACCGCCTTCTACAGATTGTGTCATAATGACTGTATCAACTACTCCACTTTCTGAAGGCCTTACACCAATAGAAGTATCTCTACGATAGGGTCCCTTTACTTCAAATTCTTTATATTCTTCCATAAAACGCGGTGGAGATGTACGACCTATCAAAATATCTCCACCATTTACTATCGATTCATGCATTATAGATCCATCAGTCTCTAGCAAACGATACGCTTTTTCACCTCGATACCCCCTTACATTAGCATCTGAAGACGGAATTTCAAAAACATCTTTCATTCCTCCCGGATATTGTTTAGCCTCGGCTTCATATACACGATAAAAAAACGTTCTTGCTAAACCCCTATCAATAGATGATTTACTAAAGACTACTGCATCTTCAATATTATATCCTTCAAATGGTAAAACTGCAACTACACAATTTTGTCCAGTAGGTCGTTCATCTAAACCAAGTAAATTTATAGCTTTCGTACTTACAACGGGCATTTGAGGATATAACATAAAGTGTTGTCTAACATACGTACTAGCATTCATAAGAGGGGTTGAAAAACCAAGGCTTTGTTTAGCCATAGCGCTTTCGGACGTATTTCTCGGTGATTGATTATGTTCAGGATAAGGAATAATTGAAGCTCCAACACCAAGAATTGACGATAGAAATATTTCAACATGAGTATGTTCTGAATTTAAGATCTTTATTTCACTTGCAATATAGCAATTTTCTTCTTCATTTGCATCAACTAATTCCACTATTCCCATATAAAGTAAATCTGACCATGAAAGAAATTTTTTTGATATCTTTTCAAGTATCTCTTTAGTCAGTAAAACATTTCCATCTTTGACTATTGCAAGTGGTCGTAAAACTCGACCAGAGTTGCAGCTTATATACAACCTTTTTGTAGCGTTTTCATTTATTGATGAATAATAGTATATGCCCATATGAGGATGCATTCTACCTGATCGCCTCATTGTTCTTAATCTATTAGATAAATGTCGACCATCTTCAATATAACCAATCAAACGACCATCAACAAAAACTCTTGTACCCTTACGCTTTAATTCATCATTGGCTTCATTTACATTTTGGACTCCTAATTCATACATTTTTTCTATTACATCAGAAGATAAAACGCTAACAGAAATTATTGCTGATAGGGCCAAATTTTTAACCAATCCACAATTAGAACCTTCTGGTGTTTCTGCAGGACATATTCGCCCAAAATGAGTAGCATGTAAATCCCTAGCCTCAAAATTAGGTTGACTTCTACTCAAAGGTGATTGAATTCTTCGAAGGTGACTAACAGTAGACATGTAATTAGTTCTATCTAAAAGTTGAGTTACACCAACTCTACCTCTACCCCAATTTCCTGTAGCTATTGCATTATTTAGTTTATCTGAAATAATTCCAGGTCTTACTGCAGCACCAACAGCATTAATTCCCCTTTTTTGACCCGATCTTTCAAGCTGGTATTTCATATCTCTAATAAGGTTTCTAAAAGCAGTTCTAAATAGATCAGCTAACATTTGTCCAGCAAATTTTATGACTTTATTACCATAGTGATCTTTATCATCAGTTTCGATCCATCCTAAATTCAATTCAATTAATTTACATGCAGATTCACCCAAAAATAATGCCTTTTCGTATCGATTATCAGGATTTTTACCAAGATGAGGCAATAGTCCCCAGTCCAAAAGAGTTTCAGATCTCTTGATTTGAAATTCTTCTAACATTCCTGGAGCTATTCTTTTGCTTATATATACAATTGCATCTCTACTTGTCACTACTTCTCCAGATTTTTCAAAAGAAGGTTCTAACTCATCTTGAATAATTTCATTGAGCGATACAGCATTCGCTATATCTTTATCAGCTTCCAAACCTAAAGCCCTTATTAATATAATCAATGGAATATCTACGGGGGAACCAGGTATTTTTGATACAATAGATCCATCGGGCCTCATAATCAACTCCAATTTGGCTCGATAGCCCACTATTGATGAATATACCTTGGCTTTATGCAAAATAGTTCCAGAGGTTTCTTCCGCATCTACAATAATTTTATTATATGATAAATCTTCTAATCCAACAATAACCCGTTCAGATCCATTTATTATGAAATAACCACCTGGATCCTTTGGATCTTCACCAACATCAATTAGCTTCATTTCAGAATAATTATTTAACATACAGGCATTAGATTTTACCATTACAGGCATATCACCTATATGGATGAAGCGAGATTCCAAAGTTTTACCTTCTTCAACAATACTACATTCAAGCATTATTGGAGAGCCATAAGTTAAATTTCTAAGTCTAGCCTCTACTGGAGCTACATGAGTTATAGATCCATCCAATTCCATAATTCTTGGTTGTTGTATCTTTATCTTACCAAGTTTAATTTTGTATGGATATTCAGTTGTTTCAATTTCTATTTCACCTACTTCATCTATTATACTTTGAAAGCCTCTTTCAGTAAATTCATTATAAGAATTAAGATGTTGTCTAGCAACCCCTTCTCGTCTTAGAATATCATGAATTATCGGCCACATGTTAGTTGAAGTATCAATATTATAACTCATAACCAAATAACATCAACCTTCTACTACATATCGGTAATATACACTTTCACCTGCCGTAGAACTTTTTCTGGTTATCTTAATTATATCACTTGGTTGAGCCCCTAATCCTTGGATTCCTTTATCAGATGACATAATATATGGCAACTGACTAGGCTTTGAATTATATGTTTTAAAAATTAAATCAGAGTCTTCTTTGGACAAAATTTCATGTTTAGGTTGATAAATATGATTTACTATTTTTATGTCTTTTTTTTCAGTAGACAAATAAGCTTACCTCCGCATTAAATTGTACATCAAATAATAGAAATAAAATAAGCACCAAGATAAAAGTATAATTTAATCATATATATATAATATTCTATCAAAATAATTATTAAAACTAAAAATTTTAAAAAGTAGCGTTTATTTTTCATATTTATTTTTTTTCAAAATACATTCTTATGGCAAAGATCAAAAAGTCATCTAAATTATACGGTAACAAAGTTATTGTTATCTCATAGTATATTTCATTTGTACGAGAAATATACAGCAAATAATTTATTTCTGAAGGAATAACATTACAGGGTAAATATATTTTCCAAATATGATAATTAATAGAGCGCCATTTAATTTATCATTATAATATTTTAATTATTATTTTTAATCTAAAACCATAAAATAATTTTTATAGCTTTAGCAATTTATTTATAAAACAAGTGGTAAAAGAAACAAGGTATTACTATGATATAAATAATATTCTTATATTCTCTTTTATACTAATTATTATTACAAGCTTTATAAACAATAGTTTTTCAGAAAATCAATCAAAAAGTAGTTTAAATAATGATAACAATAATAATAAAATAAATCAGGATTCAAACTCTACTCAAATACTTTCAAATTCAAAGATAAAAGGGAATTTTTTTTATATAAAAGATAACGAATTGTTTATTCCTATAAATTTTTTTTCTAATAACAAAAACATTTTAAATAATATAATCTATGAAAAGGACAAAAATCAAATGACAATGATATTAAATCAGCCATCCTTTAATGAAAATAGTTTAATTTTACAGATTCCAAGAGATATACTTGATTCTAAAACACAAGATAATAAAGACAATAACTTTACAGTATTAGTTAATGATAAACCTTCAAAATATTTAGAGATTAATAATAAAAGCACATCAAGTATAACTCTAAATTCTGATAAGGACATTCAAGTTATCAAGAATGCATTAAACAATACAGACAATCGAATAATATCAATAAAATTTGATAAAGATTCTAAGGTTATAAGGATATTGGGAATGGATCTATCAGGAAATCAAAGCAAAATACCAAA
>Ga0157374_10003242_pt1 | contig 13669 bp, 14 predicted proteins | sample M25metaG_FD_115308 | JGI IMG/M metagenome (GOLD analysis project Ga0157374, IMG submission 115308) | Miscanthus rhizosphere microbial communities from Kellogg Biological Station, Michigan, USA - M2-5 metaG | ecosystem: Host-associated > Plants > Roots > Rhizosphere > Soil | place: USA: Michigan...
GCGTCTCGCCGAGCTCGAGGACGTGAACGCGATCCGCGAGCTCACCCGACGCTACTTGCGGCACGTGAACGCGGGCGCGCACGACGAGGCCGCGGCGCTCTTCGCGCAACCTGCCCGTGCCGACACGCGCTCCGGGCCAACGACGCTCGGGGCCGACTCGCTCGGCGGCGAAGATGCGATCGAGATCGCCGCGGGCGGCACGGCCGCGACCGCGCGCCTGCATTGCAACGCCGAGATCGAGACGCCGATCGAGCCCGTGACGCCGCTCGTCGCGATGGCGCGCGCTCAAGGCGGCGGCGTGCTCAGGCGCACGGACCGAGGCGTGATCGAGGCAGCGTACGTGAAGCTCGACGGCTGCTGGAAGATCGAGCGGCTCGCGTTTCGCGCCGCATAGATCGATTCGATTACGTCGCGGCCGACAGCGGCCGCGGCGCGCCTTCTCTCTCGAACAATTCGAAAACGGAGCGCGTCGATGAAGTCCAAGCACCTCGTGATCTCGCTGGCCGTGGCCGTCCTCGCCTCGGCCTGTCAACCGCAGCAGCCGCCCGATTCCCGAATCGCGGCGCTCGCCGAGCGCCAGGCGATCGACCAGCTCGTCGCCGGCGACTATCCGCGCGCGCTCGATGCGAGCGACTGGGACGCGTACGTCGCGACCTATACGGAGGACGGCGAGCTCCTGCTGCAGGGCGTGACGTCGAAAGGCCGCACGGCGATCAAGTCGTTCCTTGCGGCCCAACCCGCGGGGTCGCGCATCAACCACGTAATTACCAATCTCTCCTACAAGATCGACGACGACACGGCCACTGGCGGCGCGTACTGGCAGGACATCGGCAACGTGAACGGCGCGCCGGGCGTCATCGTGGCCGGTCATTACGACGACGCGTTGCGCAAGGTGAACGGCGCTTGGAAGTTCACGAAGCGCTCCATCGTGATCGATCATCCGCCCGCCGGCGGCGTGCCGGCGGCCACGGTGCCGGGCGAAAGCACCGGCAAGCCATGAGCCGCTCGACGCGCTTCCGCGAGCTGCTCAGAAGCCCGCCGTTCGTCTGCCTCGGAGCGCACGATGCGGTCACGGCGAAGCTCGCCGAGCGCGCCGGAGCGCCCGCGATCTACGTGAGTGGCTTCGTCGCGTCGGCGATCGTCGCGGGTGCGCCCGACTTCGGAGTGCTGACCCAGACAGAGATGTTCGACCACATCCGGCGGATCTGCCGTGTGACGAGCGTGCCGGTGTTCGCGGACGCGGATACGGGCTACGGCGGCGTGCTCGAGGCGCAGCGGACGATTCAGCTCTGGGAAGAAGCCGGCGCCTCGGTGCTGCACATCGAGGACCAGGCGAGCCCGAAGAAGTGCGGGCATTTCACGGGCAAGCAGCTCATTCCGGCCGACGAGATGCGGCAGAAACTCCGCGCGATGCTCGCGGCGCGCAACGATCCCGACTTCTTCGTCGTCGCGCGCACCGACGCGATGGGCGTCACCGACCTCGACGACGCGATCGCGCGTCTCGAGTCGTACGCCGCGGTCGGCGTCGACGGGCTCTACGTCGATGCGCCGCGCAGCGTCGCGCACCTCACCGAGATCTCGCGGCGACTGAAGCCGCTCGGGTTGCCGTTGCTCTTCAACATGGTGCGCTCGGGGAAGAGCCCGTATCTCACGCTGCGCGAGGTCTACGAGCTCGGCTTCGACTACGCGATCTGTCCCGTCGAGCCGATGCTCGCGATGCACAAGGCCGTCAAAGAAATGATGGAAACCTTCATGCGCGAAGGCTGCTCGACGAACGCGATCGCGGACCGGCTCACTTCGTTCGACGAGTTCAACGACTTCATCGGCCTGCGCGAGTTCGTGGCGCGCGAGAAACAGTTCGGCGCCTAAGCCGATGGCGGAGCTCACCGTCGAACGCCTCGGCCGTGTGGCCGTGCTCACGTTGTGTCGGCCCGAGCACGGCAACCGGCTGACGGCTCCTCTCGCGCGCGAAGTCGTCGCGGCCCTCGCGGCCGCGCGCGACGATCGCGACGTCGGCGCCTGCGTGCTGACCGGCGCGGGCGACACGTTCTGCCTCGGCGGCGACTGGCGCGGCGCGGCGTCGACGGAGCCGAGCCGCGAGGACTACGCGCAAGCACTGATCGAGATGGACTCCGCGATGGCGCGGCTCGGCAAGCCGCTGATCGCGGCCGTGAACGGCGACGCACACGCGGGCGGGTTCGCGACCGCCCTCGCGTGCGACCTCGCGATCGTGGCCGAGGACGCGACGCTCGGGCTACCGGAGGCCGCGAACGGCCTCTTCCCGTTCATCGCGCTCGCGATCGTGAAGGACGCGCTACCAAAGGCCGTGCTGTTCGATTTGATCTATTGCGCGCGTCTGATGCCGGCGGCCGAGGCTCGCGCCCTGCGGATCATCAGCGAAGTCGTGCCGCGCGCCACCGTGCTCGACCGCGCGGTCGAGATCGCGGAGCAAGCGTGCGCGCATCGAGCGGAGATCGTCGCGCTCGGCCGCGACCTCTACTACCGGCTGCGCGGCACGCCGCCGGCGCAAGCGCTCGAGGACGCTCGCCAAGCGCTGCTCGCCGCGCTCGTGGCCGCCGACCGAGACTGACCGGGGTCGCGCGCGCTCGACGTCGACGCCTATACTTTTCTGCTGGTTGTACGCTCGACCGGGAGGTGAGATGTGATACGCGGAATGCACGGCATGATTTACTCCACGGAGCCCGAGGCGTTGCGCGCCTTTCTGCGCGACAAGCTCGAGCTCAGCGGCACGGACATCGGCGAGGGCTGGATGATCTTCAATCCGCCCGAATCGGATCTCGGCGTGCACCCGACCGACGGTAAGGGTCCGCCGTCCGGCGCCGCCGACATCTCGTTCTACTGCGACGACATCGGCTCGACCGTCGCGACGCTAAAAGATCGCGGCGTCGAATTCACCGGGCCGGTCGCAGATCACGGCTGGGGCTTCGTGACCCGCTTCAACGCGCCCGGGAATTTTCAGATCATGCTCTACCAGCCGAAGTACGGAAGGTAGCCGCGCGCCCGGCGCGGACATCTCTGCGCGGATCGGTTTACGATACGGCCCGCGGCGCGACGCCGCGCGTCCCACCCACTGACTGCACAGGAAAACACGATGAACAAAGAGATGTTCGACAAGGGCTTGGCGATTCGTAAATCGGTGATCGGCGCCGAGTTCGTCGACAAGGCGTTGGCGTCGGCCGATGACTTCAACATGCCGCTCCAGGAGCTCGTGACCGAGTACTGCTGGGGCGCCGTCTGGGGCCGCGAGGGCCTCTCGAAGAAGATGCGGAGCCTTTTGAACATCGCGATGCTCGCGACGCTGAACCGCCCGAACGAGCTCAAGGTCCACACGAAGGGCGCAATTCGCAACGGCGCGACGAAGGAAGAGATACGCGAGACGCTGATGCAAGTCGCGATCTACGCGGGCGTGCCGGCGGCAGTCGACTCGTTCCGTCTCGCCAAGGAAGCGCTCGCGGAGCTCGACAAGAAATAGGCGCGAGTGAAAGACGGCACTGCCGGAGCGTTCGCTCCGGCTCTTGCCGTGTCGTCCACGATGCCTACATGACCCGACGCGGCTGGATCCTGTTCGCGGTGATGGGCGTGCTCTGGGGCATGCCCTATCTGCTGATTCGCATTGCGGTCACCACGATCGATCCTCTCGTGGTCGCCGGCTCGCGCACGATGATCGGCGCGCTGCTGTTATTGCCGATCGCGCTGCATCGCAACGCATTGGCGCCGGCCTTTCGTCATTTGCCGTGGCTGCTCGCGTTCACGCTGATCGAGATCAGCATTCCTTGGGTCACGCTCGGCCACGCGGAAACACGGCTGAATAGCTCGACCGCGGGCCTGCTGATCGCGGTCGTGCCGCTGTTCGCCGCAATCATCGTCAGCAAGCTCGGCCACGAGAAGCTCGAGCCGCGACGCATAGCCGGCTTGGCAATCGGCTTTGCCGGCGTCGCGTTGCTCGTCGGCCTGGACATCGACTTCCGCGATTGGCTCGCGGTAGCCGGCACCGTCGTCGTGTCGCTGTGTTACGCGATCGGCCCGATCATCGTCGACCGTAAGCTCAAGGATGTGCCCGCAATCGGCGTGGTCACCGCCTCGCTCATTCTCGCCACGGCAATCTACGCGCCGCTGGCGCCGTTCGTTTGGCGCGACGAAGTCAACGCGGTCGGTGTCTATTCGGTCGTGGGACTCGGCGTGTTGTGCACTGCGCTCGCGTTCGTCGTGTTTTTCGCCCTGATTGCGGAGATCGGGCCGGCGCGAGCCACCGTCATCACCTACGTGAACCCGGCCGTCGCGATCGCGCTCGGCGCCGTCGTGCTGCACGAGCCTCTCACCACCGGAATGCTGGTCGGCTTTCCGCTCGTCATCGTCGGCTCGTTCTTGGGGACCGCGCGCGGACCCGGAGCGATAGCGCCGGAGTCCGCGCGCTGACTGACGACGGGGCGGCCGCGCTGCGCGCGACCTGACTCGCGCGGCCGCTGCTGTCGTATGCTGCGTCCCATGCGTGCAGCGTGGCTACGGCTCGCCCCGTTCTCGGTTACCGTGGCGTGCGTCGCCGTGTCTGCGCACGGCGTCGAAGTCACGACGCTACCCCCGCCGACGGGCACCGGAATCGAACGCGGCGTGGCCGTGCTGCGCTGCTCGACGGACGTTCGCGGTGTCTATTGGGAGAGCCGCGGCGCCGTGCTCGACGTCGGCATCGACGCTCGCGCGGACGTGGTGCTCACGACGGGCCACGGCTTGCCGGTCGGAACCGCAGCGATAGTGCGTGACTGCCGCGCAATCGCGCGCGGCAAGCCCTACTCTGTCGAAGCCGCTTGGCGAACCTCCACCATCGAGGACGATTGGGCACACGACTGGGCTGTGCTCCTAACGCGCCGACTCGGGGACAACATACGGCGTCTGCGTCCAGGCCTCGTTACCTCAAGCGCACTTGCGCGGCTCGTGGCCGAACGGTCGCCGGTAAGGCTCGTGCTGCGCTATGCAGATGAGACGCAGAGTGATTGCCACCTCGAGCCAAGCTCGTTCTTGCAGCCGCCGCTGTTTTCGAACTCCTGCGTCGGGAACAAGGGCCTGTCGGGAACGCCGATCATCGCGATGATTGGACCGCAGCCCGTCGTGATCGCGACCCAAATTGGATCGCAACTCGAATGGGACGGGATGCGGTTCAAAGTCGAGAGCCTCGGCCGTGTGCTCGACGAAGAAGTCGCCGCGGCGATCGAAGCCGCCACGGCGCGAGCTCGTCCTGCCGCGAAGCGTTAAGGTTGTTGCGGATGCCGCCAGCGTGTAGGCGGCGTGGGCTGGGGACTCGCAAAGGAAGTCAGATTGTTCGAAGACTTCGCGAATGTTTGGACGCCGGTGGCTTATGCGGACGAGCTTGGTGCCGGCGCTCCGCTTGGCCTGACGATCGCCAAAACCCACGTTGTGCTTTTTCGCGGACGGGACGGCATCCCGCACGCGCTGCTCGATCGCTGTCCTCATCGCGGCGCGGCGTTGTCGCTCGGCAAGGTGGTTGACGGCTGCATCGAATGCCCGTTCCACGGTTGGCGCTTCGAAGGGAACGGTGCGACGGTTCGAGTACCGTGGAATCCCGACGCGAAACTTCACAACCTCCACGCCGATCCCGTGCCGGCGCGCGAGCTCGCGGGCCAAATCTGGATCTACACCGCGCCGGGCCACAGCGCGCCGGAGGAGCCGAGCGTCAACGAGTATCTCGTCGATCCGGGGGTCCGCGTCTCCGGTCAAGTCATCGAGTGGCGCGCGCACTGGACGCGCGCGATGGAGAACATGCTCGATTGGGCGCACCTCCCTTTCGTGCATCGCAAGACGATCGGCCGCGACCTCGCGAAGAAGATCGGCGGCCGCCTCGAGATCTTGCGGGACGAGAAGAGCTGGGGCGTGAGCTCGCGGATCAGCGTGGACGGAAAAGAGCAGCCCGGCATGCTCGACTACCGATGGCCGAATCAGATGAACCTGCACATCACGTTGCGCGGCAAGAAGGTTCTGATGGCCGTCGCGTGCGTGCCGGTCGATGCACATCGCACCCGGATGATGCTGTCAATCGCGCGGCCGTTTCTGCGCTCGCAAATCTTCGATCGTGTGTTCGACCACATGAACAAGCGGATCGCGAAAGAAGACCAGGCGGTCGTCGAGTCGTCGTCTCCGGCGGAGATGCCGGCAGCCGGGCTCGAGCAGTCGGTGCGCACCGACTCGCTGACGCTGCGCTTCAGGAAGGACTATTTCGCACACCTCAAAGGCACGAGCGCCCGTCGAGCGCAGCCGGCCGACGCGGGCTCCGCTTCCTGAAATCTGACGGCGGCTAGCGCGTGAGGTTCGGTGTCACGCCGAGGTTGTACATCGTGAACGCGTAAACGTCCGCGACGGACTCGAGCGCCTTCGTGAGGCTGCTCGCGCCGTGGCCCGACTTCGTCTCGATCCTTATCAGCACCGGATTCTCGCGGCTCGCGAGTGATTGCAGTGTCGCTGCGTACTTGAACGAATGCGCGGGCACGACGCGGTCGTCGTGATCGGCCGTCGTGATCAGCGTCGCGGGATATTTCGCGCCTTGCTTGATGTTGTGGAGCGGCGAGTACGCATACAGCGCCTTGAACTCGGCCGGATCGTCGCTAGAGCCGTAGTCCGGGATCCAGTTCCAGCCGATCGTGAATTTGTGGAAGCGCAGCATGTCCATCACGCCGACCTCGGGGATCGCGACGCGGTATAGATCGGGCCGCTGATTCATCACGGCGCCGACGAGCAGGCCGCCGTTGCTGCGCCCGTCGATCGCGAGCTTCGCCGACGACGTGTACTTGTTCGCGATCAGCCACTCGGCCGCCGCGATGAAGTCGTCGAACACGTTCTGCTTCTTGAGCTTGATGCCGTCGCGATGCCAGCTCTCGCCGTACTCGCCACCGCCGCGCAGATTCGCCGATGCATAGACGAATCCCTGCTCGAGCAACGCGATGCGCGCCGCGCTGAACGTCGGCGACACGACGATGTTGAACCCGCCGTAACCATAGAGCAGCGTCGGGTTCGCACCATCGAGCTTCAGCCCCTTGCGGTAGACGAGGAACATCGGAATCGACGTGCCGTCCTTGCTCTTGAAGAACACCTGCTTCGTCTCGAACGCGGACGCGTCGTAGCCCGGCACCTTCGGCGCGCGGAACACGCTGCTCGTGCGGCTCGCGATGTCGTAGCGATAGATCGTCGGCGGCACGTTGAGGGAGTTGAACGTATAGAACACGAACGGAGCATCGTGCGGACCGTCGAAGCCCGACGCCGAGCCCGGCCCCGGCAGCGCAACCTCGTTCTCGAGCTTGCCGTCGAGGGAGTGGACGTACGCACGCGTCGTGACGTCCTTGAGATACGTAACGAACAGCTTGCCGCCAGCGGTCTGATACGACTCGAGCGGCTCGGGGCGCTCCGGGATCACGGTGTGCCAATTCGCTTCTTCGGGGTGCGCGGGATCGACGAGCACGATTCGCCAGTTCGGCGCGCCGTGATTCGTCGCGACGAGCAGCTTGTCGCCGACGTCGTCGACGACGTTGAACGTATCGTTCGTGATCTTAGGGACAAGCGGAGCGAAGCGGCTGTCGGGCTTCGTGAGATCGCGGACGTAGAGCGCGTTGCCGTCCGTGCCCTTGCCCCGCTCGGAGAGATCGAGGATCGCGAAGCGCTCGTCCTCGGTCGTGTAGACGACGTGGAAGCGCTGCGGGTTCTTGGCGTCTTCGTAGACGAGCTTGTCCTCGGATTGTTTCGTGCCGAGCGCGTGGAAGAAGACTTGGTGGTTCTCGTTGATCGACGCCTTCTCGTGCCCCGCCGCCGGCTCGGGATAACGGCTGTAGTAGAAGCCCCTGCCCGCCCACGCGACGGTCGACACTTTGACCCACTCGAGCGTGTCATCGAGCGTGCGTTTCGTCGCGAGCTCCATGACCTTGTACTGCTGCCAGTCGGAGCCGCTCTTGGAGATGCCGTACACCGCGTACGTCGCGTCCTTCGATGGTGCGAACGCGCTGAGCTGCACCGTCCCATCCGCCGACCACGCGTTCGGGTCGAGCAAGACGTCGGACGCGCCGTCGAGCCCCTTCTGTATGTATACGACGCTCTGGTTCTGGAGCCCCGAGTTCTTGCTGAAAAAGAAGTACGGTCCTTTGCGCGAGGGCGCCGAGTAGCGTTCGTAATCGTTGAGCTGCATCACGCGCTCGAGCAGGGCCGCCCGATACGGAATGCGCTCTAGGTACGGGAACGTGATCGCGTTCTGCGCGGTCACCCACGCCGCGGTCTCGGGCGACGTATCGTCTTCGAGCCAGCGGTACGGATCCGCGACTTTCGTGCCGTGGTAGTCGTCCACTTGTTCGATCTTCCTGGTCGTGAGGTACGTCGGCGGCTGCGCCGCGACGGACGCGACGATCCAAACCGCACCGAGAACCGCTGCGTAGCGCGCCGCGATCTTGCACGCGTCCATCGAGTCGCTCCGAAGGGAAGGATGCCGATTCCGGCCGATATGCTACGCGACTAGAGCGCTAGGCGCGAAACGCGTGCGGCAGACGGCCGCACGCGGTAGAAATGGGCGCCGGCACCGCGCTAGGCGCGGCGGCGCAACTGTCAGCGCGCGAACAACGCGATCAGGATGATGATCGGAATCGGCACGCCGAGAAACCACAACAGTATCGAACGCATGCTGTCACCTCGATTGTCAGTTCAGCCGAACTTCGCCCCGCACGACGCGCTCACAGGTCGCGCTGCCGGCCACCGTATGTCGCCATCAAGCTCGCCACGAACGCGCCGACGAGCATCGACACGACGAGCCAGAGCGACGCGTAGGCCGAAGCTTTGCGCGCCTCGTCCGCCGTCTTGCGAGCGGACTCCTCGGCGTCGTGAATGGTTGCTTGTACGCGCGCGAACGTGTCACGCACGCGTTGCGTGGCATCGTTCTCGCTCAGGTCCGTCCTTTGCGCGACCAACCGACCCACGTAGCGGGCATCTTCGTCGGGTAGCGACCCGGTACGGATCGCGTTCGCGAAGATTCGCACGACCTCGGCCGAGTCGGCCGCGTTGCGCTGAGCCTGCGACGCCCCAGGACCTTCCGGGTTGCTGCTATTCGGCTGCGCCTGGCCCGCAGCACCCGGCGCGCCTGCGCTCGACGTGTTCGAGCGGAATAGAGAGTCGACGAAGTAGCCGAGGGGATTGGCGCCGCCTTGCGCCCCGCCTGTGGCGCCTTGTGCACCAGCACCGCCATTCGGGGTCTGGTTCAATGCCGTGACCGCGGTGGCGCCGGCGCCCGCCGCCGTGGTAGCCGCCGCACCGACGGCCGTCGCGCCCACCTGGACGCCGCCGCTCACGATCGTGCCGACGACGGTCGTCAGCACCGCGGCCGTGCCGAGCGAGGCGACACACCAGGCCAGAAAGCCGTGCGCCGTATCCCGAAAGTGCACCTCGTCGCGAGCCGTGTCGGCCCATTTCGTCCGGAGCCGGCCCGCGAGATAGCCGCCGACGGCAGAGGCCGCGAGCTGCATGAACGTAATCCAAATTATCGTCGAGACTCCAAAAGCCGTAGCGCTGAGGCCTTCGGACCGCCAGGGTGAAACAACCGCGAAGCCCAAGCCGGTCCCGAGAATCATCAGCACGAGCGACAACGCCGCTGCGGCCGCGCCGCCAGCCAAAATCGCGCCCCATGACACCGCCCCCGTGGCCTTCTCGGCTGCGATGTTCGCTCTAGGGACGGGATCGATGATCGCCGCGCTCATACATTCCTCCGTTTGGAACAAGCACGTTTGCAGAGTGCAAATGCAATCTGCGTGCCACGCGCGTTGCCGGGCGACGTTCGAGTACGATGGCGCGCCTTCGGCGCACTTGGTTCTGTCGGCGAGACGACGAGGACTCTCCAAATGGCCCAAACACCCGTCCGCGGAACGCTGCTGGTCGTGCGTTTCATCGCGGTCGCCGTTGCGCTGGCGACCGCCGCCGCGGCTTTGTTCGCCGTCGGGGCGATCACGATCGAGAAAGCGCACGGTCTCGCACTCATCGACGTGCTGACGGCTCCGATCGCGTTCGTCGTCTATGGCGGACCACCGCTGCTCGCGCTCGGCCTCGCTGCGCGCGCACAAACCGGCGCCGCGGCCGCGATCGCGGGAGTGCTCGTCGCGTTGCTCGCCGCGGGGCTCGGCGCGCTCGGCGGCACGCCGTGGGATGCCGCGCGTTGGCACACGAACGCGAGCGACGCTCAAACGAGGCTCCTGCTCGGCACGCTCTTCGGCGCCTGGCCACTGACGATCCTCGGCACCGCGCTCTGGCGCCCCGCGAATCGCGAAGCGGATTGAGCCGCTCGCGGCGAGCAACGCTCGTCGCGCCGCGCGCTGTCTAGACACCGCGAAATGTGTGACGATTCGGCGCAGCGCGACGCGCCGCGGATGTTCGACTCGGCTCGCGAAGCGGCGCGCGCGTCAATCCACGGAGATCGTCCCTTGCGCAAGTATCAGATGTTGATCGGAGGCCGGCGCGTCGACGCGGCCTCGGGTCAGTGCTTCGAATCGTTCAACCCGTACACCGGTAAAACGTGGGCGCTGATCCCGCGCGCATCGCCAGACGACGTGAACGCCGCAGTCGCGGCCGCGCGCAGCGCGTTCAAGAGCAAGGAGTGGCGCGGACTCACCGCGACGGCGCGCGGCAAGCTGCTGCTCAAAATCGCGGACCTGATTGCCGCGCGCGCCGACGAGCTCGGCCGCGTCGAGACCACCGATAACGGCAAGCTGATCCTCGAGATGCGCGCGCAGACGCGCTATTTGCCCGAGTGGTTCCGCTATTTCGCGGGCCTAGCGGATAAGCTCGAGGGCCGCGTGATTCCGATCGACCGGCCCGGCTTCTTCAACTTCACGCTCGAGGAGCCGCTCGGCGTGGTCGCCGCGATCGTGCCGTGGAACTCGCCGCTGATGCTCGCGGGCTGGAAGATGGCGCCCGCGCTCGCCGCCGGCAACACGTTCGTCTGGAAGCCGTCCGAGCACTCGTCGGTGTCCGCCCTCGAAATGGCCGACCTCTTCGCGGAAGCCGGGCTGCCGCCCGGCGTCGTGAACATCGTGACGGGATTCGGCAACGAGATCGGGGACGCGCTCGTCACGCACAAAGACGTCGCGAAGATCGCATTCACCGGCGGCGACGCAACCGGCGCGCTCGTCTACCAAGCCGCGGCGAAGCACATCAAGCCCGTGACCCTGGAGCTCGGCGGCAAGTCCGCGAACATCGTGTTCGCCGACGCAAATCTCGACAACGCGGTCAAGGGCGTCGTCTCGGGGATCTTCGCGGCCACGGGCCAGACATGCGTCGCCGGCTCGCGCGCACTGATTCATCGCTCGATTCACGACACCTTCGTCGAGCGCTTCCTGACGCTCGCGCGGACGGCGCGCATGGGCAACCCGCTCGAGGAAACGACGCAGGTCGGACCGATCACGACGAAGCCGCAGTACGAGAAGGTGCTCGGCTACATCGAGCTCGCGAAGCAGCAAGGCGCGAAGTGCGTGCTCGGCGGAGGGCCGGCGCGGCGACCGGAGCTCGGCGACGGCTGGTTCGTCGAACCGACGGTTTTCACCGGCGTGACGCCGCAGATGCGGATCGCGCAAGAAGAAGTGTTCGGCCCCGTTCTGTCCATCATCCCGTTCGATAGCGACGACGAAGCGCTCGCGATTGCGAACGATTCGATCTACGGGCTCGCGGCCGGAGTCTGGACGTCTAGCATCGGCCGCGCGCTAAAGATGGCCCACGAGCTCGAGGCAGGCACGGTTTGGACGAACACGTATCGCGTGTCGAGCCCACTTTCGCCGTTCGGCGGCTACAAGCGATCGGGCTTCGGCCGCGAGAGCGGCCTGCTCGCAATACGGGAGTTCGTTCAGGAGAAAAGCGTCTGGATCGAGACGACGGGAGCGGATACGCCGAACCCGTTCATCGTGCGCTGACCGGACGCGCTACTGTTGAGCCGGCTCGCTCTTCGCGCCTTCCGGCGAGCCCTGGTCGGTCGAACCCATGAACAAGCGCGAGCCGTCGGCCAAGATCAGGTCGCGCCCGTTCGCGCGTGGCGCGCCGTTCTTCGCCTGGTAACCGACGATAGTGATCTCGGTGCCGGTCTTGACGGTGTCGCGCGTGAAGCCACGGCGCAGCAGCGTGTTCGGCGTAGCGCCCTCGATCATCCACTCCGTCGTCGTGCCGTCGTTGTTCTTCACGTTCACGTGCAGCCACGAGTGCGGATTGATCCACTCGAGCTTCGTGATCGTGCCGTGCAGTGTCACGGGCTTGTTGACGTCGAACTCTGCTGCGAACGAATGGTGAGCCGCAGCCGGCCCCGCGATCCCGAGCAGCGAGCTTGCGAGCAACGCCGCAAAAACATGCCGAGTCATTGGACGATCCTCAATGCTTCGCGGCGTCGGCCGCGTCCGCGTCGCGTGCTTCCTGCAGGATGTTGCGCAGCCCGTAATTGCCTTCGTGGCACGCGTACTCGTACATGTCGCCTTCGCCCGTCCGCATGAAATACGCGACGGTCCACGGCTGCGTCCACTGCGTGGGATCGTTGAACGTGAGGCGGAAGTCGATCTTGTCGGCAGCTACTTTCGTATAGCGCTCGGTCAACACGAGGTTCTCGCCGGAGGAACCGCGAAAGCCCGCCTTCCCGTTGAAGTTCCGCGTTTCGATCACGAGCGTGTCGCCCTCGAAGTGGCCGCGCGACTCGCCGAGATAGCTCCGCACGTGGCCGAACGAGCCGCCGAGCGGCACGACCCGAGTCTCGTGGATCATCTCGTGCACGATCGCGACATAGCCCGGCGATTGTTGGATCTGAATATTGTTGTTGTAGAGCGTCGGTAGGATCGTCGCCGGCAAGCCGCGCGTGATGCAGCGCTCGTAGAGCGGTCGATCGCGATACGAGTCGACGCGTCCGCCCGCGGGTGCGGCCGTGCCCGCCGCCGTGCGCGCGGCGGTCGCTTTTTCCTGGCGCTGCTGCGCCTCCGGCGTCAGCGGCGGCATGTGACCGTTCTTCGGATCGACGATCAGCGACGTGCGCCGCGACTCGTCGACGTGGCGGCCGGGATCGGTGAGATAGTCCGCATGCACGAGGCCGGTCTGGACGGTCGTGTCGGGCGCCTCGTCGAGGCGCCTCGCGGCTCGCCCTTCGAGTTGCGCGATCTCTTCATCGGTGTAGTACTCGCGGTCGCCGAGCTCGGCGCGGCGCTCGAACGGCGTGATCGTGCGGTAATCCCAAACGCCCTGAAGATCGGGGTCGCCCCAAGACGTTCGGGGGACTTTGAACGACGGCTTGTCCGCGGCGCTCGCGGCCGGCATCTGTCCGAGCCCGAGCATCGCAGCAGCGCTCGCCGCAGCCACAACCAACGTCAGCGTCGACTCTCGCACGCTCATTGCACGTCTCCCGTTGTGATTGATCGTAGCACCACGGCACCGCGGTTGCGCCATCGAACCGTAGCTATGTCCCATGCCGTCGGCGGCCGCACGAGCAGGCGCGGTCGGCAGGCACGCGCGACCGATCTGCTACCATCTGCCGACCGCCGCGTCGCCGACTGGGGAAGCATCGTGCGCACGCCGTCCTACCAGACTTTCGCGAGCCCGTACGGCGCCGTTGGGCGCACGGCCCGGCGCGCCGTAGGCGCCGGCCGGCCGCGCCGCGACA
>Ga0157374_10003243_pt1 | contig 13668 bp, 12 predicted proteins | sample M25metaG_FD_115308 | JGI IMG/M metagenome (GOLD analysis project Ga0157374, IMG submission 115308) | Miscanthus rhizosphere microbial communities from Kellogg Biological Station, Michigan, USA - M2-5 metaG | ecosystem: Host-associated > Plants > Roots > Rhizosphere > Soil | place: USA: Michigan...
CAATGGATCAGGAAGGGCGTGTAGGTTGCCCGCCGAGTGATGGTCCGGTCGAGGTCGTAGACGGCGAGGTCGGTCATGCCTGCCCCGCGAGAATGGATTCCACCAATGCGTGGTCTTCCGGTTTATCCACGTCGATTGCGGCGGCCGGATTGCTCATTTCAACGATACGGATGGAGAGTCCAAGCTTCCGTCCGATGGAGTCGACGCTCTGCTGCAAGGTCCGTAGCCGGAACACCGCACCGAGCAACAGTACCGGCCCCAGCGCCGCGAGCACTCGCCAACCTTTCTTCCGCTTCTGCTCGACCGACCGCCACAGCTCGACGGCCGGAAGCGCCTTGGACGACCCGAAGGCGAACAGATTTGCGCCGCTGTAGCTGCCGCCGCGAAAGCTGACCCAGGTCCGCTTCGCCTGCGGAAAGCGGGCGAGCATTGGCGAGTGCTCAACTACCCCGATCGCGAGGTCTGCGCCTGCTGCCTTCGACGTGAACTCTGCGATCATTGCCGGATCGAGCAAAGCATGGTCGGCGGTTGTGACGAGCACTGGAAAAGCCGCAGCTCGATTGGCGATCAGCCGGGCGATAGTCTCTGCGATCGTGCATTCCGATGTCCGGATCATCACTCTCGGATCATCGGGCAACACCGGCCGAAGGTCTTCCGGTTTCTGAGTAAGCACGACGATATTCGAGATCTCGGGGCTGGTCAGCAGTGTACGCAGGGGGCGCAGGACCATCGGCTCACCGCCTACAGGGATTAGCGCTTTGTGTCCGACCGTCATCGAGCGAGCGAGTGGGTCGCCCTTGGGTCGGGACCCCGCGAGCAAAATAGCGGTCCAGCTGCTCATGCCAGCCAGGAAATCACCGGCCGCCCTTGGTAGACTCGCGCCTTCGCCTCCGCGAGCCGCACGGTGTGGAAGATCAGCGACACTAAGGTCCAGAGCGCGACGAGCTCAAAACCGACCTCGGGCCGCGCGAACAGGAGTGCGCCGATCAAAAGGATCATGTTTGGGTTGCGGCGGGCGGTGATCAGGCGGAATTGGCTGTCGATCGGGCGCCACACGTGGATGTGCATCTTGAAGTAATAGATGAAGAGGCCTTCGATAATACGCTGGCCGATGTAGCCGATGACGATGAGCGCCAGCAGCATCGTCTCGTAAACCGGCTCGAGCGGCCGGCCGTAAGGCTTCAGACCGTGCGCCCAGGCCCACCACCAGAAAGGCGGGTGGATGAGGTCGATTCCATGATCGAACGCCTCGCCCCATTTTGATGAAGTCCCGGTGCAGCGGGCGAGCTTTCCATCCACTGTGTCGAGGACCATGAAGATGAAGCCTGACAGAATTCCGAGCCAATAGTCACCAATCCAGAACAGCCAGAAAGCCAGGATCATCAGCACCGCGCCGATGGCTGTGACCGTATTGGGAGAGAGGCCGGTCTCCGCGGCCCAGCGGGTGAGATAGAAAGCAGGCTTTCGCCAGAGATAGAGCGTCAGCGCGTCTGTCACCCCCTTGTAGGAAGCATCGTAGGCGGCGCGCTCAACTTGCTCGGCGTTACCCTCTGAAAGAGGCAGGACGAACGGTCGTTCCTTCTTGCGCAATTCGTTGTAGCCGACCTCAGCCATTTCGCCGTCGATCAATTCCAAACCTGCGGGAGTTTTCCCGGCGAGGATTGCTTCCGCTGCGCCATCCACACCCTGTTTTCTTACATGGGCGAGAACAGGTTGGTCGCCCAGTGTAAGGACGGAATCTGGCTTGTCCCGAAGCAGTTTCAGCCAGACCGGATCCCAGGCGAATGCAAGATTTGCCAGTATCGCGGGCCGATTCGGTTCGGGGCTTTCGCGGCACTCTAACCCCGCTTTTTCTGCGAGCCGGCAGGCGCGGGTTTGCGCATCCAGGCTAAAAACTCTGGCGGAACTCGTGCCCAGCGGGATGAAGATTGGCGCGTCGCTCATCGAGCGGACGTTTAGGGGCGCAACACCGTGCATGAAAGTAGCTGACGCGCCGCTATTGCCGGAACTTCCGATTTCGCGCAGTCATTAAACCGCAAATGAGCGCTAACGCCCCCGAAACGACCCAGGACCGCGGCGGCGCGACCTACCATATGGTGGGCGCTCTAACGATTTCGCGCGCCGCAACCACCCAGCGCGAGATCGCCGCAGAACCCGATCCGCTGACCATCGATCTGTCGCAGGTTTCTCGAATGGACACCGTCGGGGCGTGGATCGTGCACCGCACCGTTCGCGACCGCGGCGCGCGCGTGGTCGGCGCGAGCGCTCAAGCGGAGAGCCTGCTGGAACAGGTAGCGGCGGCGGATCACCCGGTCCGGGTTCATGCGGAGCTCAGCGGTGGATTCGTGGGCATGCTTCGCGAACTCGGGCTATGGATTACCGAGGTTGGTGTCACGCTCGTAGGCCTGCTCGGTTTTTTCGGATCGACGCTCATTGGATTTGCCGCGCTGTTCCGAAGGCCGCGCAGGTTCCGGCTGAATGCGGTCGTACAGCGGTTCGACGTCGTTGGCGTGCGCGCGCTTGGCATCATCGGCTTGATGAGCTTTCTTATTGGGATCGTCGTCGGCCAACAGGGTGCGGTTCAGCTACAGCAATTCGGCGCCGAGATTTACACAATCAACCTGATTGGCCGGATTACCGTGCGTGAGCTTGGCGTGCTGATGACCGCGATCATGGTCGCGGGCCGCTCCGGCTCCGCTTTCGCTGCCCAGATAGGCACGATGAAGCTTACCGAGGAAGTGGACGCCATGCGGACCATCGGCGTCTCTCCGATCGAGGCGCTCGTCATTCCTCGAATGATTGCATCGGTGGTGATGATGCCGCTGCTCGCCTTCTGGGCAATGCTGGCGGCCTTGCTGGGGGGTGGTCTGTTCGTTTGGCTCGATCTGGGGATCCCGCCGCTCACCTATATCGGACGGCTGCAGGACGTGATCCCGAAGACCGACCTTTGGGTAGGCCTGATCAAGGCCCCGGTGTTTGGCTTCATCATCGCTCTCGCCGGTTGCTTCCAGGGAATGCTCGTCCAAGGCGACAGCGAAGACGTGGGCCGGCGAACCACGACCGCGGTGGTGCAGTCGATCTTTCTCGTGATCGTCCTCGATGCGGTCTTCGCCGTCTTCTTCAGCTCGATCGGATGGGTATGAGCGAGCCGACGAACCGCGATCCGGTCATTACCGTTCGCGGACTCACCAATCGCTTCGGCGATCAGGTTGTGCACGAGGATCTCGACCTTACCGTCTGCCGCGGTGAAATCCTTGGAGTCGTCGGAGGATCCGGAACTGGTAAATCGGTTCTGATGCGTTCGATCATCGGCCTCCAAAGGCCGGAGTCAGGTGAGGTTTCGGTCCTTGGCGAGGACATGGTCGATCGTTCGGAAGATGAAGCCAAGAACATCCGAAGGCGCTGGGGCATCCTCTTTCAAAACGGCGCGTTGTTCTCGACGCTCACTGTAGCTGAAAATGTCGAGGTCCCGATCAAGGAGTATTTCCCTTTCATCAAGCCTCCCCTTCTCGATGAGATTGCCTCGTACAAGATCGCGATGAGCGCATTGCCGCCGGACGCTGGCCCGAAATATCCGGCGGAGCTTTCAGGAGGCATGGTCAAGCGCGCCGGGCTTGCCCGTGCACTGGCGCTCGATCCCGAGCTTCTCTTCCTCGATGAACCGACAGCGGGGCTCGATCCTATCGCCGCCGCTTCCTTCGACGAGCTGATCAAATCGCTTCAGAAGAAGCTCGATCTCACCGTCTTCCTGATCACTCACGATCTCGACACGCTTTACGCGATTTGCGACCGGGTAGCGGTACTCGCCGATCGAAAGGTGATCGCGGTCGGAACGATCCCGGAATTATTGGCTCTGGACCACCCTTGGATCCAGGAATATTTCAACGGGCCCCGCGGTCGGGCTGCGGCGGACACGGCTGAGAAGGTGATCGCCTAAGATGGAGACCCGGTCGAACTATGTGATGGTGGGCGCGGTGACGCTGGCGCTGCTCGTCGGCGTACTGATTTTCATCGTCTGGCTGGCGGGATTCCATACCAAGGACAGAGATTGCTACGACATCTATTTTCCTGCCGTAAGCGGGATCGGCAAAGGGTCGAACGTCACTTTCTCCGGCGTGCAGGTCGGCAGCGTGGAGAAGGTTTCGCTGCTTCCAAAAAATCCAGGCTTTGTTTGGGTCCGGATTAAGGTCGATAATGGCACACCCATACTTGAGGGCACCAATGCCCAAATCCAGAGCATCAGCCTGACCGGTGCCAACGAGATCCAGCTCAATGGCGCGGTCAAAGGCGCGCCGCCGATCAGCAACTTGGGGCCGCAGGGCTGCCCGGTCATTCCCGCGAGTACCAGCGGACTTAGCGCTCTGCTGAATAGTGCTCCCCAGCTCATGAACCGAATCCAGACCCTCACGGAGCGGCTGAGCGAGCTTTTGTCGGACAAAAACCAGAATGCCATCGCGGATATCCTCGAGAACATGGATCGCACGACCAAAGCTCTGTCGAACCGCTCAGGGGATCTCGCCGGCGCGATCACCAATGCAAGGGCAGCGCTACTGAACGCAAGCGCCGCCGCCCAGCATGTCAGCGCCCTTGCCGACAATGCCAACCAGCTGGTGACGGATCAGGGCCGCCCCGCGGTCGAGAATCTCAACAAGACCATCCAATCGGTGCAGCACGCCGCCGATGATCTGGATGCCGTGATCTCCGACGCAAGGCCCGGAATCCAGAACTTCAGCAAGTCGACCCTGCCCCAGCTCAACCAGACGGTGCAGCAGATGCGTGGGCTGGCGCAGTCGCTGCAGCAGGTATCGGATCGCGTGAACCAGCAGGGGATCGGCGGCGCGCTGGGGCCGAAGCAGCTGCCCGACTACAAACCAGGGAAGAAGCGATGAATCCGCTGACCAAACTTGCCGCGTCCATGGCGCTGGCGCTGAGTGTGGGTGCCTGTTCGCTCGGCGGAATGCTTGGGGGGGGCGGCAAGCCGCCGCCAGTCCTGTTTACGCTTACGCCCGAAGCGCCCACGCCTGCGGATGCGGTTCGAAGCGCGTCAGCTGGGCAGGCGGTGACCATCGAAGTCCCGGAGACCCCGACCGAGCTCAAGGTGTTGCGCGTGCCGGTGCAGGTGGCGCCCACAGAAGTCGAATATGTGACGGACCTGCAGTGGGCCGACACGCCGGATCGGCTGTTCCAGCGGCTCCTGACCGAAACGGTGCGCCGAACGACCAATCGGGTTGTTCTCAATCCGGCGCAGACGACGCTCGATCCGGGGACAGTGGTCAGCGGACAGCTTCAGCATTTCGGCTACGACGCGCAGGCCGGCCAGGTCGTCGTGACCTATGACGCGGCACTTTCGACCGGAAACGGGGCGCAGGTCCAGACGCGCCGCTTCGAGGCTCGCGAGGCAGCAGACGGAACAGCTGTGACGGTAGCTTCCGCACTCAACCGCGCGGCCAATGAGGTTGCGCTCCAGGTTGCGCAATGGATTGGCGGTTAGTTTAGGCTAGCGACTTGCTCGCCTGCTCGTAAACGTCTTTTGATAGACCGGGAGTACCGACGATCCGCTCCAGTTCGGCGCGCATCAGCTCCGCCCGCTTCTCATCAAAACGGCGCCAGCGGCCCAGCGGGGGAAGCTGGCGAGCGGCGACTTGCGGGTTCACCTTGTCCGCCGCGAGAATCAGATCGGCGAGGAGCCGGTAGCCCTCGCCCGAGCCGCTATGGAACGCCCACTGGTTGCCTCCGAAATAAGCGGCGATCGAGCGAAGCCGGTTGGGGTTGGTGACGCTGAACGCGGGGTGATCGAGCAACAGTCGCACCTGCTCGACGGTGTCCGGCCGCTGCGCCGAGGCTTGAACCGCGAACCATTTATCGATGACGAGCGGATCCTGCTCGTATCGGCTGTAGAAATCCTCGAGGGCTTCGGCGCGCGCGGCGAATTGCGTGTCGGACAGCAGTTTCAGCGCCGCGAGCCGGTCCGTCATGTTGGTCGCGCGCTGATATTGCATCCAGCTTTTGCCGACGGAGTCTTCCGTGTGTTCGGCCATCAGATAGTCCAGCGCGATATTCTTCAGCCGGCGTCTGCCTTTGGCATCCGCCGTAAGTTCATACGCGCTGTCGGAATTCGACTCCCACACTTCTTTCCAGGCCGACCGCCCGAACCCGGCAAGCAACTGCTTCCGAAGCTTCCCGCGCGCCGCGTGGACTGCGTCCGGATCCACCACCTCCATCCTGTCACCGATCATGCTCTCGATCGGCAGAATGATGGCCTCGGCCTTGAATGCTGCGTCGAGTGCGTTCGACTTCAGCGTCCCAGTCACTGCCGTAGTCACCGGCTCGGCGTCCGGCGCTTCTCCCTGCGCTTCGGCGATCAACCAGCGCAGCATCAATTCCTGGATCGCCTCGTAGCGGCCGAAGGGATCCGTGTCGCTCGCCGCCAGCTTTTCGAGTTCTCCGGGACGGCGATCCGCCTGCAGCAGGATCGGCGCCGAAAAGTCACGGTTGATGGAGAGGAGTGGCGATTCCCGAACGGCTTCGAACGTGATTGCCTGCTCCGGCTCTTCGAGCAGGATCAACCGCTCTGGCGCGATTTCGGCGCCGCTTTTCTCGCCGAACAGCGAAGTCCTCAATGGAATCGCCATCGGCTTCTTCACCGGCTGGCCGGGCGTTGGTGGAATGGATTGGGCGAGGTGAAGCACCGCGGTGCCGCTTGCTGAATCATGTTCTATGCGCGCGCGGACATGCGGTGTTCCCGCCTGCGAATACCAGAGCTTGAAATGGGTGAGGTCGACCCCGCTCGCGTCTTCCATCGCTTTCACGAAGTCGTCGCAGGTGACCGCCTGACCGTCATGACGATCGAAGTAGAGATCAGTCCCGGCGCGGAATTTCTCCGGGCCGAGGATGGTCTTCATCATCCGAATGAGCTCGGCGCCCTTGTTGTAGACCGTGGCGGTGTAGAAATTCCCGATCTCGATATAGCTGTCCGGCCGAACCGGGTGGGCGAGGGGTCCCGAATCCTCGGGAAATTGGGCGGCTCGCAAAACGCGGACATCGTCGATGCGCTTGACCGCCGGGCTGCCGATGTCAGCAGAAAAGCTCTGATCGCGGAAGACCGTGAAGCCCTCTTTGAGGCTCAGCTGGAACCAGTCTCGGCAGGTGACTCGATCGCCCGACCAATTGTGGAAATATTCGTGAGCGACGACGCGGGCGATATTGTCGAAGTCGGAATCCGTGGCAGTTTCAGGATCGGCAAGAACGTAGGCCGAATTGAAGACGTTGAGCCCCTTGTTCTCCATCGCGCCCATGTTGAAATCGGAAACTGCGACGATGTTGAACAGGTCGAGATCGTATTCGCGGCCGTAGACCTCCTCGTCCCACTTCATCGCCTGCTTGAGGCTCTCCATGGCGTGTTGAGTCTTGGGGAGATCGGCTTCGCGAACCCAGATGGCCAGATCGACCTTGCGGCCGGACATTGTGATGAAGCTGTCGCGGTTGGGTTTGAGATCGCCCGCAACGAGCGCGAACAGGTAGGATGGCTTGGGGAACGGATCCTCCCACTCGGCCCAATGGCTTTCGTTCTCTCCTGCGCCGCTGCTGACGCAATTGCCGTTGGTGAGAAGGATTGGGAACAATGCTCGGTCTCCCTCCATCCGTACTCGGTAGCGGCTGAGGACGTCGGGACGGTCGGGGAAGAAGGTGATGCGCCGGAAGCCTTCCGCCTCGCACTGGGTGCAGAGCATCCCATTTGATGCATAGAGGCCCATCAGCTTTGTGTTGGCCGCGGGACTGATTTCCGTTTCGATCCCGATCTCATGGCAATCCCCGCTGAGCGGGATGATGAGATCGCTGCCCCTCATTTCCCAGCCGTCGAACCGCGCCCCGTCCACCCAGACGCCGGCTGGCTCAAGGTCATCGCCGTTGAGCAGTAGTGGCGCGCTCGGCTGGCCGTCGCGGTTGCGCTCGACCGTCAGCTTCGACTGGACGCGAGTTTTCTCGATTCCCAGTGTGAACTTCAGCTCTATCTCGGGCACCAGCCAGTCAGGCGGGCGGTAATCCTCACGGCGGATTTCGACATGCTGCGGGTTTTGCGGGGCTTCCGCATTCACTCTGACATCGGGCATTGGCCCGACTTAGGCGGCGTCGGGCGACTGCACAACCGAGCGGGCGCGGCTCATCGCCAGCAGCATTCCAGCGAGCGTGAAGACGGCGCCGGCGATAGCCAAAGCGGTCCAGCGGTAATGCTCGAAGACGGTCGAAAGCGCCATCGCGATCACCGGCACCAGGACGCTGGAATAAGCGGATTTCGCCGGGCCGATCTTGCGAACGACGGGATAGTAGAGGCTGAAGGCGAGCGCCGACGCGAAGACCGCGAGATAAATGAGGCCGATCCAGTAGCCGGGGCGGGGATCGAACACCGGCGGCCCGAAACGGAACCATGCGAGCAGCGCGTCGACCAGCGCTCCGATTGCCATCGCCCATGCGAGAAGGCTGGAGAGATGATGGCGCCGGACGTGTTCACGCGCCTGATAAACATTGGATACCGACGCGCACAGGATCGCAGTCGCGGTGAAGCCGAACCCCGCCAAGATGTCTTGGACCGGCGCTGGGTTGGAACGAAGCTCATGGATGCAAAGCAACGCGATCCCGACCATTGCGAGGGCCGAGCCGACGACGAAGCGGCCTCTAGGCCGCTGCCCCAGAAAGCCCCAGCCGAGCAGGGTATTGGGAATGAGGAGCAGTGCGAAGATGACGGCGACTATGCCTGAGGTCACGTGCCGCTCGGCGAAGTAGACCGAGCTGTAGTTGCCGTAGAATTGTGCGATCCCGATGACCGCAGCCGCCGCGAAACCTCCGCGATCGAGGAGCAATGGCCTGCCCTTCAGCCGAGCGATCAGCGCCATAGCGACGGCGGCCACAGTAAACCGATAGGCAACCGACCATTCCGCCGGCACCGTCCCCAGCTGGCCGCGGATGACGATCCAGGTCGATCCCCAGATTCCGGTGAAGACGATGAAGGGGAGAAGGATGGTACGGAAGTGGACTCCGCCCGTTTCCCCCAGCTCCCCATCTCCAGTCATGAATTAAACATATAAAGAAGTCTTTATATCGTCAATTGATCACATGGAGGCGATAACTTCAGCTAGGCGTTCGAGCGGCTCGCCTCCCTGATCCCAACTGGTCACGAGCCGGATTTCACTGGGAGCCCAGTCGTAAAAGTCGAAGCCCTGCGCCCGAAGCGCGGCCGCCTCTTCTGGCGAGGCCTTAAGGAAGACCTCGTTCGCTTCGACCGGATAGACCAGCCGATTAGGCGCCGCCTGCGCCAACGTCTGCGCCGCCGCGTTCGCGGCGCGGGCGTTCTCGAGCCACAGATCACCGTCCAGCATCGCCAGGATCTGCGCAGCCAGCATTCGGCCTTTGGAGAGCAGGTGACCGGCGCGCTTCCGCCGCACGGCGATTTCATCGGCGAGTTCGGTCCTGAACAGGATCAGCGCCTCCGCGTTGAGCCCGCCGTTCTTGACGAAGCCGAACGAGAGGGCGTCGACTCCGGCGCGCCACGTCACATCCGCGGGGCTTTCGCCGGTTGTAACGAGCGAATTGGCGAACCGCGCCCCGTCCATGTGAAAGCCAAGTCCACGCGCGCGCGCCAGCTCACCGAGCGCACTGACTTCGGCAGCGGTGTAGGCGAGGCCGTATTCGGTCGCGTTGGTGATCGAAAGCGCCTTGGGCTGCACCTGGTGGACATCCGGTCTAATCCTGTCGCACGCCGCCGCCACGGCACCGGGCGTGACCTTCGCGCCGGGGCCGTCGACCAGCATCAACTTGGCCCCACCGGTGAAGAACGCCGGAGCCCCCGCTTCATCATTTTCGATGTGCGCTTCGCGGTGGCAGACGATGGCGCCGTAGGAGGGGCAAAGGGCTGCCAGCGCGAGGCTGTTCGCAGCCGTTCCTGTCGTCACCCACAGCGCATGCACTTCCCTCTCGAAAAGATCGGAAAAAGCGCCGTCGAACCTTCGGCTCCACTCGTCGCCATCGTAGGCTGTATCGAGCCGGTTCGCTTGCCGTATCGCTTCGATCACCTTCGGATGAGCGGGGGCCGCATTGTCGGAGAAAAAGCGCATGTGCCTGCACAACCGCAAAGGCGACAGAATCGCAAGCTCAGAAGAGGTGGACCTCTGTGCTTGTGAACTTCAGCCGAGCGGTCAGGAGTGCGCGAAATACGTTGTAGCCGCCGGTTCCTGGAAAATAAGCGTGAAAGAAGATGTGCGGCGTCCCATCCGGGCCTTCGGCGACGGACGGATGGCCAGGCGCCGCCCAGCTTCGAGCGGAGCTCAGAAGCGGCTCCGGCTGTTTGACGAACGGCCCGAGGGGGTGGTCGGCGACCGCAACACCGATCCCGTAGGCGGGATCGGTGAAGTCGTTGGCTGCATAGAAGAGCCAGTACCGGCCGCCCTGTTTCCACAGAAATGGGCCTTCCACGAGATGACCCTCCCAGTCGAGATCGTTGGCGATGACTGTGACAGGCTCATCAACCAGAGACTCGCCATCGGCCGAGAGGCGCTGCGCCAGGATTGGAGTTTGCATGGCGGCGAGGATTTCTTCTGATCCGTCGCAATTTGAAAGGATGCGACGGACGTTCGGCCAGTTCGCAACGGCGGAGCCGATGAGCGGCTGCATGAGGAAGAAGCGTTCAATCGGTCGGCGACTTGCGGCCCAGCCAACGATGCTGGCTGCAAACGCCGCCGTTCGCCGGTCTTCATCATGTTCGAAGATTTCGCCGATCAGGTGAGGCCGATCGCGAAGAAACGCCGCCAATTTGCGAGGCCAGATTCCGTTCCGGTCCTCCTTCCAGAAGAGATAGGGCTGCCCGTCGTCATCTACGAAGATGTGACCGTCGATCCGTCCGCCGGCGAGCAACGGCCTTCCGATATCGCGCCATGGGCCGGCAGGAGAATCGCTCTTGGCCAGCCCGACGCTGAGCACATGCGAGCTGTCGCGCGCCGTGTAGACCATCCAATATTCGTCGCCGACGGACGCAATTTCGGGCGCCCAAAAATCGCCAACCTTTACGCCAGCAGCAGTCCACGCGGGCGTCTGCCCCTCCGGAAAGCCAAAACCGACGTGCCGCCACTGCTCGAGATCGGGCGAGTGCAGGATGGGAAACGCATCGGGAGCGTCGTTCGACGTGGCGACAAGATAATAGCCGTCGCCTGTCTTCAAGACCGCGGGATCACCGTAGCCGGAGAGGATTTTAGGCGAGACATTCTCGGTCAGGAGCGGCCGCCAAGGTGGGTCGCCAGCTGACGATCGCTCCGTCACCGCGCGCGGCGGCCGGGTTCCGAAGTCGCGCGCCAGTTCCGCATAAAAGCCAAGGAAGTCGCTCTGGTTGCAGCCAGTGAGCGTGTAGACGCGCGTGTGACCGCCGCTGCGCACCGCAAAACTGAGGCCGCCGTGAAGCTCAGCGGCTTCGATTTCGAAGTGCGAGAGGCGAGTCATACCGCGGAATTCCTGCGGGCGATTTCGGTGCCCGCCAGTCCCCCGGACTGGCTGTGCGCGATTCCTGTCCCCGGACATCCCCCGGATATCCTATGGGCAGGAATGGTGCTGCCGGTGAGGATTGAACTCACGACCTCAGCCTTACCAAGGATGCGCTCTACCACTGAGCTACGGCAGCACTGTCCGGGGAAGGCGGCGCCTATGGCGGTCGGCCGTGTGGCTTGTCAACCGGCTTGCCCCTTCGGACCTCAAGACCCATTGTAGGACAATGGCGAAACCAGACAAGTCGCGAGAGGAGCGTCTAGCTGCAGCGCTCCGCGAAAATCTGCGGCGGCGAAAGATGCAATCGCGAGAGATTGTCGGTGAAGTGGATCCCGCGCCAACCGAAGAGGCTCCGGTGAGCGAGAAGCCCTGAGCAAAATCGCTCACGGTATCGCCACCGTCACCCGAACGCCCAGATTGTCGATCCCGGGGTTTTGCTTACCGAACAAAGTGGCGTGACTCATGTGAACCCAACTCGCCTCAGCAGTCACCATCGGTGCGACGTGCACCCCGATGCCGATCTCCGGTTCAAAAAGGATTCGCGATCCGAATTCGATCTTTCCGTTGCCCGGAATATCATACTTTGTCGCAGAGCCGGTGTGGATCGCGATTCCAAGTCCGGGCCGAATAAAGATGGAACTGCCGAGCTTCGCCGATAATCCTGCGGCAACGTAGCTCGTGTCTCCAGCACTGTTGAGAGTGCCGAAGACATATGGCTGGATAGGCGTGTGCAAGATTCCGCCTCCACGCCAACCTAGCTGAAAATCAATGCCCTTCTCCTCGCCGCTGAGGTCGGTGGGGAGCCGTACGTCATGCTTGAAGATTCCGCCGAAGATCTCGGTTGCCGCGGCCGGCGAGGCTGATGCCGCGGCAAGGGTGCCGGTAATGAGAGCTGATGCGACACGCTTCACTTGGCTTCTCCCGTTCCGTTCAAGAATGCGCGGAGGGCGAATTCGTGCCGCGCTTCAGCGTTCCGCCTGCCACGAACGGATCGCATCATTTGGCCAAAGTAGCATCCAGATGTTGAGGGAGAGATTGTCGCGAATTGCGTAAAGCGGAACCAGCTCGAGGAGGAGCAATAGCAGGACGGCAGCCCAAACCGGCAGCTTTCGAGCGGCGAGGAAGCCCAGGCACATCATCAGGACGTCCGACATCGAATTGAGGATGCTGTCGCCGCTGTAGCCGAGAGCAGCAGTGGCAGCGCGGTAGCGGTCGATCACTAAAGGCGTATTCTCAATCAATTCCCAAGCGATTTCGACGGCCAACGCAATCAGGAATCGCCATTGGACTGGCCATCCCCGGGCAACCAGCCAGAGAGCCGCATAGAATAGCAGGCCATGGGCGATGTGGCTCAAACTGTACCAATCTAGCAGCATCTGGCTCGTTTTCGGGCTGTCGCGGCTGCCGACCCAAAGGTCGATGGTTCCGCAGGTGCAGATCGGATGACGTCCCATCGCTAGCTCAGTCGCGGCGGCGGCAACAATCAATGTTATTGCTGCAATTGCTGCGGACCGAGATCTCATCACCCCTAGCCTAGCAGAGCGAACCCGCTTGCAAAGAGCGGTTGTTCGGCTGATGCACGGCCGATGCTGCGCGCATATGGTCCTGGCTGTGAAGGGTGTCTGGTTGACGCGGAACATCAGAAGATTCCGGATGGCGCGACCTGGATCGACCTCGAAGAGCCGACCCGCGAGGAAGAGCAGCTTGTCGAAGACTGCCTCGGCCTTGGAGTCCCAACTTCCGAAGAAATGGCTGAAATCGAGCCCTCGAGCCGGCTCTACGATCGCAACGGTGCGCTCTACATGACCTTGAGCGCGCTGTACGGAGTTGAGGAGGGCCATCCGGCCAGCTCGCCGATCGGTTTCGTTCTCGCCGAAAAGCGCCTAGTCACGGTGCGCTACGTCACCCCCAAACCGGTTCGAGTGTTCAGCGATCATGTGAGGCGTGAGCCACAGCTCAGCAGCGACCCACTGACGGTTCTTCTCGGGCTTCTGGACGCCATTGTCGATCGACTGGCGGATGAGCTCGAAAAGGTGGGAGCAGAGATCGAAAAAATCTCCGGTCACGTTTTCGAGAATAAGTCGGGAATGCGTCGAATTCCGGCCGATCGACTGACAGCGCTGCTAACCCGCATTGGCAGGA
>Ga0157374_10003248_pt1 | contig 13651 bp, 15 predicted proteins | sample M25metaG_FD_115308 | JGI IMG/M metagenome (GOLD analysis project Ga0157374, IMG submission 115308) | Miscanthus rhizosphere microbial communities from Kellogg Biological Station, Michigan, USA - M2-5 metaG | ecosystem: Host-associated > Plants > Roots > Rhizosphere > Soil | place: USA: Michigan...
CAACCGCCGGTCCCGCAGGAGAAACCAAATGAATCCGGACGCTCCTCCTTCCATGCCGTCTGAAACTCCGATTGTCGGCTATTGCCGGGCTTGCGGAAAGGCGCTGGATTCGTCCAGCGTCCACACCGCCCACGGGACCATCTACTGCGCCGAGCACGTTCCCGCGGAACCGCCCCCTATCTCCGATTCTCCCTACGCCAGCCCTTATACGGCCAGCGCACCGCCTTCCGCCGTGCCCCACCCCGACGTATCTCCCGGAGTCGCTTTTGTTCTGGGGCTGATTCCGGGCGTAGGCGCAATCTATAACGGCCAGTATGCCAAGGGTCTGGTGCACGTTTTTGTCGTAGGAATGCTGATCACGCTGCTGAGCAGCAGCGAGGTGAACGGCTTTGAACCGCTGTTCGGTTTACTGATTCCTGGCTTCTGGGCGTACATGGCATTCGAGGCCTACCACACCGCCAAGCTCCGTCAGATGGGGCAACCAGTCGACGAATTCTCGAGTCTGGTGCCGGGCCACGGCGGATCGCGTTTTCCGGTAGCGCCCATTCTGCTGATCGCTTTGGGCGTGGTGTTCCTGCTAAACAACCTGGACATCTTCGAGCTTCGCCGCATGCTCCGGTTCTGGCCGGTGATGCTGATCGCACTCGGTCTTTACATGTTGTATCTGCGGATGAACGGAACATCTTCGAAGGTGAATCATGACGGGCGGTAGCTTCCTCCAGGCAATTCGAGGACCCGTGCTGCTGATCGCACTGGGACTCCTGATGACCGCCGATCAACTGGATCGCATGAGTTTTTCGCGCACTTGGCCGGTCTTGCTGATCCTATTCGGCCTTTTCAAGCTAGCCGAGCATCTGGGGCCGAAGCACTCGCACCCGCCCGACCTGAATCAGAACGACCAGGGGGCAAGAAACGTATGAGACGAGCTTCCTTGGTTGCGCCGCTGCTGCTGATAGGCATCGGCATCTTGTTCCTGGCGCGCAACGTTTTTCCCGAAATGCAGCTGCTGGATTATCTGGCCAAGTACTGGCCTCTGCTCCTGGTAGTGTGGGGCGGACTGCGGCTGCTCGAGATCCTGTTCTGGGCGGCCACCGGCCGCCCTCTCCCGCCCTTCGGTATCAGCAGCGGCGAATGGGTGTTAATCATTTTCCTCTGCTTTCTCGGCGTAAGCCTCCATGCAGTGCGCGGATTCTCGGATTGGCTGCCGGGAAGCCGGATCGAACTGGGCGGCCTGGATATTTTCGGCGAGAGTTACGACTATCCGCTATCTGCTGAGAGACCGTCGACAAAAACCCCGCGTGTGATCATCGAAAGCTTTCGGGGCAACGCCCGCATTACCGGCGCGGATGTCCAGACCGTAAAAGTAACCGGGCATTCCACAATTCGCAGCCTGGACCAAGCTTCCGCGGATCGAGCCAACCAGCAGGCGCCGCTGGAACTCGACGGCCAGCCGGGTGAAATCCACATCCGCACCTTGCAGAACCGGATTTCCGGCAGCAACCGCCGCATTTCAGCCGACCTGGAGATCGTCGTTCCTAAAGGCGCGACCATCGAGGCGCATGGCCGATCGGGCGATTTCGACATTAGCGGTCTGAGCGGCTCGGTCGACGTCAGTTCCGACAATGCCAGCGTGCGCCTGGAAGACATCGGGGGCGACGTAGCGATCGAGACGCGCGGTAGCGACATCCTGCGGGCGGTTAAGGTTAAAGGGTCCGTGGAACTGAAGGGGCGGGGTTCCGATATCGACTTGCAGGACATCGCAGGCCCGGTGACCATCAACGGGTCGTTTACCGGAAACACCCAGCTTCATAATCTCGCCAAGCCTACGCGGATCGTCACCCCGTACACCGAGTTTTCAGCCGAGAAGCTTACCGACATGCGGATCACGCTGGGCAATCTGAACGCGTCGGACCTGACCGGGCCAGTGCGCATGACGTCGTCTCGATCGTGGGACGTGACGCTTTCAAATTTCACCAATTCACTCGACATTAACCTGAGCGGCGGCGACGTGGATTTGCGACCGAGCCTTCCGCTCGCCAAGATGGATGTGCGCAGCCGCTCCGGCCATATCGAGCTGGCGCTGCCGCCGTCCGCCAAATTCGATTTGACGGCGACCAGCAGCCGGGGTTCGGTGGATAACTATTTCGGAGCCCCGCTAAGGCTCGAACCGACCGGCCGCCGTGGCGCTAAGCTACGCGGCTCTAACGGCGGTCCCTCGGTGAATATTTCCACCGAAAGCGGTCAAGTGCGGGTACGGTCTGCATCGGCTGCTGACGCGTCGCCGGCTGTGCCTAACGTCCCCGGTGTCCCGAGGGCGACCCCGATTCCTTCGCTGCCGTCTAAACCACCTCAGCCCGTCGAGCAGTAGCTTTTACCGTTGGCATACCGGCTGCGGTAATTATGACGGTATGCGGTCACATGACGCTTCAAGGTAACTGTTGATGATTTCGAAAGTGTGCGAGAATCCACATATTTACGCCTGTATCGTGACCACACCTTTCTTGGCCCCTTAAATGCTCAAGGCTACGCGCCAAAGGAAATTGGAAGGCGGAACCCAAAACGGCTGGCTACCAACTGGTTCGACATAGATGGGGGCCCCGTTTGATGGGTGGGATTAGCTTTAGTCCAGCCTTCCGATTACTTTGGAGTGGTTTCTCACGTGGTGGATAATAGGTAAGACGGTTGCTAATCCGCCCGTGCCAGCAATATCCTGACATCCATAACATTGGTTCCCGTTGGACCGGTTTTGACCAGCGCATCCAGCTTCTCGAAGAAGTGGTATGAATCGTTGTTATCGAGGAACTCGCGCGCGTTCTGTGTCGGAGTAGTTTCATCGGCGATTGCGCCCGCTGCATCCGTGGGACCATCCAGGCCATCGGTGCCCGCGCTGAACATTGTTACCGGACCAAAACCTTGGAGCGCGATGGCCGCTGCGAGAACGAATTCCTGATTCCTTCCACCGAGGCCCTTCCCTCGCACGGTTACCGTTGTCTCTCCGCCGGAAAGCAAACATGCCGGACGACACAGCGGCCTCCCGGCGGTCAGGATCTCCTTCACGATAGCCGCGTGCATCCGTGCGATCTCGCGCGTTTCTCCGTCTATCGAGCTCGAAAGCACCAGTGTGCGATACCCCAGCTCCTTGGCCCTCTTAGCCGCCGCGTCCATCGCGAGCCGGTTGCTGCCGACAATCAGATTCTGCACCTCCGCAACTTTAGGCGTTTCAAGCAGAACATCCGAGGGAACGGAAATACCAAACTTTCGCAAAACAGACTCCGCCTGCTCCACGTTGGACGAGTCTCCGACCGTCGGCCCTGACCCGATCACATCCAGATCATCTCCGATCACATCCGAGAGGATCAGGCTCAGCACACATGCCGGCGATGCCGCGGCGGCGAGCTGTCCGCCCTTGATCAGGCTCAAATGTTTGCGGACTGTATTGAGCTCATGAATCGTCGCGCCCGCGTTGAGCAACTTACGCGTGATCTCCTGCTTCGCCGCCAGTGTCAGTGGAGGAGACGGCGCCGGCATCAAGGCTGACGCACCACCCGAGATGACGCAGATCAGCAAATCCCGAGGTCCGGCATCGCGGGCGATTTCGAGAATTCGCTGCGCTCCTTGCACGCCGCGTTCATCCGGAATCGGATGGCCGGCGGGATTCAGTTCAATGCGCCGCAGCTTGGACGCCGTTCCGTCCGGCACGTTGACGATTCCGCCCTTGATTCGCCGCCCGAGAAGGTGCTCCACTGCGCGAGCCATCGCGGCGCTGGCCTTCCCCGCCCCGATAATCTGGATGCGATCGAAGTCGGCCATCCGGTAACGGCGGCGGCCGGCAATCAGTGTTCGTCCGTCGAATGTCAGATGGCGCAGAACGGCCGCATAAGGGTCGCTTGCCTGGAGCGCGGCGCGGAAAATCTGGAGAGCGTGTTTACGCACTAGTTAGAACGGTTCTCAAAATAGGGGAAGCGAGAGAATTTTCGCCGTCGCCGCGGCGGGGTCGTCGTTATCGACTGAAATGCAATAGTCGGCGCGTTCGTATCCGCCACGGCGCTTCGCGAATAGCTCTCGTAGTTTTTCCGGATCGCGCGCCAGCGGACGATGCTCGTAACCCGCCAGACGCCGCTCGACTGCGGAAAATGGGCAATCCAGCCACACGCTGACGCCATTATTCGAGACGATCTCGAAATTCGTGTCGCTCAAGAATGCTCCTCCGCCCAGCGCAATCACGCATGGCTTCCCGCACTCGATGGCACGAACGCGCTCCTGCAGCGCGGCCGTTTCTGCGCGGCGGAACTCAGCCTCCCCCAGGGTATCGAAAATCTGGCTAATGGACATGCCCTCGCGCTTCTCGATATCTTCATCCAGATCGGCGAATCCCCATCCAAGCTCTTCTGCCAGGGCTCGGCCGACCGTGGATTTCCCGCTCCCCATGAACCCTACCAAAAAAATCCCCGGCGTTCGCTTGAGCTTAAGAAGCATGCAGTGCAATCAGAAACGCCATAATAGTAACATGCAGGACGGCTTACTGCCGCTGTTTCCACTCCAAGTAGTGTTGCTTCCGGGATCGCAGCTCCCACTTCATATTTTCGAGGACCGCTACAAGGAAATGATCGGGGAGGTGCTGCGCGACAAACTTGAGTTCGGCGTGGTTCTGGCCAACGAAAAAGGTATCGTGAATACGGGATGTAGCGCGACCGTGGATCGCCTTTTGCGCCAATATCCAGACGGGCGGTTGGATATTCTGACTCGCGGGCAGAGGCGCTTCGAGATCCTGCTGCTCAACGAGGAACGCTCTTTTCTGCGCGGTGCCGTTGAATTCTTCGACGATGATGAGCCGGATCCATCCCAACCGCTGGGTGCAGATCTATTGCGGAATGTGCTCGCATCGAGCCAGCTGTCGCTGGATCCGGATACCGGCGATCCTCGTTTGAGTTTCCGCCTGGCGCAAGAAGTGTCCGACCTGGGATTCCGCCAGACGCTGCTAACCATGCGAAGCGAAGCGGAAAGAATGCGCCGCATCGCCGACTTCCTGCCAGGATATCTCGAGCGCCGAAAGAGCGTTCAGCACACCAAGGATGTCGCCGGCAGCAACGGGCACGGCCATCCCAAACCCGAATGAGTGTCCTTATCTTTGACGCGGACGACACACTGTGGGAAAACAATATCTACTTCGAGAGCGCCTTCGACGATTTCGTAGAGTTTCTGTCGCATTCCTCGCTGACCGCCCCACAAGTCCGCGACGTGCTCAATGAAATCGAGCTGGTGAACTCCAAGCTTCACGGTTACGGGTCGCGAAATTTTGGCCGGAATTTGCAGCAGGCGTATCAACATTTGGCGGAGCGGGAAATCCGTGCGGACGATCTGGAGCACGTGATGTCGCTGGCCGAGCGGATACTGCAGCAGCCCATCGAACTGATCGAGGACGTGGAAGAAACGCTCGAGGAATTAAGCCAGCGTCACCAGTTGGCGCTGTTCACCAAAGGCCATCCCGACGAGCAGCGCATGAAAGTCGATCGCTCCGGGCTGGGCCGTTATTTTTCCTATACGGGGATCGTCAAGGAAAAGGATTCGCCCGCGTACTCCCGTCTGATTGAGGAGAATCGATTTCCCGCGGAGCGCTCCTGGATGATCGGCAATTCACCCAAGTCCGACATCAACCCGGCACTCGAGGCCGGCTTGGGAGCCGTCCTGGTGCCGCACGCGCGTACCTGGGTGCTGGAGCATCAGGAACTGCGTGCCCCTGCGGGTTCTCGATTTCTGCGAGTGGAACGATTCGCGGACCTAAAGAGCCACTTCTAGGCAAGATCGCCTTAGACAAGAACTATGGTCTGCTGCCGGGGCTTGCCTGTCGTTCGCGAAAACTCCAGCGCCATAGAGGATTTTTCGGCTTCCACGACGATTCGCTCGCACGGCCCGAAGAAGGCCTCGGCTTCTTCCGGCGGCATCGCGGGTACCATTGCCCGCAGCACGCGCGGATCCCAAAAGCGGAAGGTCATTGCAGCTCCCGCAGCGGTTTGCAGGCTGACGAAGCTGGTGAAGTGCGCGCGTACGGTCTCGAGGCCAGCCCTGGATGTTCCATAAAATCCCCAGCCGCGACCCCATCCGTCCTTGATCAGCACGTGCACCAGGCGCGAATCGGCCGGCAGCGCGACGACAAACGCGGCCGCCGCCTTAGAGGACACGATGGGAGTGTACAACTCCCCCGCGGCATCCAAAAATGCGGGAATACGCGAGTCGCGGGAGGCATCCACTACCGCGAATACTTCCTCGCCCGGCGAGTAAAGCGCGTCCAACAACGCCGTTTCCGCGGACGAGAAACGGGCCGCCTGTGACGCGGGCTCGCTCGTAACCTTGGTTGTGGCTGCGAACGGACTAGGCGTCGTTACCGGCCTGATCCCGACCCCGGTGATGGAGGGCAGCAGGTCGACGTGGACGACGAATGTCGACCCGCCGGCCACCACGGAATCGCCGTCTTGAACCACCTGTTCGGTAACGCGCGAACCGTTAACGAAGGTTCCGTTGCTGGACCCAAGGTCGCGGATGCGGCACTGCGTTCCATCGAATTCCACCGCAAAATGGAGGCCGGAAAGATATCCGTCTTCGAAGATCGGATAGTCGGCCTTGCCCGTGCGGCCGATCCGCACGATGCTACCGCCGCGCACTTCGATTCGCCTGCCCAAAACCGGTCCGGAAACCGCCTCCAGGATGACGACCATTCAATGGTTATACCTTATCTCGCCACATCAGCTCAGCATCGGAACGCCGGACGTAGTTGGCATCGATTTCGGCGGGATCCTGCGCCAGCCCGGCTTGGAATCGACCCACGGCGATTTTTGCGATCGCTCCCGCGAGCAGTTTCGGCGGGTCGTCGATCACTTCCGTGCCTGCGGGCAGCGTCCGTAGCCAGTCTTCGAGTTTCATAACGACTTCGGGGGCGACCAGCCGCAGCTCCGCATCGTAGACCGCGCCAAAAATGTCGTCCCGCCGCGCGTCGATCACGGGAGCGCGCAACGCGCGAGTGCCAAAAGACGCGATGGCTTGTAGGTTCGAGACGGCGACCACTTTGCGCCCGGTCGCTTCCGCCAGACCTTTCGCGGCCGTGAGACCCACCCGAACGCCGGTAAATGATCCAGGGCCAGCGGCGGCGGCAAAGCCTTCGATGTCGGTGACCTTGAGATTATGCCGGGCTAGGAGACGCTCGATTTCGGGAAACATTACGTGCGCAAAGCCATCAGGCGAATGCAATGCGACTTCTTCTATGACGTGATCGCTTTCCACGAGTGCGAGGCTGGCGAAGTCGCTGGTGGTATCGATCGCTAACAAAAGACCGGTCACGGCCCCAACCGGTACACTTTATCGATCACGTACGCCTTGCCGTTGGCGTTCAGGATCGACACGCGCAGGCTCAAAGTGCCCGGCAGTTTGTGCACGATCGACGCGGGGATACGCAGAGTACCCTCGCGGCCGGTTCCCGCCACGCGAAAGCCTTCGCCGTCGAGCACCACTTCGGCCGTCCACTCGACCAGCAGGTCGCGGGTTGCGCGTGTAGGACGCACGATCTTCAGCGAGTAACGCGGCGCAATCGCCATCGAAACGTCCCCGTCTGGCGATGCCACCTCGAACGGCATTTTCTGTGGATTGGTCTCCACCTCTTGAAGGCGAATCGGAATCTCCCGAGAGTCGAACTTGTAGGACTTCAACATTCCTTCTTTGTGCCCCTCACGAGATACCTGCAGTACCCAATCGTGCGATTTGTCGGGTGGCTCGCCGGTAAAATGTTTGCCTTTGTAATTCTTCCCCTTGATCCGCTCACCCGTCGCCGGATTGATCCAGGCCACATCGTAACCGTGATCTTCCACCGTCAGCTCCACAGGTCCGGGTTTTTCGACATAGACGATGTATTCGACATCTTCGAGCGCCACGGCCCTCCCGCCATCGACGTCGAAATATGGCTCCAGTTCCCAGTAGCGATTCCCCGACATAAAGTCAAACCAGGCCGTCATGTATTTGCCAGAGCCGGATGCCGGATACTGGCCGTTCATGGTAGCGTTCCACAAATCACGTTCCGACTGGATTCCAGTGTTCACTGCGGGCATCGCGTAGAACTGGTGCTCCACGGCGCCGACGTTTGGATCGGGAGTGCCGTAGCTCAGAAAGCTCATCCATTTCTCGTCAGGGTGAACCCCCACCAGCCCTGCGGAGGTCGCGTCCGCCATGGATGTCCGCGGATGATTATAAGGATCGAGCTTCGCGAGCAGCGTCCCCGCGTCTTTCAGAATCGCCTTCCCGTTCGGTACGTTCTCAAAAGCGGGCACGCCCATCCAGGTAATGTTCAGAGCGGAGAAACGCGCCGCGATATCCGTTATGTACCGTTCCCGCTCCGGGCGATCTGCGGGAATGTTCTGCAGCACCACGTCAGCCACCACACCTCGCGTGTTGATCGCCCGAATCCGCTCCGCAGCTTCATTCAGGTCGGCATCCTTCGCGAGGGTCACGCGGAGATGTGTGAACTTCTCGGCGACTCTCTGCTCGACGATGCGGTCGAAGTCCGCGCGCGGGATCTTGGCGAAATCGTCGATCGCTGTGGCCATCCAGAGATGCTGTTTGTTGGTTCCTTCGTAAGCGAAGTGATGGACGTTCGCCACCTTGACAAAACCGGGCGAGTCCGACGGCGTGGCAGTGATCTTTCCGAGCTGGCCGTCCAGACGTTTAATATTGCTGGTCAGCCGGTAGGCCCATTCGCCGGGATCGGTGGGCGCGAACCGCAGGACATACTTACGATCGCCCTCTGTGAAGGCCTGAAGCAGCAACGTTCGCTTGGCGGAGCGGAACTCCCCGTGCAATTGGACCAAGGCGGGATTTTCACCGGCTTCGAGATCGAACGCCAGATCGCAGGCGCTCCACGCCGGTACGGTGCAAGTCGGCAGCTGACCCCAGACGGGGACAGCCATCAAAATCGCCCACCGCAACACTCCCATTCTGTTTTCCACTATATCGCGCTACAATTTCCTTCATGAAAACTGCCACCCTCGCCCTGTTGTGCGCGGCCGGGGCGCTCGCGTTTGGCCAGAGCGTTCCCGAAATCCCGTTTGACTCGAACCCGGATTTCTTCAAGTTGCCCGACGATCTGCACTTCGGCGAAACCGCCGGCGTGGCGGTCAATTCGCAGGGTCAAGTATACGTGTTCTCACGCGGCAACACGACCGGCCCAGCCTATGGAGCCACTGCCTCCCAGGTCCTACTATTCGACAAGAACGGCAAGTTCATGCGCGAGATCGGCAAGAACCTGTATGCCTGGTCCTTCGCGCACACTGTGCGGGTCGACCGCCAGGACAACCTCTGGGCCGTAGACAAAGGCTCGGACATGATCATCAAGTTCAACCCGCAGGGACGCGTCATGATGGTGTTCGGCCGTAAGTCCGAAGCCTCCGACGAGAACGCCAAGCCCCTGGAGCATCCGAATCCGCCGCGTCCGGCGCAGGACGGCCGGTTCCGCCAGCCAACCGACGTCACCTGGGATCCGGAAGGCAACATTTTCATCAGTGACGGCTACATTAATTCCCGCGTCGCCAAGCTGGATAAGAATGGCGACTGGATCAAGTCCTGGGGCGGGCCGGTGATGAATCGCGCCATGCCTGCACCGGGCGAGTTCAACACGCCCCACAGCATCGCTGCCGACGCGCAAGGCAACATCTATATCGCCGATCGCGGTAACCGTCGCATCCAGGTCTACGATCACGACGGTAATTTCAAGAAGATCATCACTATCGATGTGCCGGTCGCGCCCGGGGCGAAATCCTGGTTCAGCAACGCCGGAACGCCCCAGGAAGTCGGAACTGCGGGCGCGCCCTGGGCCATCTGCATAACGCCCGGATCGGGGACGCAATATCTCTATAGCGCCGATGCTTATCCGGGCCGCGTATACAAATTGTCGCTGGACGGAAGAGTTCTGGGATGGCTCGGCCGGTCCGGACGTCAGCCCAAGGAGTTCGGCTGGATTCACGAAATGGCGTGTCCCTCGGAAAATGAACTCTACGTTGCGGAGATCCTGAACTGGCGAGTTCAGAAGCTGACTCTAAAACCGGGTAAGTGAAACTCGCGGTCTTGGCCAGGCTGGCAGGCGCCTAGTCTATCGCGTACGAGGCGTAGTGTTGAATCTCGATGGAGAGTGGCCAAAGCCGTCGTCGAGCTTCGCGCCAAGTCGCCGGGGAAATCCTGACCGGTTTTTCTTCCTCGGCGTAGCCATGATGCTCTGGTAACTGTAGCATCACTTACATCACCTTGGGCGCGTCCACAAGTTATAGAGACCACGCCAGCGATTTTGGATCACCGATCACGCATGAAACGCGCGTGAACTTCTGGAAGCCGGGACAATCCATTGAGGATTGCCAAATCCGCGAAGGGTCGATGTATTCTTAGAGGAATCTGCCATGTTGCGTCGAGGAGCAGCACGAACCATAGCGGTATTTTGGGCACTATTGATCAGTTCTGTGCGCTCGTTCGGGAGCGATGCCATCGGGGTTCTGCATCCGCAGTGCGGTTTCCCCTACGGATACCTTCTCGAAATTACCAACTATCAAGGGCATCGGCTGGAGAAAGCAATTGAGTTCAAAGTTCTAGGAGAATCCGGCCTCCAGTTGTACGCGAATCAGTGGGTCGATTCGCCACGCCAGGACGATGCAAAGTCAAGCCGGATTCAAATAATTCACCTGTCTCGCCACTGGTGGCGAACCATGGAGATGTCGGGTAATTTCGAGATCGTATTCGACGATGGCCGGAAGCTGGAAGGCTCTTTTAGGGCCAAGTACGTCAAGCCACCAGGTGATTTCATTTGCGAATAAGACTGAGTTAGGGACAAAGACTTACGGCACTACGGGGCCTTGACAGCCACGACTCGCCCAGGTATAGCTAGAAACAAGTCATCGGGAGGTATAAAGATGAGAATCAAGCTTGTGCTGCTCGCGGCGATCGGTCTACTGGCGGCATCCGCGCCCGTTCTGGCGCATCACGCCCTGGCGACGACTTACGACACTCGTCAATCTATCGTGTTGACAGGCACCGTCATGAAGATCAACTGGGAGAATCCTCACGTCCATCTGTATCTTCAAGCCGACGACAAAACGTCTCCCGCCTGGGAATTCGAACTTGGCAGCCCAAACATGCAGATTCAGAACGGCTGGAAACTCGATACCTTCCGGCGCGGCGACCATGTGGTGGTTACGGCTTATCCCGCCCGCAACGGCTCAAGGTTTGGATACGCCAGTAAAGTCACTCTCAGCTCTCATTGAAACCGGTGGTCGCGTACACTAGGTACGTGAAAATCAGGATTCCGTTCGCGCTGCTCGTTTTCCTCGCCGCCGCGTCCGCGTTGTCCGCGCAATCCAAACTTCATCTGCGAGTCTTCACCTCCGGGCCCAATGGTTTCTCCGTGAATTCCACGCTGGTCTATGGCGAGAAAGATGCGGTCCTGATCGACACGCAATTCGTCATGAGCGAAGCGTATCGCGTAGCGGCCATGATTCTCGAAAGCAAGAGGAATCTGACCACGGTCTACATTACGCACGGCCATCCCGATCATTACTTCGGCATCGCGGCCCTGAAACAGGCTTTTCCTAATGCCAAGTTTGTCGCGCTGCCCGCGACGGTCACAGCTATCCGCAATGGCTGGGAAGGTCGACTCAAGAACTGGACACCGGAATTCGGATTCAATCTTCCCACCACCGGTCCGGTATTGCCCGAGGAGCTTTCAGGGAGCACGATCAATCTGGAAGGCGAGGCGCTGCAAGTGGTCGGAAGCGTCACCGGAGATGGGCCGAATAACTCGTATGTATGGATCCCGTCGCTGCGTGCTGTCATCGCCGGCGACATCGTGTTCAGCGGATCCCATTTCACCCCGCCCAAGATGCCTGAAGACTGGATCGAGACCTTGGATCAGATTGACAAGCTGAAACCGCTAACCGTGATTCCGGGCCACCAGTCGCTAAACGCGCGGCGCGATCCGTCCGTCATCGCTTCGATGAAGGTTTATATCCGCGATTACAACGACGCGTTGCGGTCTTCCAAGACTGGCGCCGAGTTCCGCTCCAAGCTAACGAAAAAGTATCCGAACTACGCGCTGGAGCGCCTGATTGTTTCAGCAGCCGATGCGGCATTTCCTTCCAACAAAAACTAGCCTCTGTGTTCTGCTGACGCTCGCCGTGAGCGTTCGTTCACAGCAACCACGTTCACAGCAACTGGGCGTGTACCTGGGATGGGTTGGCACATACCCTGGCAATCGTCTTCAGGAAGGCGCACGCCTGGCGAAACAGGCTGGATTTCAAACCATTCGATTGCCGCTCGTCGCAAGCGTCGAAACCGATTTCGGGTTCGGATCAGTGTGCCACGGAAATCAGGCGCTGGATTCGCTAGTGTCGCTCCCGGCCTACGCCCAAGTACTGAAGGATCCTGCGTTTCGCACGATCTTTTTAACAGTTTGGGGAGATTCCAACTCCTACGATGCCTGCGCGGCGAGAGATCCGAAGACCGATCAGCATCCGCATAAGCGTTACCTCGACAAGGCGTTCTATTCCGTTGCCGCAAATCGCGACCGGACGCGCAGCGAATACGCCGCTCTGGTCTATCGCCTTTACGAAACCTATCGAGGAAGCGGGAAGGTATTCGGCATCTCCAACTGGGAAGGCGACAACGACCTGTACTGCGATTCGGCGTATTACTTTGCGACGACCGCGACCTTCCGGACGTCTTGCGAAGCCCAACGCAACACGATGGACGTTCTGGCGGCATACCGGCAATTTCTCGACCTTCGCCAGCAAGGGATCAACGCAGGCCGGGCGCGCGCCTTGCGCGAGGGACTCAAAGGTGTCTCGGTAATGTCCGTGATCGAGGTGAGTGCATTCCATTTCCTAAAAGAAGGCCACTTGCCGAGCATGTTGGAGGACGTCATTCCTTCGGTCGCGATGCCGGATTACGTCAGCTATTCGGCATGGGAGAGCATTGGCTCCACTCCTGAACAGCTTTCTCGCGATCTCGAAGAGTTGCAAAATCGATTCAAGGGACACGCGATGGTGGGCGAGTTCGGCTTCGATCGCGGCCTCGACCAGGTGGCTGCGGAACACGCTCGGAGCGCGATTGGCGCCATGCGGCGTGCTAGCGTCAACTACTCGATCTGGTGGCAAATCTTCGACCAGCCGCCTCTTGCGGGCCTCAACGACAAGGGGCTGTACGGCTTCTATGATGACGACGGAAAACTCACGGGGCCGGGGAAATCACTCCTCGAAGCGGAACTATCCCGTTGACAGAACACGTATCTTACGAGTTCGCCGGAGAGCCTATAGGACCGTCCGAGACGATTCTTAGCGCTTCGTCAAATCGCGCTTGCCGCGTGTTCTGTTTGAGTCGTTCCCAATGCACGCGGCCGTAGACGATTTTGGTGTCCTTGTCGGCCAGGTTGACTTCGCCCGCCCAGATACGGCGATGAAAATCCTGGAATTTGGGCACCTGATCGCTCATATCTGCCGGCTTGCCCGACGAACCCAGCCAGAGAAAGGCCATGGCGTAGAAGGTGTGCGCTAACTGCTGCATGAGGAAGAATCTGGCTCGCTGATACGCATCAGGTGGTTTTCCAAAATACTCCGCGAAAAAGACTTCTTGCTCA
>Ga0157374_10003249_pt1 | contig 13648 bp, 15 predicted proteins | sample M25metaG_FD_115308 | JGI IMG/M metagenome (GOLD analysis project Ga0157374, IMG submission 115308) | Miscanthus rhizosphere microbial communities from Kellogg Biological Station, Michigan, USA - M2-5 metaG | ecosystem: Host-associated > Plants > Roots > Rhizosphere > Soil | place: USA: Michigan...
AGCGCATGAACTTTAACCTCTCCCGACGTGATGACAACACTAACAAAACGACCGCGCGCCGAAAGTACGGATTTCAATCTCCTTCGCCATCTGACGATGGTTAGTCCATGGGCAAAAGCGCATGACTGAGCGGGATTTCGTGGTCGCCATTCCGGCGCGTTACGCCTCGCAGCGCCTGCCCGGCAAGCCGCTGCTGCGGATCGCTGGCGAGCCGATGGTGTTGCAGGTCGCGCGGCGTGCCTTGGCGGCGGGTGCGCGCGAAGTGGTGGTCGCCACCGACGACACACGCATCGCCGCCGCGCTCGATGCATCCGGCGTTCGCGTCGTGATGACGCGCGCCGATCACGCCTCCGGCAGCGACCGGCTTGCCGAATGTGTACGTCTGTGTGGCTGGAGCGAGGAAACGGTGGTGGTGAACCTGCAAGGCGACGAACCACTGGCGCCGGCATCCGGTATTCGCGCTGTCGCGGACGTGCTCGTGGAAAGCGGCGCGCCGATGGCGACGTTGGCCACGCCGTTCGCAACGATCGAAGAGTTCCTCGATCCGAATTGCGTGAAAGTGGTCGCCGATCGAAACGGACGCGCGCTGTATTTCAGCCGCGCACCGGTCCCGTGGCCGCGCGATGCGTTCACGAAAACGAAAGACGAATTGCCGCCCGCGATGCCGTTCCTCCGCCACATCGGCATCTACGCGTATCGCGCCGGTTTCCTGCAAACGTTCACGCAACTTGCGCCGACGCCGCTCGAACGCACCGAATCCCTCGAACAGTTGCGTGCGCTCGAACACGGACATGCAATCGCCGTCCGCGTGTCGCCCGAACCGTTTCCACCGGGCGTGGATACGCCGGCGGATCTGCAACGCGTGCAGGCGTTGCTCGGCCGATGAAAAGTATACTTTTCGTGTGCCTCGGCAATATTTGCCGCTCGCCGGTGGTCGAGGCGATCGCGCGGCTTGAATTCCAACGTGCGGGGCTCGATGTTTACGTCGATTCCGCCGGAACCGCTGACTACCACGTGGGCGAGCAGGCCGATGCGCGATCGCGCGCCAGCGCGCAGCGCGCCGGCTACGACGCCGAACCGCATCGCGCGCGGCAGCTTTCGGCCGACGATTTCGAGCAGTTCGACGCCGTGCTGGCGATGGACAACCGCAATCTGCGCGAAATCCTATCGCGATGTCCGCCGCGGCATCGCGGCAAGGTCGCTCTGTTCCTGCGCCATGCGGGCATTGCTTCGCCGCTGGAAGTGCCCGACCCTTACTACGGGCAAGACGCCGACTTTCGCCGCGTCATCGAACTGGGCCGGATGGGCGTGGAAAAAATGATCGCGGCGCTCCCGACTACCGCATAATGAGCGCTGCACGATGATGTCTGGGATTGTGAGCTAGCCAACCATGAATGCACGGGTGCGCGCGCCGGCCTGGCCGGCGTCGCTGGAATGGATAAACACCGATGAGCCACCCTCGCTGGAGGCGCTGCGCGGGCGCGTCATCCTCATGCATTTCTGGACCTTCGATTGCATCAACTGCGTCAACTCGCTGCCCGACCTTCGTTATCTGGAAAACAAATATCACGACGGATTGAGCGTGGTCGGCGTGCATTCGCCGAAGTACGAGTACCAGCGGCAGGGTGCCTCCGTGCTCAAGGCGGTGAATCGCGGTCATGTGCGTCACGCGGTCGCCAACGACTACAACTTCGAGTTGTGGCAGGCGTACGGTGTACAGGCCTGGCCGACGATGGCCGTGATCGACGCCGAAGGACAACTCGCCGCATTGCTTCCAGGCGAGGGACGCCGTCAGGAAACCGATGCAATGATCGGACAGCTGCTCGACGAAGCGGCTTCGAAGGATCAGCGCGTCTATGAAACGCCGGCGCCGGTTGGACGTCCGGAAGCGCGCATGCCGCTGCGGTTTCCACGCAAAGTACTCGCCACCGATTCGAGTCTGTGGATTTCCGATAGCGGACACAACCGCGTGCTCGAGTGCAATCACGAGGGTCGCATCCTGCGCCAGTTCGGCTCCGGCAATCCCGGTTACTGGGACGGCGCGAACAAGGATGCCGGATTTACCGATCCGCAAGGTCTCGCGCTGGTGAAGGATTGGCTGTACGTCGCCGATACGGGCAACCACGCGCTGCGACGCATTCGCGTGCTCAGCGGCGAGGTGGAAACGGCGGCTGGCACCGGCACGATCGGCTACGAGCTTCCGACCGACGATGTCGAGCCGACGCGCGTTTCCATGTCAGCGCCGACGGCCGTCACTGGCGCGGGCGAAAAAGTATACTTCACGCTGGCCGGTCAGAATCAGGTGTGGCAGCTGGATCTGATGAAGAACCGTCTGAGCGTGCTCGCCGGCAACGGCCAACTCGGCGTGACCGACGGCGACGGGCTCATCGCGAGCTTCGCGCAGCCGAACGGTATCAGCCTGATCGGCCAACAGTTGGGAATATGCGATGCGGCTTCATCGTCGCTGCGCATGCTGCGCCTGCTGGACAACAACGTCTCGACGCTGATCGGCGCGGGCCTTTATGAATTCGGCGACGTGCCGGGCAAGCGCGATGTCGCGCGCCTGCAGCACCCGCTGGACGTTTGCGCCGATCCGCGTGGATTGATCTTCATCGCCGACAGCTACAACGGCAAGATCAAGGCGCTCAACATGCGCACCGGCGAGGTGCGTGCGTTGAATCTGCCGTACAACCTGAGCGAGCCGAACGGCGTATCGCTTGCCAACAATGCGCTGTGGATCGCCAACACGAACGCGCACGAGATCGTCCGTGTCGATCTGAAAACCGGACAGATCCGGCGCCTGACCATCGGCGAATGACCATCGACGAATAGAGCCCGCGTGTCCGATCGTTCGACCCAGCAAGCCGCTTTCTATGGCAAAGAATTCGTCCGCACGCTGACGACGTCGCCCGGCGTGTACCGCATGCTCGATGCGCACGGCGAGCTGCTCTACGTCGGCAAGGCCGGCAGCCTGAAGAAGCGCGTCGGCAGCTACTTTCTCAAGCCGCGGATGGAACCGCGCATCGCGGCGATGGTGTCGCAGATCGCGAACATCGAAGTCACGCTCACGCGCACCGAAGCCGAAGCGCTGCTGCTCGAATCGCAGCTCATCAAGAGTTTGAAGCCGCGCTACAACATCCTGCTGCGCGACGACAAGAGTTTCCCGTACATCTATCTGTCGTCGGGCGAAGATTATCCGCGCATGGCGTTCCATCGCGGCGCGAAATCGGGCAAGGGAGAATATTTCGGGCCGTACCCGAGTGCATACGCGGTGCGGCACAGTCTGGACCTGATGCAGAAAATCTTCCTCGTGCGCCAGTGCGAGGACAGCTACTTCCGCAATCGTTCGCGGCCGTGTCTGCAATATCAAATCAAGCGCTGCAGCGCGCCGTGCGTGAACCTGATCAGTCCACCGGATTATCAGGACAGCGTCCGCCACGCCGCGATGTTTCTGCAGGGCCGCAGCAGCGCGGTGATCGACGAACTCGGCGCTCAGATGGAGCGGGCCAGTCATGCGCTCGACTTCGAGAAGGCCGCTGCGGTCCGCGATCAGATCGCGACGCTCAAGCGACTGCACGCGCAAAGCTACGTGCAAGGCGCATCGACCGATCTGGACGTGCTCGCTTGCCGCATCGATTCCGGTTTGGCATGCGTCTCGGTTCTTTATTTCCGCAACGGCGTCAGCCTGGGCTCGCGCGATTTCTTTCCGCGCCTGCCGACCGAAGCGACGCCGGCGGCGGTGTTGTCGTCATTCATCGCGCAGTACTACCGCGACAAGCCGGTGCCGCGCGAAATCCTCGTCAGCGAACAGCCGGACGAATGCGAATTGCTGGCGACGATGTTGTCGGCGCAAGCCAATCACACGGTCGAGATCAAGGCGAACGTGCGCAGCGAGCGCGCGCGCTTCATAGAACTGGCCATCAAGAATGCGCAAGCGGCGCTGGCCGCACGGCTTGCCAGCAACCAGACCATGCGCGAGCGATTCGAGTCGCTGCGCGATCTGCTCGAAATGGACGAAACCCCGCAACGCCTCGAATGCTTCGACATCAGTCACACCATGGGCGAGGCGACGGTCGCATCGTGTGTGGTGTGGGGTCCGGAAGGCGCCGAGAAGTCGCAATACCGGCGCTTCAACATCACCGGCATCGAACCGGGCGACGATTACGGCGCCATGCATCAGGCACTCGAACGCCGCTATCGCCGCATCCAGGCAGGCGAGGGCGTGTTGCCGGACGTGTTGCTCATCGATGGCGGCAAAGGGCAAGTCGCTCAGGCGCTGCAGGTGCTCGCTGATCTGGCCGTGACCGGCGTGCTCGTGGTCGGCGTGGCCAAAGGTGCCGAGCGGCGCGCGGGACACGAAACGTTGATCCGCGGCGACAACGGCAAGACGATATGGCCGGGCCCGGATTCACTGGCGCTGCATCTGATCCAGAACGTGCGCGACGAAGCGCATCGCTTCGCGATCACGGGTCACCGCAGCCGCCGCGAGAAGGCGCGCGAGAAAAGCCGCATCGAGGAAATCGCCGGGGTCGGCGCCAAGCGCCGCGCAGCGTTGCTCAAGCATTTCGGCGGCATCACCGGCGTGGCCGCCGCAGGCATCGAGGAACTGACCAAGGTCAAAGGCGTAAGCCGCGAGCTGGCGACCAAGATCTACGGAGCTTTTCACGGTTGATGCTGTCACACTTCGCATCATGATCGTTCGACTTGCCGGCATGCGGCTGACGCTGCCCACCCTGCTCACGCTGTTCCGCATCGTGCTGATCCCGGTAATGGTGTTCGTGTTCTACGCGCCGTTCAAAGGCGCGAATATCGCTGCGTCGGCGGTGTTCATCGCGGCGGCGATCACGGATTGGCTCGACGGCTGGATCGCGCGGAAGTACGGTTTGCACAGCGCCTTCGGCGAATTCCTCGACCCCGTCGCCGACAAGCTGATGGTTGCGGTGACGTTGTTCCTCATCGTCCAGGACAATCCGACCGTGCCGCTGGCGGTGATATCGGCGATTATCGTCGGCCGCGAAATCAGCATCTCCGCACTGCGCGAATGGATGGCCGAACTCGGCGAACGCGCGCGCGTTCGTGTGGCCAACGTCGGCAAGATAAAGACCATCGCGCAGCTGATCTCCATCGTCGTGCTGCTGTACCAGAAAGACCTCGATGGCGTGGGGCTTTTCCACGTCGGCGAAGTGCTGTTGGGCGTGGCGGCGGCGCTGACTATTTGGTCCGGGTACGTTTACTTGCGCGCCGCATGGCCGGTCTTGCGCACGGAACGCTGAACCCGGGTTGCCATATGCGCGCCAACCCGTATAATGCGCGGTCTCGCGCGGGAATAGCTCAGTTGGTAGAGCACGACCTTGCCAAGGTCGGGGTCGCGAGTTCGAGTCTCGTTTCCCGCTCCAAGTTTATTAAAAGCAAACCTCGGCAACCCGAGGTTTTGTTTTTTAAAGCAGGCGTCGATAAGCTTGCTCGTGCTTCATCGGATGGCCAGGTGGCAGAATGGTCATGCAGCGGCCTGCAAAGCCGCGTACGCCGGTTCGATTCCGACCCTGGCCTCCATCCGGTATTTGTGCGCTCATCCATGAGCGCGGAAGCAGATCAAGAAGCGGCCATCCTTGGCCGCACTTTTCATCAAGGGCAGGCCCGGGTGGCGAAATCGGTAGACGCAGCGGACTTAAAATCCGCCGGACCCTAATAGGTCCGTGCCGGTTCGAGTCCGGCTCCGGGCACCAGAGCGACAGCTTCGAATAGTTTTTGTAAGGCAAGCCTTCAGGGCTTTGTGGCCACATTAAAACGATCGTGACCATTTTTCCCGCGGGTATCACGGACAATGTGGTGGCGGCGGGCTAACGATCATCGCATTCCCGAGAACCTACCCAAGTCGAAGCCACTCGAATCCGATAAATCTGACGGGAATCGGTGAGCAACTGCCATGAAGTTTTTGCGAGCCGCACTCTTTACCGCATGGATAAGCGTGATCGTCACATTATTGGTCATGCGGTCTACTTACGGTCCCTGGTGGCAACGCCCTAACGGGCCAACTTGGATGACTTTCGGCCTCATCACGATCAGCATGTTGCTGGCGGTCTCCTTGGCTGTGGTACGCCAGCGCATTCGTCGGAACAGCGAAGAAAACATTTCTGAGAAAGTGACGACTTCGAAGCCGACTGAGCGCCATGAGTCAGATGGGTTTTGGTGATGTCGACACGCTGATCGTTGCGCACCTTCTTCGTTTAGTTCGTCTGCAACGATCGTTCGGCATCGGCAAGGCGCTTTCGCCAGGCCATCACTAACAAGAGGGCGAGGTCGGGTCGCTACATTCGAAGCCGTTTTTGAAAATGTCAGCTGCTTTGAGAACGACATCGTCAAAATAGAAGTAACCAGTACTTGTCGATTCGTCAGTAAAAATCAAGTGACTAAATTCCACCGTCTGCGAACCGCCGCCAAGTTGGGTTACAAAGAGAGGATCGGAAAAGAGCGACTCGACGTACACCCATTGGTTTGGAGGCAGTGGTCCGCCATAGAGCGATGCTACATCGGCGTAGGCGTAATCCTCACCATCAGACGAAGAAATCAGCAGTTGAATTGTCTCACCACCGCTAGCGCCGCCATTGATCCAAAAACTTATTCCGGCATAGTCGTTGATTGAGAAATTCACGTTATGGCAGAAATCTAGGCCGTTAGGTTCGACGTTCGGCACTTGCATCGCTGTCGTTCCGCTGTGCACGACGTCAAATTCGTACGTTATGGGCGTGATCCCTGGGCAAAAATTGAAATCGTTCTCAAGCAGATCGTCGAACACCGTCAAATCAACCGACGCTGAAAACGCGGGCACAGCTATTGTCAATAACGGCAACAGAACGAATTTGCTCGCTTCCTTCATAACGGATGTTCCTCTGGAAAGCCCACCGCTGCGGTAGCGTGCTCTAGTAACGCTTAAGATGGTCCGATCGCGACATTCCGAATCGCTGCCGCAACTCGCTTCAGGATACTGCAGCTAGCCCGCAGCAGATCTGTTTCGCAAAATTGTTCTTCGGATAGAAGTTCGCAATGCAAGCGAGATAGCGATCAGCGCTAGTCCTTCTACGACTTCGAGTATTGCATCTGACGACGAAGGAGCAAGTTCGTCTGGAAAGATCAGCTGCCCGGGAGCAGTTGCACCTGACCACGCCATGTATCCGCCGACTAAGGCGAAAGCTACCCAAACGCAACCAACAAGTGCGAATAGCGCGAGCAGTACTGATGCCAGCCGCAACCCAAGGTTGATTTCTGCCACGTCTAAAGTCTCGCTGCCGCGATGCGCGTGATCATGCCAGTACTACGCTGATGGAACCAGCTTGCCAATAAGCCGAAGAGTAAACATTTCGCTTTCTACAGCAATGATGACGATGGCTGGCGCGGAAACCAATCCGGCCAAACAAATCGCAGCTCGTCGTGCCCATCTATTATTGATGTCAGTAGCAGACGCCGCCCAAAAACACGCAGTTGCAACGGAGAAGACACCGAAAACCAGTAACACATCATGGAAACCGCTCGACGCATGGATCCAGAACAGCGCTACGTCGATCTGCGCGAGTAAGATCGCATAGACAACGACTAGGCCAAACCGTTTCAACATTGGCATGAACAAATCATCTCACGTCGCGACAGGCGAGGCGATTCAGAGCTTTTCCGGGGCGTTTTGTTCCGTAATTTGTGACACGTCGCGATTGAAGCGAGCGGCGGCCTCAACATCCTTTTGCTTTAGGAATGCCCATTGCTCGACTGTTACTTTTGAAAGTCCCAGGTCATGGCGCAATTCAGAGAGCGTTTCCATCACCTTGGGTTCAAGCATTAGGATTTGCTCTCCAAGCTTGCTTGCATATTCAAACATTGCCTTGTTGTATTGAACGCCTAGCGCTTTGAGTTTCGCGGCTCGTTCATTGGTCTCTCTAAGCAGCCTATTGAGAGTTGCGGCCACCTCCATTTTTGCGGAAGCGGCGGAGGGGATATCAGGAAGACTCTTCAAAGAATCGACCGCTTGAACACGCTCCGACTCGGAGGCTTTGATTTCCGAAATATTGTCCTTAATGCTTTGGCGGATCACGGCCAACGGCCGACGATCGAGTCGCGCTGCCGTCAATTTAACGGCGAACTCATCGTTGAACCTAATTAGGTGGTCGAATGACTTGCGATCGGTAACCAAAAGCAGCTGGTGAATAGACGCGTCAATCTCGGATTTCTTTTGGTTGAACTCTGCTTCGTCGAGATCGGCATCGACTAGACTTGAGAACAAGCCAATGCTTCTTTGAAGAGCCGCTATTCCTTCAACATAGACATCCTGCCTAAGTGCGGCCTTTCGGTCTAAGCTTCGTTGGTAGGCGTTCCAAAGGCTTGTGATGACTGTTCCCGCGATCGCGCCGAATGCGGTCCACATCCAACCGGGTGCAGACCAAGTCCCAACCGCGCTTCCGTCAAACGACGTGGCGAGCATGTAGGCAACCTCCTTTCAGACGTGGCAGAAAGTATACTTTCCTCGCATTTTGGACCAAATTTGGACCAGTGGTGCGAGGAAATGCGGGTAAATGGCGGTAGGTGAGGGTAGGCAAGTCGTTGATTTATTAGCGTGACTTACCGGCATATACCTGCGATAACCCTAGGATTTCGCTCTTAAAATCCGCCGACTCCAAATCGAGTCATGCCGGTTCGAGTCTGGCTCCTGGCACCAGATGCCAGGTTCAGCAAAGATGTGCGTGCTGGAGTCATCGCAGCATGACGGGAGTTTTTCTTGAGCTATCGCAACGCTGGATACCCCAAGCGATAGCACTAAGGCAGCTAGTCGCACTATGGCGCTATGCATTGTGGAATCGTAGCGGCCAGGGCATCGGTGGAGGGAGTTCAGGCGACTATGATCGCTTCTTGTCTCGCTCAAGCTTGTATGGACGCAGATCCGGGTAGGCGGAATAGACATGGCGTTCCTGTAAGTCCAGTCCTATGGTCGTCAGGACATCCGCGATACGCCGCTTGATAGGCTCGGCGATTTCCTCAGACACGTCGCGAAGCACGTCGTATGCGACGAGAATCTGCTCAGATGCTTTGCGAAGCTCGTCATCGAACCTCACCGCGTACGATCTAACGTATCCATGGCGTGGCTCCCAACGAAGCGCTGCAGTCAGAATACCGCAGCTGGCCCAAAGCGGTTCGGTTGGCACAGTTAGTTTGGGCAGAGTTAATTTATTTGCTGCAAACTATACAAAGCAGTGTTCCAGCGAATACTGCGCTTGGGGTCGCAAGCCTTCAAATAAACCTGACCGCTTTTCTTGACCCTTTTAGTTGGGGCGATACGTAAGTGCAATTGTGCTCGTAAGCCGGCCGCTCTCATCGGGGCGTCGGCAGCACACTCAATCTGTCTTCCAAAGGAGTCCTTCATGCGAAAGACGATGAAATATCTCGTGGCAGCCAGCAGTTTACTTGCACTCGCTGTCGGCGCTTGCATCGCCGTAGGCGTCGCGGCCGAGACCGCGCAGGACAGGTACACCCTGAAAGTACCGGGTGGATTGGAATTTTCCGCGTTCAAGGGTTACGAGCACTGGGAAGCCGTGTCGATCAGTCAGGACGGACCGCTGGTCGCGCTGATCGTCGCGAATCCAGTGATGATGGATGCATTTCGTTCCGGCGCGCCGGGCAACGGGAAGCCGTTTCCCGACGGCGCGAAGATGGCCAAGATCCACTGGACGCCGAAAAAGATGGACGTTTTCCCGGCCGCGACGATTCCCGGTGCGCAGCACGATGTCGATTTCATGGAGAAAGACAGCAAGCGCTTTGCCGACAGCGGTGGCTGGGGTTATGGCGTGTTCGAGTACGACGCCGCCGCCGGAGCGTTCCGGGTAGGCAATACGCAAGACAATCCGCCGCAAGCGAACGATGCGAAATGCGGCTACGCCTGTCACACGTTGGTGAAGAACAGGGACTACGTGTTCACGGACTATGCCTCGAGGTGAAGCATTTGGGCCGTCGCGTCGCTTGCGGGTAATCAAGCGTAGACTGCGTGGCTCGGGGGCTGGATGTCGTTTCTCAAATGGAGGGGTATATGAACGCAAGAGCAATCTTACTGACGATGATGCTGTGCTTGTTCGGGGTTTCCGTGTGCTACGCCGGTGATACCGGCATGGGAACCTGGAAGTTGAATGAGGCCAAGTCCACGCTGGTTCCTGGGACGCCGAAGAACACGACGGTTGTTTACGCGGCCGCAGGCGACGAAGTGAAAGTAACGGTGGATGGCGTCGACGGCGCAGGAAAGCCGGCGCACAGCGAGTGGAAAGGCAAGTTCGACGGTAAAGACTACGCAGTCAACGGCGATCCGACGACCGACACGCGGTCGTACAAGAAATCTGGCGACAACACGCTGGAGCTGGCCAACAAGAAAGGCGGCAAGACGACAATTTCCGGTACGGTTGTCTTCTCTGCCGACGGTAAGAGCCGCACGGTCACGTTGAGCGGTACCGACGCGAGTGGAAAAAAGTTCAGCAGCAAAGCGGTGTACGACAAGCAGTAACAGAAATTCTCGGCGTTAGCGCCGCGGAGTAAGAATGAACCTATGCCGCCCACAGGGGTGGCATAGGATCAAGGCGGTCAGCGCTGGACCATGGAAGGGCCTTCGCATAAAAATAAGCACTGTCGACAGAAAGGGAGTTCGCTGAGATGAACGGTTGGGCCGTGGTCATCATCGTATTCGCCGTCGCGCTGCTGCCGTGGCAGATTTTTCGATACGCCAAGCGCCGAAACGATTCGATCCCCAAGTCGTCGCAGCCCAAGTCACCCGAGCGCGAAGACTCGGACGGGTTCTGGTAAGCGCCGATCCGTCATTCGAGCAATCGATAGCGCACACCAAACGCAGTTCTGAAATAGCCGCGACCTTCGGGAATCAGTTGTCGGCCGTCCGGCGCGAAGAATTTCGCCGGCGCGAGATACTTCATCCTGCCGTCGAGCGTTACGACGAAGCGCGATTCCTGGCGTTCGAGGAGTTCGATTCGCTGTGCGGCCGAATCGATCGCGCGCCGTTTCCGCTCGTACATAGCCATCCTCTTTCGCTGACCTTGGCACCAGGTCCAATGCGAAAAAGGGGCGCGATTAGTCTCATTGAGCTATCTGCAACAACGGTGGCTCTATCATCGGATCACGGATCCAATTAGCCGAGGTCTTTTTATGAATGCCAAAAGTACGCTCGCGCCGACGTGGCTGCCGAACGTCGAAGAACACGACTATCCGGCCGCGCGCTCGTATTTGAACCTGCTTTATCCCATTGGCCGCGTGGACAAGCTGGTCGCCAAGCTGAAAACGGCAAAGCTGAAGGAATTCAAGGCAAAGGATATTTTTCGTGCGTCACGGCTGTCGCTCCTGGGCGTCAGCAATTCGCATGTCGAGCGCGACAAGAAGAAAGTCATGAAAGGCAAACCGCTGTCGCCGCTGCTGCTCGTGCGTGATCCGACCACAGGAAACGTGGTCATAGCAGACGGTTACCATCGCCTGTGTGCGGTCTATTCGTTCAACGAGGACGCCATGATTCCCTGCAAAATCGTCTGATCCGCCATTCGGTTCGCAGATGCGATATTCTGGCGGGCATTCCTCTCTGATCACAGCAATCGGCGAAGGACGTTCGTATGATCTTCGGACAAATTCAGTGTCGCGCAAGCACGGCCACACTAAACAGTCTGCTTCACTCGTTCGGTTTCCAGGCAGTCCGCGCGGACGAGGATTTTCATTTCGATATCGCAAGCCTGACCAGGCGCAGCGACCCCGTGGTGGAACAGGATCTCTTCGATCTTGCGGTGGTCAGGCTGAAATCGGCGCACGCGGACGGCGCATTGCCGCAACTCAAGGTCGTGCGAGCGAAGCGCCGCCGGGCCCGCTCCCAGCCTGCACGCAAAGGCTGAGAACAGCGGGCCCATCGCCACGATTCAATTCGTGGCGAAAATAACGATAGCGGCCGTTCCCGATCCGCCGAAGAATCCTGACACGACACCGGACGTCGTCGCGACGTACTGCTTGCCGTCGATCGCATAACTGAGCACGCCGCCGCCGACGCTGCCGCCGGTGTTGAATTTGTACAGCGTCTTGCCGTTCGAGGCATCGATGGCGAGGAAATCGTTGTTGAAATCGCCGGTGAAAAGGACACCGCCGGCGGTCGCCGTCACGCCGGCGACCAGCGGCGTCGGCCACTGCTGCTTCCAGCGCACCGCGCCGGTTTTCGCATCCACCGAATACAACCATCCGCGCGCCTGATCGCGCGGATCCGGCGTCACCGAACCGCCGTAGTAGTGCACGTTGTGCGTGTACTGCGGCGGATCGGGCAACTGCGTGAAGGTGCCGCACCAGTCGACGGTGGCAACGTACAGCGTGCTCGTTTTCGGATCGTACGCCGGACCGTTCCATTCCATGCCACCCAGCAGGCCCGGACAACCGTGCGCGCCGGTCAAACTTGGTTTTTGTTCGAAGCCGGTGCGCGTGGTGATCTCTAGTTGGTAAAGCTGCTTGTGCGAATCGCGATCGAGCGTGCGCAGCAGACCGTCCTTGCCGCTGACGGCGATGAGGTGGCGCGGTTTGCCGTCGATGTCGGTGCTGAACAGCGGGCTGACTTGCGACAGATCGCGGTCGTTGACATCGTTCGGCACGAACTGATGGAACCACAGAAGCTTGCCCGTCTTGACGTCGAGCGCGACCAGCGAGTCGGTATACAAATTATCGCCAGGGCGTGCGGCGCCGTAGAAATCCGGCGCCGGATTGCCGACCGGAACGTACAGAATGCCTTTCTCCGCATCGAGTGCGAGCGGCGTCCACAGACTGCCGCCTCCGTGGTCGCGCGAGGCCGCATCTTTCCAGGAATCGGCGCCGGGTTCCTTCGCGTCCGGAATCAGATTGAAGTTCCAGATTCGCTCGCCGGTGTCGAGCTTGAACGCGCCGATCCAGTTCTTCGCGCCCCAGTCAGCGCCGGCCGGACCGTAGATGACCATGTTGCCGACGATCAACGGCGGCATCGACAGGTACTGGCTCTGCTGCGGATCGGCGATCTTCTGGCTCCACAACACCGCGCCGTTGGCCATGTTGAGCGCGATCAGGAAACCGTCCGGCGTGCCGCGCACGAGACGGCCGTCCTTGATGGCGACGCCGCGGTTGGCTTTCGACAGCGGCGTGGCTTTCAGTTCCCAGGTTTGCGTCCAGCGTTCGCGGCAGGTGGATGCATCGATGGCGACGGTCACGTTGTCGATCGTGAAATACATCGTGCCTTTGTAGACCAGAGGATTGCTCTGGAACGAGCCGACCGAATTCGCACGATAGATGCACACCGGTCGCATCGAGGCGGCGTTGCCGGCGTCGATCTGATCGAGCGCGACGTAGCGCTGGCCCGCGTAGTCCTTGCTCGCATACAGCCAGCTCTGATCATCCTTGGCCGCGTTCAGGAGTTCCTGATCGGTCGGGCCGCTCGGCAACGGTGCCGCCGGCGGCGGTGCGGGCGCCGCGACAACTGGGGCGCCGGCGAGTGTCTGCAGATACGCGATCACGTTCGCGCGCGCGGCGGCATCCGACGTTGATCTGCATCGAGCTACCCCGCAGCTTGGTCGCCGAAGCGGCGAGACACGAGTCGAGGCTCGCCGCGTCCCAGGTCAGGTTGGCATTC
>Ga0157374_10003252_pt1 | contig 13645 bp, 8 predicted proteins | sample M25metaG_FD_115308 | JGI IMG/M metagenome (GOLD analysis project Ga0157374, IMG submission 115308) | Miscanthus rhizosphere microbial communities from Kellogg Biological Station, Michigan, USA - M2-5 metaG | ecosystem: Host-associated > Plants > Roots > Rhizosphere > Soil | place: USA: Michigan...
CAAATGTGACATCAATGACACTCTTGAAACAACTGACTACAAGTGATACTGCAACTCATCCAACAACAGAAGAGTTGGAGGGTAAGAAAGAACATGTCATCGCAAAATTAGATTCTTTTCATATAAAGAACATGTAAGAACAAGTCAGAACAAGAGATAAGAAGCTCCTCTTTCTCTAGGGATTCTTACAAGTGTCGGCTACATTCAGTTAGAAACAGCTACATCTGTCATGTCTTGTGCGACACGACTAGCAAGACATTTATTCTAAGAAAAGAAAGAAAGGAAACTTGGTCGTGTCATTAATTAATCTCTCCTTCACAAGAAGGGTCTCTTTCTTTCTTGTTAGTCACATGTTATTGCTATCCTTCTTATCTTTTAGTCTCAGAAGCCATCTGTTACTAAACTAGAAAATGCAACACGAAATGTAACAAAATCTTTTTATTTCAGTCCAAAGGATCCTCTGCATCATCTCGAGCCTGCTATTCATTTCTTGGACCCTGGGCTGCTACACAAAGACCCTGAGAAGAACCTTTCCCGGCAAGAAAAACCAGACAAATTTAGGACTTTTCTTGGTATTTCTATGGCGCTTCTGCTTCATTTCCTCTCGAGTTTTAGCCCTTGTTCTCTTTTCCACTTCAAAACACGGCTACTGGATCATACCTGTGCTCATTGCTCACTGGGGTGTCATGAGTGTGTGGATAATGCATCAGCAGGGCATGAGTGATGCCAATGGACCAGAGAATGCGATCCAAGGAAATAGAGTTGGGAAGTACAATGAGAACCAAGAGAACCTAGAACTAGAGTACCATCATCAAAGGGAGACCCCTTGTTCAGATTACTTTTTAAACATGATTATTGGTGTCATCTACTTGCTCTGCTTCATTCCAGTCAAGGATGAGCCAAACAGATGGAAGTACTCATTTTACTACTCTTTAAACTTGATTGAAAATGCAGTTTTTACCCTGCTATGGTTCTATGGATTAACTTCAACCTCATCATCAGCATCAATGTTATCATCAAAAGTGACTCAAGAACTGCCATGGTTTGCAACTCAAGCCCTTTTGCTTGTTTTTGGATCATTTTTCCTTGGACTCGTGTTGCTACTTCTCTACTACAGATTCTTACATCCTTCAGGCAAACCACTCTTGATCAATAGAGCGGCTAAATGTTGCTAAATAATGAGATGGATAACTCAAATAAAATGAGGATGAAAAAGAAATGAAACGAGAATAACAAGAAAACAAAGAGTCATTCATGAACAGTGCTTTGATCTCGAAACGGCCTTCTCTTTCAATGAATGGTCACTATTCAGTCAAGAAAACAATAGTCATTTCTACTTCTTTTCACACAACAATAGTAAATAAAAGAATACTAGTCTACACAAGACTATCAATAACCAAACAATAAAAGCAATTTTGCATAAAAACCAAAGTCAAGTCTCGAGTTTCTCACTTTATTTTTCATTGAAAGTGAAAGTGGTTTGCAAACTTCGTCAAAAAATGGCCGAAAGCAATCCATCACACGATGACACCTGCTGACACACAAAGAATGGTCAAAATCAAGGATCGAGTCAGTATCCTCCTCTTCTTCTTGAATCCTGGAGGCAGATTCAAGTCAAGAAAAGGATGAAAACAGGTTCCTTGTTTGACAAGGTCTTGTCTTCTTTTCCAACAAAAAAGACCAGATGAGTCGAGTCATTCATCCCTCAAATGTTATCACATTCTGCTTCTCCTACTGACTCATCTTCAAAATTTTATAACCAAAGCCATCACTACTTATGTAATCATGGCTTATTTTCGAGAAACATTAGCTTGCTTTTACTACAATTCCTGGCTCTCATGACAAGTGTCCATGGGTTACAAGGGTTACAAAACAGTGCCCACGACTTTCCTTCTTCAATGAAACCTACTCCTCAATCCTTCCCCGGATCAGTCTCCTCATTCTCTAGATTCCAAAGCAATCGAATAGGGGTCAACACCCCGTCTCCAACAGGACCTCCAGGACGAGCAGGACACAACCGGTCAATCAGTTCAACCTCTCTAATAATTCGGAGGAAGAATCGTCCTGCAAATCCTGCAAGAACTCCCTCAACTGAAACAATAAATAATAACTCAAACAACAACAACACGACAGAGATATCGAATGGAGAGTTTGTCTCATCCAAAGTCATTGTAGGCTTATCCTGTGAACCTGAAGAGACAGTAATTAAATTTAACTTTTCAAGTCCTTTTCGAGGAGTAATTCAAGCTGGACCGGCCAATACAAAATGCAAAATTAAAGGGGACGGAAGGAAAATGTACTCCCTTGGAGTACCTCATGCTTCCTGTGGGACAAAGTATGTCTCCTCCACAGGAAGCTTCTTCAACACATTATTCATACGATACCATCCCTCATTAGAACTGGAAGGAGATCAACTCAAGTCGATTGTCTGCAAATTTGGAACCGGATCATTCTTTGTTGGATAATTTTTACAGAAACACTTCTTAAATTCGATCTCCTTTTTTAATTCAAATAAATCCTGATTCAAATAAAGTTCTCTTTTCAAATTCAAGTTGAATCATGATTGAGCCCAAGGCTGTTGCAGGAAAGGATTAATTTGTCACGAATGACTCAAGAATTAGTTAGGATTGCAAGCCGAGTGTAAGATTAAGAATAATTTCTAACGATTTCAAATACACCTCAAGCAAAGCATGTAAATCAAGGGATGACTGCATGCAAAGAGAAAGGTGTACATTTTTCAAAACATTCTCTTCACTTCGATAGTGAAACAAAGCAGTGATGACAATCAAATAATTAGACGGAGATTAAGTCAATCCATCCGTAATTCCTTCATCACGGCTTTCACTAAAATTCACGAACCTTTGCAACCGATAAAAAGATAATAATAAAACACGAAAAACTCTTCTCAAAAACGGATTAAAACAAGAAACACAAGGCAATAATAATAAAAACCAAACAATTTCACTTATTTTCTTGTCCTCGTTTCCTTCCTTCTAACTCTCATTCGAGCAAACAAACTAAACCAGTTGAACAATCAGACAATGACATACAATCAGTCAAACAAGGATCCAGAAAATAATACTTAACCGAACGAAACGAAAGATAGAGAACAATAAAAGCGCAGCTAATCAATGTCTGATTGAGAATGAAAGTAAAAATGCTTCAAAGACAACGACCTGATTCTTGATAAGAGACTGGAATCGAAGGAAAAAGACGAGTGAAGCATGAAATGTACCAGCAGACCATGATTAAGTAAATAATTGTGTTTTAAAATGAAAACCGTACTCACCCTTCCTTGCCTTCCATGTCGAGGCTGTAAAGATGAAACGAATTGGACAAAATTGTTTCCATCCCTTGGTCATGATGATGATGATGATGGTGATGTTGATGATGTATTTTAGATGAAGAAGTTGACGGTGTACATGATGGCTTCACAGGCTCATTCTTGACGGTTGAAGTCAGTTTCATTGGCGAAGTCGAGAAGAATTCCATTCTTTTCATTCGGATATCAATGTCAACCGATGGTGTAGGCAAATTGAATGGAGACGTCGGGTTGACAATGACACACAAGACATCCTCTTGATCATCAAATTCCAAAGAAGTCAAGTTGCTTATGTTTTCTATTCTTGTCTTTTCTCTTTTCATTCGACGGTCCTCTCGAGTTCGGGTCAGAAAGTCATTCAATGAAGATGGTGATGTCTCTGAAGACGAGTCCTTTTCTTTATTGGATTCCATTTCTTGTTGTTTCTGTTGTCGAAACATGCCTTCCACGAGTTCTTCAAATGAGACCCTTCCATCCCGATCCTGATCCAATGAAGCAAACAACTCATTGACCATCTCATCAGACATGTCAGTCATGCCGATTCCAAGGCAAACAGACTTGAGTTCGTGCACATTCAGGTAGCCCTTTGAGCCCACCATTAACTGGTTCCAAATTTGTCGAATGTACTCCCGGACTTGAGAGTAGTCATCCTGTGCATCAATGTTTGCCTCCTGCTGTTGATGTTGATGTTGATGTTGATCCACAACTTCCTGGTCTTGAATTGGTTTTGTCTCCTGCTTTAAAACCTTTTCCTGCCCAACTTCCTCCTCCACAAGTCCTTCATCCTCAACTGCAACGCAAACATCTTGAGTTAAAAGGTCAACAAAGGCCTCCTTGAACTCGTCAAAGTCAATCTAAAGAAGGAATCATGTGGAGTTAATGCCGAGTTCAAGATGATCAAGACAACAAAGACGTTTTTGTGAGAAAAAAGTGAATGTTTGTATTCCGTCATGAATGTGTTTCATTCAAAATTCAATTCCGGGTTTCATGTCAATAAATAGAGATGAAATAACAATGAAAAAAGATCAGTCAGTTAAGTAAAAATGAAAGAAACCAATCAATAAGAGTCAAATTCAATTGAAAAACAATGGAAGATGACCTCGAGATAAAAGACCTTGAAGTCTCAAAACATGTATCTCTTTATGTCTCTCGCCATGTAATGCATACCTTGATTAAAGGATCCGAGCCAATGAGTCTGTCAATCATGTACCTGGTCTGTCCAGGAGTCAATTGGAGTTGTTCACACAACTTTACAAGTTCATCTTGAGATAAAAGTCCATCCAAACGGGTCTCACAGGCCCTAAAAAGTTGGTGTAGCTGCTGGACATAAGAATCCTCTGAAGCCATTTTCGTGGTGTGTTTTTGGGAGAAGGCCTTGAGATAAGAAATCTTGAATCACTTTATCATTTCTTGTAAGATATGCACATGGCCATCATCATGAGTGTCAAGAGTCAAGTGTAGCTGAGTAACAGGACATGACATGACAAGAAGAATATGGAGATAAACATGGTTCCTGTTGTTGAAGTAGATTTAGTTGTGACATAAAATGATAAACTACTGCAACTGACTCGACTTTTATTGTGAAGTTACTTGAAATATCACGTCAAGTATTAGAGTTGTGTTGTAGTGGCCTCATAGAGTTTGTAAGGAAATGATAGAGAGAATGAGTAGAAGGGAAGGAGAAACAGTTCTCTCCTCCTCCACACCCTTCTCTCTTGAACAAGTCTGTCATTACCTGCAGTCCAGGTAACCAGGGAGTTGTTCCTGCCTTTTTATGCCGTCTTTTTCTTTTCATCAGCAGTATAACAACAGACACAATGCAAGTCAAGTATCATCCGACACATCCGCTGCCAAATTTGATGTCTTCCTGTGAGAAAAGGAAATGACGTGTGAGTTTGAGTTAGTAGTCCGAGACACAAGGGTTACGTCGCCAAAGTTTCTCTCAAGAAAGTTATTGTAAGATGCTCTACTAAATGTCTAAGACTCAATGTCTGTCATCCGTGAAAGCAAGTTTGGATCCCTGTAGTCTTAACACGGATTTGCAGACATCTCGTGGTTGTAGTTTAAACTCTCAAGTAAAACAGGATTCGCTTCCGGTTTTAAAGATGAACAACTGGTCTCCTTTATTACATGACAATAGAGTGTAGTGAATAAGGCTAATGAAACAGTTATTCTAAAGGTTTAGAAACTACTAGACATTGTGTGGTTACGATTTCTTGTGTAGCTGTAAAGAATACAGCTGTATAGTTTAGTCCAAGAGGACTTTTTCATGGAAATCAATGATAAGTTGATGGTATTATCAATTGATGAGCCTCATCTTGTTTTGATAATTAATAAAGAACACAATACACAGTAAAATCGATTGATAGGTTGCAAATCCATTAGATGATAGGTAGCCTTTGGAAAACTTACTAAAATATCTATGACAAATGTCAACTGAAATCATCTTAAGCCGCCTCATTAGCATTTACTGAGGGATTCCTTAAGGAATTTCTCTTGTTCTTATTATTCGAGGAAAAGCGATTGATTCGAATTTAAATTTTTACATAATTTTATCGAAATAAAATAATTATTTCATACACACTTTGCATGGGAAATAAACATTTAAGTAACGAATAAACAACATTCAAATAGAATTTGTTTATAATCTCTAACATAAGAAATCAGTTGAAATCCAGACATAAATCCAGCAAAATGTATTGAAACCAAGTAATTTTATTATCTATTAATCATTCAAGTTATACTGCAGGAAGGAAACCAGAAGTTTAGTGTGATCTTCAATGAAAAGCTAAGAAACAATACAGATATCAATGGAGTTGGGGGTGAATCTTTGGGTACATATTAGTCAACCTCTTCCATCCTCGAGGCATCATCAGCAGCCTCTGCAGCTACAACTGGATCGACAGTGACAGGGGCATCACCAGCAACGACTTCCTCTTCATCGATACCCAGACCCAACTTGATCATTCGATAAATTCTCGAGGAGTGAGACTGAGGATCCTCCAGAGAAAAACCTGAGCAAAGAAGAGCAGTCTCGAACAAGAGCATCACCAAGTCCTTGACGGACTTGTCATTCTTGTCAGCATCAGCCTTCACTCGGAGTGACTCGACAATGGGATGGTCAGGGTTAATTTCCAGATGTTTCTTGGCAGCCATGTAACCCATGGTCGATGAGTCTCGAAGGGCCTGAGCCTTCATAATTCGCTCCATGTTTGCTGTCCATCCATACTGAGAGGTAACGATACAACAGGGAGAGGTGACCAGTCTGTTTGACACGACAACCTTCTCAACCTTCTTGTCCAGGATATCCTTGATGACCTTACAAAGGGACTCGAACTTCTTCTTGTCATCCTCCATCTTCTTCTTCTCTGCCTCATCCTCTGGCAGTTCCAATCCCTCCTTCGTCACTGAAACCAACTGCTTGCCATCGTATTCCTTAAGTTGTTGGACTCCATACTCATCAATGGGTTCAGTCATGTAAATCACTTCGTATCCTCGGCTTCGAACTCTCTCGACGAAGGCAGAGGCAGCGACAACCTCCTTAGACTCGCCAGTGATGTAGTAGATGTGCTTCTGGTTCTCCTTCATTCGCGAGACATAGTCCTTCAAAGAAGACACCTCGTCTCCAGAGGCAGAGGTGTAGTATCGAAGGAGATCAGACAACTTCTTCCTGTTGGTCGAGTCCTCGTGGATGCCCAGTTTGATGTTCTTGGAGAACTGTTCATAGAACTTCTTGTACAAGTCCTTGTCCTCAGCCAGTTCTTCAAACATGTCGAGGCACTTCTTGACCAAGTTCTTTCGAATGACCTTGAGAATCTTGTTCTGCTGCAACATTTCTCTGGAGATGTTCAATGGCAAGTCCTCTGAGTCAACAACTCCTTTGACAAAGTTAAGGTACTCGGGAATCAAGTCCTCGCAGTTGTCCATGATAAAGACACGTCGGACATACAACTTAATGTTGTTCTTCTGTTTCTTGTTCTCGAACAGATCGAACGGAGCCCTCTTTGGAATGAAGAGCAATGCCCTGAACTCCAGTTGTCCTTCGACAGAGAAGTGCTTCACAGACAAGTGATCCTCCCAGTCATTAGTCAAAGACTTGTAAAACTCGCCATACTCTTCAGCAGTGATGTCATCCGGGTTTCGCATCCAAAGGGGTTTGGTCTTGTTCAGCTCCTCGTCCTCGACATAGTTCTCTTTGATCGTCTTTTTCTTCTTCTTCTTCTTGTCCTCGTCCTCTGCATCTTCGATCTTGGGTTCGTCCTCGTTCTCCTCCTTCTTTTCCTCGGTCTCTTCCTTCTTCTCCTCCTCAGCCTCATCGTCAGACACTTCCTTCTCTCGTTCCTTCTGGACCAACAACTTGATTGGGTACCCAATAAACTGAGAATGCTTCTTGACGATCTCCTTGACCTTTCTCTCCTCCAAGTAATCCATCTGGTCTTCCTTCAGATGCAGGACAATCTTAGTACCCCGACCAAGTGGCTCTGCATCATCCCTTCTGATGGTAAAGGATCCTCCGGCAGAGGATTCCCAGGTGTACTGCTCATCGTCATTGTGTTTCGAAGTGACAACGACCTTGTCAGCGATCAAGTAGGCAGAGTAGAATCCAACTCCAAACTGTCCGATCATAGAGATGTCTGCTCCAGCCTGAAGGGCCTCCATAAAAGCCTTGGTTCCTGACTTAGCAATCGTTCCCAAGTTGTTAACCAGGTCAGCCTTAGTCATACCAATCCCAGTATCGATAATCGTCAGGGTCTTGTCATCCTTGTTGGGCACCAACTTGATATACAGTTCCTTCCCAGACTCAAGTCGTGAGGGGTCAGTCAAGGATTCATACCTGATCTTATCCAAGGCATCAGAGGAGTTGGAGATGAGTTCTCGAAGGAAGATTTCTTTGTTTGAGTAGAAGGTGTTGATGATCAAACTCATCTGAAGACAAGGAAAGCATGGTTAGATAATCATTCAACCAAGCAAGTCCTTGGACATATCATGTCCAATGACCTCATCGACTACTCACCAGTTGGGCAATCTCTGCCTGGAAAGCAAAGGTTTCGACTTCTTGTTCGGGCATCTTGTCGTTTGAATCGGTCAAGCAATGAATGAGAAAAATTGACAAGAATGACTGAAATTCAAGGAAAGTTCTCGAAAGAAAACGTGAGATTTAAAGGGAAGAATGAATGGTCGTCTGAGGTGCTGCCTCGCTTTTATAAGAGAAACCGGCATCGAAGATTCGAGAAGCTTTCTCTGGATCCGGTCTCAACAGACTGCGGCGCAGTTCCCGTGAGAGCATGTTGCATTCAAATAGCAGTCAGGATGGAAGATATAGGATTCAGGTGCGGGAATTCATTCCCAGTCTCTGAGTACGCACTGAGTGAGCATGAAGTCGAGAAGATTCTAGAAGGCATGTTACGTTAAAGTTAGCATTACTTTAACTTTAATTTCGTTTTAAACCAATGAAATGGCGCGAGACATGGCAATTCATTCCAACCAATTTATTCCAATAAAAGAGCACAGTTTAAAACAACTAACACAAAGATGGACAGTTTTTTCAACAGTTTCGTAAGACAATTCCAACAAGAGATACAGGATGTGGTCAAGATCATGCACATCCTTGGTCATGATTTAGAAAAAGGAAATCACGATGTCTATGACACCATTGCAGTGGGCTTTCTCTTTGGTCTCCTATGTCTACTGGGACTTTTCGTTGGATATCTCTTGTATCATTGTACATTTAACTGCATAGGACATCAACAAGATCCCAGTGGAGCCCATAACCTGGGAGATGTGGATGAGGATATAGTGGACATTAACCAACCAGTCGTCCATGGATACAGTTTGGGAGAAGTAGACAGAGATGCAGTCCAGGGATTAGGGTCGATTCCTGAAGAATCAAGCGAAAGTGAATGTGGGCTGAACTACGTCCATCTCAAGCAAAGCTATCCAGAACTATTCAAGACCCTCTTCAAGAACTCTAAGGGGGAGGACATCGCTTCAGTGGGTTCGGACTCTGGATCGGAAGGCTCAGTTGAGGAACCAATATCCGTGGAAGTAATCTTCGCACAAAGTTCTCAGGAAAGTGTGACCCCAACTCCTAGACCATCGTCCCAGAGAGAACCTATCGGTCCATCATCAGACCAACAACCTTCTTCAAGACATTCTCCATCCCCTCTACCAAGACATCGTGTCTCTAAAAGGAAGTTGAGATCATGGACAACTGCCGTACAACCTGCTCCACCAACTAATACATCGAAGGCCACGAAAGAGAGGAGCTCAATAGAAAAACGAACTGCCAAAGTCAAGGAGACGGACCCATCCCAATGCTCTGAGCCATCTGTGGTCTCTGTAGGATCAGAAAAGTCTGAGAAGTGAATGTCTTGAATAAAGTTTATGCCTCAACAGCTGTTGTCCCTTCATTTTGTTTGCGGTCTTTCTCTCTCTCGTCGTTCAAGATGACTGATATTCAACCTAACCATACCATCTACATCAACAACCTCAATGAGAAGGTCAAGAAGGAAGGTAAGTCTCATTCAATTGCATGTAACTCTGAAACATTCGAACCGAAGTCATTGCACATGGACTTGTCTTCCTAAACAGAACTCAAGAAGTCACTTCATGCCATCTTCTCTCAGTTTGGAAGTATACTAGACATTGTCGCCCTAAAGAACCTCAAGATGCGAGGACAGGCCTTTGTCATCTTCAAGGAACTGACTTCGGCCAGCAATGCCTTACGAAGCATGCAAGGGTTCCCCTTCTACGAGAAACCCATGAGAATCGCTTATGCAAAGACTGACTCGGACTTGATCAGCAAAGAAAAGGGCACGTTTGTTGAACGAGTTAGACGGCCAATGGAAGAGAGAAGGAAGAAGAAGGCTTCTTCTGGACATGTTGGACAGGGAGATGCAAGTATCCCTCCGAATGCGCTTCAAGAACAGCCACCGAACAAGATCCTCTTCATGACCAATCTTCCTGAAGAGACCAATGAGGTTATGCTCACCATGCTCTTCAACCAGTTCCCAGGCTTCAAGGAAGTCCGATTGGTGCCTGGAAGACACGACATTGCTTTCGTTGAGTTTGAAAGCGAATACCAATCTGGAGCTGCAAAGGATTCTCTCCAGGGGTTCAAGATCTCTCCCACACATGCCATCAAAATAACTTTCGCGAAGAAATGATTGGTTTACATGATGAATAGGTTGAATAAAGATAACTCAATGCCTTTGCAGTCTGTGTGTGAAAGGAAGTTTTATTTCTCTGTGTTTTTTTGAAAAATAAGTGTATCGTGATAGACATTCGTGTCATTTATGCCTTGTCCACAGACAAAACTGGATAACATTTTTCTTTCGTCCGGATCTTGATTTCTTTGAGAAGTATATTTATGTTGTCTGTGTTGTCTCTTTCTACCCATAATTACACTCAACATTAATAAACAAATAATGAGAGAGAGAGAACGAATAAAACCCAACAACATAAACTATTTGTGTCTCTGATTCGGTCTTGTCTTTGAAGCAGAATGACATGGGGATGAAAGAATCCTCAATAATTAATACAAGAATTCAAGTTATGTGACAACATCATGAATAGTAAAGACAAAAGCATCACAAGGGAAGTCATGGCGTGAAAGTTCATAAGTTTTTCATGGAAACATCGAGGATTGGAAGACAATCAAGGAAGAGAGAATCAAAGACAACGAAGATGATGATGATACTTAATAATTAAACCAATAAGTCATGACTACAAGAAGACAAATAAACTGCGAGAAAAATATGGTTTCATAGTCAAGTCGTAGTCGTGTCTTTAGCCCTGTCATTTCCGAGTAGACTTTTCCAAGTGTTTTCGAGTTCTTTCTATTCAATCTCGCTTCTCTCGATACAGATGGTCTTAACGTTCGATAAAAATCTTTTTCTTCTTTTTCTCCACAAAAAGCTTTGAGTACTCAATGTTCTAGTACTGATCAAGTTCTAGTGCTTTTTACTGGCCTCGTGAGCCTTCTTGACTACAGCCAACTTGGAGTTGACATCATGAACTGGTAGATCTTTGTAAGGAGGGTCTCGGGTCCCGTGGATCATCAATGTCCACTCCTTCAAGAAACCCTTTTGAATCTTCTCTCCTTCAAAGGCGACCTGTAGTTTCCATCTGCCGACAGGGTCTTCTCCCCAGGTATGTGTCGTCATAAACGGCCACCTCGTGAACCCATCCTGCGAGTCGTCGTCTTTAGGTCTTCGAGAGAGAATCAAGCTCTTAGTTCCCATGGGAGACACGAGATATAAAGTGACGTCTCCCCTTCTGGTTGCATTGAGTGTCGTCACAGCCTGGACATGTTCAATGTAGTTGACTTCAGAATCTGTTCCTAAACAAGCATTCGTGTCGATGGTCCAAGTTAAGGTCCCGTTTGATGGAATCTCAGACAACTGGGCTACAGTACCAGCATCACAATGGAATCTGGGAGGAACAGTCTTCCAATGCTTGGCCAGAGCAGTCATGGCTCCTGCATCCAAAACACCGTAACCGAACAAGTGGTTGAACTCAAGTCCCACTCCGTTCATGTTCCAATGGAATCTGTTCTTGCTGTCGTAGAGAGAGTTTCTTTTACTTGTTAAGACGGTCAAGTGTTGGACATCTCTCCACGTCAGTCTTGGATTTGCTTCCAATGCAAGAGCAAATACTCCTGCAGCCTCTGGGGCAGCAGCCGATGTCCCTGAATGGGTCTTCGTACACTTGCCATACAAATCAGTAGTCGCCACTCCAGTCTGAGGGTTCTTGGCTCCATTAGAGAAGGTCGAAGCCAAAGTCGAAGAACAAGACTCGTCGTAGTGGGCATTCTCTCCATTATTAATGGCAGAGTTGATGGATATTGTCCACATAGAAGCAGCATAGCCATCGCAGTTGCAGTCGTCATCCTCCCCTCCGTCACCGGAAGCCCAGACATAAATGTTTCCAAGTCCTCTTCGACCCTCATTAACTCCACGAACAATGGCTCTCATGGTGGCATTTCGTGGTCCGTCAACAGTCTTACCATCGTCTGTTGGTCCCCATGAAGCGGAGTAGATGTCAATAAGATTGGGTTCATGACCCATGGAATTGGCTTCAATGAGATCCGTCATATAAGGTTGGTCGAGCATCCGAATGCCTGCCACCAGTGAGTCGTAAGCAACTCCGACCCCACAGACATCATTGTCTCGTTTGGCAGAGACCTCTCCTGCACATCTCGTTCCATGACTGTTGAACCAGTCGTCCGTGTATCTCGGGTATGGGTGGGGGTCGTTGCTGCTGAAGTCGTAGCTGGCCTTGGCATTCTATTCAGGAAAAGAATTTATCAATATATTAGTTACCTGCCATGAATGTGTAATGATGTGCAGAAGCAATAGTACTCTTCTAATGATGATGCGCCACTCACGACTACATGAGTAGTCATGAGGAGCATTTGAATATTGATCGGCTACTCTCTTTCTCTAACTCTCCGCTTCGACTAACAATGTTTGTCGAGGTTAATTCGTTTTCCTTTTCTTAGAATTTCTCTATAAAATGTCAAGATGACAGGAGGTCACGCATTATACTCACATAGTTGTCTTTGAGATCAGGGTGCATGTAGTCCACTCCTGTTAAAGAGAGAAAAGCAAATGAAGTTAGTTATCATGTAAATGAGTAGGAAGAGACGTGCTCAAGAGATGTACAACTTGATGGATTGAGAACTAACAGATATGTCGCTAAGAATTGATTGATCTATAAAGCGCTTTCCAAGGAAATGATTCCTTTCACACCTACACATGTCTAGCAGTAGAGTACAAACGAAATTAGAAGTAATAGAAAACAGCACATCACATGCCATGTCATATTAATATCTATTCTTTCATTTGTCTTACCGTCATCCATGATGGCTGTAGTGATATTCTTCCCCGTATATCCTTGAGCCCAGGCTGCCTCCACATTCAAGTCAAGTCGAGCTTTCCCACCATTTTGTCCAGTGTTTTTCTGTTTCGAATGAAACGATAAAAATATGGAAAAATAAGCCCAATTTACTTACGAGATACCACTGGTATTGGAAGAAGGGGTCTGTAGGATCCTGTGTCTCGAGTCCTCGATCGGAGTCAAAGTTGGCCTCTTGTTGTTCAGGAGTGATAAGAAGTCCTGTATATCCTCTTTTCTGTCTCTTGTATCCTGTCAACTGGACAGCCCGTTTAACCAGAGGGTGCATCTTGATCATCTTTGTGTGCGAAATTGACCTCTTGGTTCGTGCGCTAGACAGTCCTCGATGGACAAAGTGATATTCACTCCCAGATCCCAATACCTTTCAAGGAACAATGAAAGTTAAGTACATGACACACAATAATG
>Ga0157374_10003253_pt1 | contig 13645 bp, 15 predicted proteins | sample M25metaG_FD_115308 | JGI IMG/M metagenome (GOLD analysis project Ga0157374, IMG submission 115308) | Miscanthus rhizosphere microbial communities from Kellogg Biological Station, Michigan, USA - M2-5 metaG | ecosystem: Host-associated > Plants > Roots > Rhizosphere > Soil | place: USA: Michigan...
CACCGCCACGTCAGCCAGACCGCTTCGCTGGCGATGGCCATTGCCGCATCGCTCCCGGTGCTCGGCATCTTCGCCAGCTGGGGCCGGTACCTGTCTCAAGAGAACGACGAATATCACCAGGCGGTGACTCTGCGCCGGATCGCGATCGCAACCAACGCGACAATGGGCGCGGCGGTTGTGTGGGGCTTTCTCCAGGCGTTCGGCGTGATGCCGCTCATCGAAACCTACTGGGTCCCGTTCGTCTGGGTCGTCGCACAGGGAGCCTTCGGCTGCGCACCGCTCATGTTCGCCCGGCGCCCCGCCGCCTGACTAGAACTCAAGCCAAAAGGAACTCAACCCATGCCTTGGACTCCCGCAGCGAAACGCTACAATGTGCGGCTGATCCTGCTCAGCCTCCTGTACGGAGCCTTCCTCGTTCTCGCGGTGTACGGCTTCAGGCACCATCTGGTTGCCGGAGCGGCCGCGTGGATCGTTGCCATCCTGCCGGCGCTTCCACTGATCGGAATTTTCGCTGCGATGGGCCGCTACCTGGTCGAGGAGCAGGACGAATACATCCGGATGCTTCTCGTCCGTCAGATGCTGTGGGCAATGGGCTTCACCATGAGCTGCGCCACCGTTTGGGGCTTTCTCGACAATTTCGGCCTCGTCGGTCATGTCGATGGTTATTGGATCGTCGCGCTCTGGTACTTCGGCCAGGGAATCGGCGCTTGCGTCAACAGGGCCACGCTCGGCGCCCGGGCGGTATGCTCGTGATGGAAAACCGACTCAGAGTCTTGCGCGCCGAGCGCAACTGGAGCCAGGGCGATCTCGCCGAGCGTCTCGAAGTCTCCCGACAGAGCGTCAACGCGATCGAAACCGGCAAATACGATCCGTCCCTGCCGCTCGCATTCCGGATCGCCGAGCTGTTCGGCCTTGCCATCGAACAGGTATTCGTCTCCCCGTCGCGAGCCGAATAAGCGCTCGGACAAAAAGAAGTCCCGCCGGCGCCTCAACCGGCGGGGCTTCCCCACTTCAATGACAGTCTAAAGGATCGGAGCCGACGTCGTCAGGTTTCCGCCATTCAGGCTGAACGCGCTTGAAGAGTAGGTATAAAGCCGGCCATTGGCGCCTCTGACCTGAAGCCGGGTGATTGTGCCGCTCCGGGTGGTGAACACGCGGCTGACGGTTCCGACCTGGGTGCCGCTGCTGTTGAAGACAGCAGTTCCGCTCGTGATCCCGCTCAGCGCCAGGCCACCGGCCGCACTTGCGAGCACGCTATGCGAATTCGCGTGTGCAATTCCGGTCGCCGAAGCGTGGAGTGGGCCCTGGCTGTTCGCCCGGCCCTGCGCCATGCCACTGGCGCCGCCGTTGACGCCGGCGAGCCGAGCGCTCGTCGAAAGGGTTCCGCCGGCCCAGCTCAGCTTGGCGGCGGGAACAGCGTAGAAGCCGCCGTCGGTCCCTTTGACCACAACGACTGTAACCGATCCATTGGCATTCGTGCGGATCTGCTGGACCGTGCCCACCGCTGTGCCGTTCGACATGAGCGTTGTTCCGGTGGTCAGGCCGGCGAAAGTTCCACTGGCGACCTTGGTCGTGGTGTTGGTTCCAGCGAGGCCGCGAACGTCCGGCTGGGTTGTCGTCGTAGTCGTCGTCGAGTCATGGAGTACGCTGTTGGCGTTCGAATGCTCGATTCCGGTGGGGGATGCGTTCATCGGCCCCATCGAGCCTGCCCGGGCATCGATCCCGGTCTGGCTCGGACCACCGATGCCGCCCATGTTGCCCAAGCCTCCTCCGACGCCCCCCATGCCGCCGCCGCCACCACCCCCGCCACCAGGGGCGGCAAGAGCTGGAGCCGAGATGGCGATCGCCGCGCTTGCGATCGTTGCTGTCAGAACTTTACGGACCATCGAATCCTCCTTGTCACTCGTAAACTCGCGTAAGCCCGGAGTTCCGGGCGCGGAATGATTCAACGCAGCAAAGCAGCAGTCGCTCCCAAATGTGATAAAACGTTAATGTGACTTGAGGCCCCACCGGCGTTGAACCGGCGGGGCTTTGTTCTTGATCAGTCGGTTTTGGTTACGGGGTCAGCGTTGTCGTTACCACGCCACCCGAGATCGAGAGCGAACTTGCTGGCAGTCGATACGTTTGTCCGGTCGAAGAGGTCACGATCACCATCCGAACCGAACCGTCTGGCCCGGTTATCACCTGGCTTACGTTTCCAAGGCTAGTTCCACCGCTTGTATTGACGGTAAGGCCTGTCGTTAGCCCCGGAAGCGACGTGCTCGGGACAGCCCCAGCCGCGAGAACGCTATGCGAGTTTGCATGTGCGATCCCGTTTACCGAAGCATGGGCGGGGCCCTGGCTGACTCCGATCGCCGGGTTGGTCGTGGTTGTCGTCGTAGTGGGCGCACTCAATCCGGCATTGACGTTGGCGTGATCTACCGCAGTCGCGGATGGACCAGCCATCGCACCCGCATTTACGTTTGCACCCGCGCCAGCGCCCATGCCCCCACCGCCGCCGTGGCCGCCGCCCGGCGCTGCGAAGGCCGGCGCAGCGAGAGCCAAGGCCGTGCTTGCCAGCGTTGCCGTGAAAATCGTCCGAATCATTGATATTCTCCTTGGGGTCCGGTTGGACACTCCAACTCAACGCTTACCCCTCTTCATCTGCTCCGAAAAATGGCGCAAACTTAATGGTTTAGCGGCATGCTGTGCTTGCTTTGCGGCGATCCCAATATGCTTTCGTGAGCGAAACGGCCGCAGTGCAACACAGGTTAGTGGCGCTTCTGCCTCGTGCCGGTCCGCCCTGTGCCCTTGACCTGCAAAGCAGCCGGAACCAACTGGGCGTCGGCTTCCGACCGGAGCCGAAATCCGAAACTCCTCTCACGAGGGATGAGATGTCTGACAACGATCATAGTCGAAGAACCGTCCCTCTGAGGGAGCTGGCGGACTGATCTAAGATCAGCTCACCGGCACCTGCCTCAGAGGGCGGTCGCAAGAGGTGAGTGATGAATACTGCAATCCGTTTCCTGGCGGGGACTTTCCGCCGTGCACCCCAAGTCCGTGACGTGAACGAAGTGTTCGAAGAGCGCCTGACGTTCGGCGAACGCCTGGCCGACCGGGTCGCCGCGATTGGTGGCTCCTGGAGCTTCATCACCGGTTTTGGCCTGTTCTGGTCGTCTGGGCGATCCTGAACACGGTTGTATTGGTGCGGCATGCCTTCGACCCCTTCCCCTTCATCTTCCTCAATGTGATGCTGTCGATGCTTGTGGCCATGCAGGCGCCGATCATCATGATGAGCCAGAACCGGCAGGCGTCGAAGGACAGGCTGGAGGCGCGGCTGGATTATGAAACCAATCTGCGCTCGGAAGCGGAGATTGCGAGCCTTCACGACAAGATCGATCTTCTTCTCGCCATGGCTGGCGATCAGGCGGTTCCGGCGGCGGAGGTGAAAGAGAGCAGCCTAGCTTAAGGCCTGTCCTACAGCCCCGCTCCTGCGCTAGGCCGCCGCCGATGCTCTTCACACCAAGGTCACGCGATTCGCATATCCGCCACTCCTCGCGCGCGGGCGTGCGCGTGCGCGCTTTGGGCAGCGAACTTAGCAAACTTCCGCGCCGGCCATGACCGAGCTCCGCCACCTCGAGGTCAACGGTATCCGCCTCGCCTACCGGCTGCGCAAAGGGCGCTCGCCCACGCTGCTATTCCTGCCCGGCTATGCGTCGGACATGGAGGGCGCCAAGGCGCTGGCACTCGATGCCTTCGCCGACAGCCGCGGGCTCGCGATGCTCCGCTTCGACTATTCGGGGACAGGTGCGTCGGAGGGCCGGTTCGAGGATGGCACGCTCGGCGGCTGGCTCGACGACGCTTTGTTTCTGCTCGACACTCTCATTGACGGGCCGGTGATCCTCGCCGGCTCGTCGATGGGCGGGTGGATCGCGCTTCACGTCGCGCTATATCGGCCGGAGCGCATTGCAGCCTTGGTCGGAATTGCCGCTGCACCTGATTTCACCGACTGGGGCTATAGTGACGCACAGAAAAACCAGATCCGCGACTGCGGCCGGCTGGAGCTTCCAAACCCCTATGGCCCGGAGCCGCACTCTATCACCCGCGGCTTCTGGCAGTCCGGCGAAGCCCTTCGGCTGATTCACTCGCCGATCGCGATCGACTGCCCCGTGCGTCTGATCCACGGCGATGCCGACGCCGAGGTTCCGCTGGTGATTGCCCTCAAGCTCCTGGAGAAGCTGCGTTCAGCCGATGTCCAGCTGACCGCCATAAAAGGCGGCGAACACCGGCTGTCGAAGCCGAACGAGCTCGAGGCGATCCTCCACGTCGTCGCCGCTCTGATTGGAGACGAGTTTTGATCTTCCTCATCGCTGCTGTAGTTGCCGCGGCAACACCGCGCGCCCCTGCCTGTCCTGAGCTGCTGACCGAGAAGGCCTTTGCGTGCAGGGCGCTTGAAGCTGGTCGTCTCGGGAAGAACGGCGAAGCCGCGCAGGATTTCGAGCAGGCCGCCGGGCTCATCAAGCCGGACGATCCCGCGACTGCTCGGGCCTGGGCCGCCGCCGGCAACATGTGGATCGCTGCTGGTGAACCCGCAAAAGCCGCGCTCGATCTCGACCGCGCATTGAGCGGCGCCGCTCTGCCTCCCCTTCAACGCGGCGAGGCACTGCTCGATCGGGCTCGGGCCGCCGAGGACCAGGGTGACCTCAAGACCGCGCGCGCGAAGGTGACCGAAGCTTCGCAGACCATCTCGAGCGATCCGTTCCTCTGGTATTTCTCGGCCGCACTCGCGATCCGGGAGGGCGACCTATCGAATGCGAAGACGAGTATCGGCAAAGCGCTTGTGCTCGATCCCAACGATCCGGCAATGCTGTTCGAAGCCGGCCATATCGCCGAGCTCGGCGACGACGATTCGGGCGCGCGCGATTACTGGACTCGCGCAGCCACCGGCGATCCGAACGGGGAGATCGGCAAGGCCGCCCGCCAGGCGCTGGACGCGATTGGCCCGGCGCTGACGGTGAAGACGGACGGCCCTGCCAAACCCTAGCCGATATCGTAGTCGATGGTGGTGACGACCCGCACCTTCTGGAACGGAGAGCTTCCGCCGGATGAATTACAGTCGTCGCATTCCTCGCCATCGCGCGGGCCGACTGAGAAGTAACCCTGACTCGCGGTCTTGATCCGCCCAACGTCAGCACCGCTGTCATGAGCGAACTGCTCGGCGCTTCGTCGCGCATTGCGATCGGCTTCGGCGATCATCTGGGGTTTCAGCTCGTTCAGGCGAGTAAAGGTGTAAGTGATGTTGCTTCCGTACAGCTCAACCCCGTCGCGGAGCAGCTCGGCCTGACGGGCATAGGCTGCGCGCGCCCGCAAGACATTGTCGGTTCGAAGCTGGATCGAACGCTTCACCGTCAGCTTGTCCGGACCGGTCGCTTTGCCGCCGGAGTCCGCCGCCCGCTGCCGAGTAACGCTGACGTCGCTGTCGGTTACTTCGTCGGAGTTGAAGCCCACCCGAAGAAAGAAGGCTCGCACCGCCTGCGCCTGGCGATCGACCGATTGCTGTACAGGACCGAGGTCGTCTCCCTCCTGCGAGAAATCCACGGTCCAGGTGGCGAGATCGGCAGTGACATCGCGCTCCGACACGCCACGGACGGTCACCGTCCGCTCCGCCATCTTCGCGCGCCGCAACCCGTCGCCCAGCACATAACCGCTCGTCGTCATTCCCATCGAAAAGATCGCCACCGCGCCCAACAGGACAGCGCGGCTGCTCTGCAGCTTCTGGATCATCTTTGTGATACCCTGCGTTCGTCCGCTTCAAGGCAGCCACCGGTCCCAATCGCCGGTCACGGCTACGACGAACCGTGCATTTATAGCGATGAATTGAGTGAGATGAAATGAAATTCCTGCACACGATGCTCCGTGTCTCCGATCCCGAGTCCACTGTTGCATTCTTTCAACTGTTGGGGCTTGAGGAGCGGCGACGGCGCGAGGTTCCGCAAGGGCGATTCACGCTCATTTTCCTCGGAGTTCCAGGCGATGAGGCCGAAGTCGAACTCACGCACAATTGGGACGAGAGTGACTATGTAGGCGGACGCAATTTCGGGCACCTCGCCTTCGCCGTCGACGATATCTACGCCACTTGCCGACGGCTGATGGATTCGGGCGTGATGATCAACCGGCCGCCGCGCGACGGCCACATGGCGTTCGTTCGGACTCCCGACAATATCTCGATCGAACTACTTCAGAAGGACGGCGTACTCGATCCTGCCGAGCCTTGGGCTTCGATGCCGAACACGGGCGAATGGTGATGCTGGAGGTCGTTCCAGTCCCCGCATTCTCCGACAACTATCTGTGGCTGGTCCATGATCGCGACAGCGGTGAAACGGCGGTGGTCGATCCCGGCGATGCCTCGCCAGTGCTTGTCGAGGCGGAGCGGCGCGGTTGGAGGATTGGCCAAATCTGGAACACCCACTGGCACCCGGATCACACCGGTGGCAACGTCGCGGTGAAGCAGGCTACCGGCGCCACCGTTTTCGGTCCGGCCGACGAGAAGATTCCCGGCCGAGATGTGGAACTTCTGGAGGGTGACACAATCCGCCTGGGCAATCGCATCGGTTGTGTGATCGCCGTTCCCGGACATACACTCGGTCACATCGCGATGATTTTCGAGGAGGACGGGATCGCCTTTGTCGGCGATACGCTGTTCGCGATGGGTTGCGGCCGTCTCTTTGAGGGTACTCCACAACAGATGTTCAATTCGCTCCAGCGCCTCGCCGAGTTGCCGAACGATACCCGCCTCTATTGCGCCCACGAGTATACGCTTTCGAACGGCCGCTTTGCTGCGCATGCCGAGCCCGGCAATGCTAAGATCTCGGAGCGGCTTGCAGTTGTCGAACGAATGCGCGAGGCGGACGAAATTACGGTGCCCACGACAGTCGCCGAGGAGCGGGCAACCAACCCCTTCGTCCGCTCATCGGATTGGCAGGAGTTTGCCCGCCTCAGATCCGAAAAGGACAGCTTCCGTTCATGAACCAAAGCGTCAGAATCGCAAACTCACCGGGACTGGTTTAAGGAGGTTGCTATGCGCAATATCACTCCAATCCTTCTCGCCGCAGCTCTCGCCGGCTGTTCGGCGGCTCCAACTCCGCCCACACCCGCTGCGAACTACGAACGCGAACAGCATCTCGCCCAATGGCTGAACGGGCTAGCGCCATCCGGGCCACGGGAAGATTGCCTCGCCAGCTATCATCAGAAAGAAATGACCATCGTCGATAACAGCACTATTGTCTTCCGAGACGGACCGGGCCGAGTCTGGGTACAGAAGACGCAGAGTGCGTGCTCGCCGCTCGCCGGACCCGGGCCCTATGCGCTTCTCACTCGCTCAACAGTCTCCGCGCTGTGCAGCGGCGACATCGCCCAGGTTGTGGAGACAGGTAGCGGAATGATTGTCGGCAGCTGCGTGATTGGCCAGTTCCAGCCTTATTCACGCCCGCGCCCTCGCTAGCGACGGTACAGTCCCTCCAGCCGGTCGCCATAGGCCGATTTAATGACGTGGCGGCGAATCTTCATTGAGGGCGTCAGCTGCTCGTTCTCGGCCGAGAAGGAGGCGTCGGCGACAATGAAGCGACGCACTTTCTCGATCACCGACAGATCGGAATTCACCCGGTCAACGGCAGCCGAAAGCCGCTGCTGAAGATCAGGTGCGTCGGCAACTTCTCCATCCGGGACCAGAAGCGCGACCAGGTATGGCTTGCGGTCGCCATAGACCATGGCCTGTGCAATCTCCGGCTGAAGCGTCAGCATCCCTTCGACACGTTGCGGGGCGATGTTGTCGCCCTTGTCGTTGACGATCAAATCCTTCTTGCGGTCGGTGATAATGATCCGGCCGTTGTCATCGAAATGGCCGACATCGCCAGTCGCGAGCCAACCGTCCTGCAAAACGCGGTCCGTCTCGTCCGGGTTGCGCCAATAACCGTGCATCACCAGCTCCCCGCGAACCATGATTTCCCCATCAGCGGCTATCTCGACCTCTGTATTCTTGAGCGGCGGCCCGACGGTTTCGGCCCGGACACCGGCAGTCGGGCGATTGACGCTCACCACCGGTGCGGCTTCCGTCTGCCCATAACCCTGCAGCAGGGTAAGACCGAGCGCCTGGAAGAAATTGCCGACTTCTGGATTGAGGGGAGCGCCGCCGGAAACAAGCGCTTTCATTCGGCCGCCGAACTTGCCGCAAATCTTTCGTCGAACCGTGATGGCGAGGATCTTGTCGACGATCCAGTCGAGGGGGTTCAGCTGGCCTTTGAGCTTCTTCGCTTCCAGGACCAGCGCCTTTTCCATCAAGGTGCGCGAAGCGCCACCCTTTTCAACCGTCTTGAGGATTCGCGCTCTCAGCATTTCGAACAGGCGCGGAACGACGATCATGATCGTCGGCCGCATCTCCTCAATGTTTGAGGCGAGCTTTTCCAGGCTCTCTGCGTAATAGATTTGGCCTCCGAGGCCGATCGGGAAATGCTGTCCGGCGGTGTGTTCGAGGGCGTGGCTTGCTGGAAGGAAAGACAGAAACACCTCGTCGCCCCAGCCGAAATCGCTGGAGATGACGTCCGTTGCGCCTTCGATATTGTGCAGGATTGCCCCGTGATGCTGCATTACACCCCTAGGAGCGCCACCGGTGCCGCTGGTGTAGATGATGCACGCCAGGTCGGAGCGCTTCGTTCCCTCGACCACGGCCTCAATTTGCGCCGGCTCGCCGTCGCCAGTGCTCAGCTCCCACCACTGATGAAGTTGCAGGCTCTCGCTCGCCTGCGGCAGCCGGATCTCCTCCATCGCAATCACATGCTGGCAATCGGATTCCAGGATCACCGCGGGCAGCAGTGGTGCCGCAAGCTTCTGATTGGAAACGATGGCCGCCCGCGCACCCGAATTGCCCAGGACATGCGCGTGGTCGCGCGTAGTGTTGGTGGCGTAGGCCGGGACGGTGACGCAGCCGGCTGCCATGATCGCTAGATCCGCAATCAGCCACTCCGGCCGATTCTCGCTGACCAGCATCACTCGGTCGCCTACTTCAAGCCCGATACGTTTGAGGCTGCTTGCGACAGCGACCACCTGTCGCTTTGCCTGCCCCCAGCTGACCGCCTTCCACTCGCCGTCGCGTTTGGCCCATAGGAACGGCGCGTCCCCCTTCTCGTTTGCGCGAAGGAAGAACATCTGGACAAGATTTTCGAAATGCTCGAGCTGCCGGGCTGCCATCCATCCCTCTCCCTGGCGGTGCTCTTAGCGCAATGAAGTGACAGCGCCACTGCTCCTGCTCTAATCGACGGCAATGCGCCCGGTAAGCAAGCTCGCGTCCGCTTTCGTTCTCGCCTGCACATCCGCCATTGCGGTGCCAACCAACATCCATCGAGCGGCCGTTGCAGATGCCGCGTCCCGGCCTTTCGTCATCGCTGCGAATCCGTTGGCTGCTCGCGCCGGTCTCAAAGTCCTCAAGCGTGGCGGAAGCGCGGTCGACGCCGCGATCGCGATGCAAGCCATGTTGTCGCTGGTGGAACCGCAAAGCTCGAGCGTCGCGGGCGGCGCGTTCATGACCTATTTGGACGGACGCAGCGGCAAGATCACCGTGTACGATGGTCGCGAGGTTGCCCCCGCACAGGCTTCATCGACGATGTTCCTTGATTCCGCGGGCAAGCCGCTGCCGTTCAACACCGCGGTTCTGAGCGGCCGCGCCACCGGCGTTCCCGGGGTACTCAAAATGCTCAAGCTGGCACATGACGAGCACGGAAAGCTGCCATGGAACAGCCTCTTCGGCCAAGCAGAACGAACGGCCAGCCGAGGGTTTATCGTTTCGCCGCGGCTCGCCCGCATGATCCACGGCAATTTCCCGGAGAATGGCGCTCCGGACGTGATCCGCTATTTTTCTAAGCCGGATGGGGCATACCTCAATGCTGGCGATCGGCTGGTGAACAAACCCTATGCGGCGTTTCTCCGGCGCCTGGCCGCGCAAGGACCATCGGCACTCTACGCGGGCTCCACAGGGGCAAAGATCGTGGCACGCATTCGCGCCGGGCCGCTGCGCGGGACCATGACGATAGCCGATCTCGCCAATTATCGCCCGATCAAGCGCGAGCCGCTTTGCGGCCCTTTCCGGATGTACATCCTGTGCGCTCCGCCTCCGCCTTCGAGTGGAGTTGGACTGATTGAATTGATGGAACTGCTCGACCAAACCGACATTGCGAGCCGTGGGCTGAACGATCCGCAAGCCTGGTTCCTCTTCGCGGAGGCGAGCCGCCTGATGTACGCCGACCGCGACGAATACGTGGGCGATCCAGCCTTCGTCAGCGTGCCGGTCGCCGGGATGATCGATCGCGATTATGTTGCCTCGCGAGCTGAGTTGATCGGAACCACTGCAGGTCCGTCACCAGCGGCTGGCACCCCTCCGGGAGCAAGGCTTGCAGGCACCGATGCCACCTACGCACCCTTTGGTACCAGCCACCTCATCGTGCAGGACGCAGGAGGCAACGTCGTCTCGATGACGACTACGGTCGAGAGCATTTTCGGGACCGGGCGAATGGTCGACGGCTTCTTCTTGAATAACCAACTGACGGACTTCTCTTTTAGCCCGATCGACAAACAGAGGCGGCCAGTCGCCAATGCCGTTGCTCCGGGCAAGCGCCCGCGCTCGTCGATGATTCCGACCATACTGCTGACCCGCGACGGCCGCTTTGCCGGCGCGATCGGCTCTGCGGGAGGCAATTCCATCCTTGCCTATGTCGCGAAGTCGCTGGTCGGAGCAGTCGACTGGAACCTGCCCATGCAGCAGGCGATCGCTCTCCCCAACCTCATCGCCCGGGGTCCGGCCTTTCATGGCGAAGTGGCGAAAATCCCGCCGGAAGTTCTCACCGGGCTACGGGCTAAAGGAATCGCCCTGCAGGCCGGCGACGGCGAAGATTCAGGGGTCCAGGGTGTGATCATCCGGGATGGCCGCATCGATGGCGGCGCCGATCCCCGGCGCGAAGGGGTGGTGCTGGTCCTCACGTCCGGCCGTTAGGTGCCGGTCCCTACCGCCTCGGCAATGCTCGCGAAGCCGCCCTCTTTCACCTTGGTTGCGAGACCTTCGGCGATGGTTCGCGCAATCCCCGGCCCTTCATAGACCATCGCCGAATAAAGCTGGACCAGCGAGGCTCCGGCCCGGATCCGCTCCCAAGCGTCGTCCGCATTCGCAATTCCGCCGCAGCCGATCAGCGGGATTGCCGCCCCGCTCACGCTTCGGAACTGGCGAAGCGCGCCGAGCGCCAACGTTTTCAACGGCTCGCCCGAAAGGCCGCCCTGCTCGCGCGCTCGCGGCGACTTCAACGAGGGTCGTGACACGGTGGTATTCGACACGATGATCGCGTCAATGCGATGATCGACGGCGGCCCGGACCATCCGCTCTGGATCGCTCTTCTGCAGGTCCGGCGCGACCTTCAAAAAGACCGGCGGTCCGCCCTTCGATCGCGCGCCCTTGATGGCATCCAGAAGCGCGTCGAGAGCGCCCTGATCCTGAAGCGCTCGAAGTCCCGGTGTGTTCGGCGAACTGAGGTTGACGGTGAGATAATCGGCGACGGGGCTCATCGCCTTCACGCCCTCGACATAATCACCGATCCGGTCTGGGCTATCCTTGTTGGCGCCGATGTTGACGCCAACGATGCCGGGGTTGACCGCTGGAATGGCGTTGCGCGTATCCTTCTTGAGCCGCTCGAGCGCCGCCTTCTGGCCGCAGTTGTTGAATCCCATGCGGTTAATTACCGCCCGGTCTTCGGCCAGCCGGAACAACCGGGGCCTGTCGTTCCCATGCTGTGGCCGTGGGGTCAGCGTTCCCACCTCGACGAAACCGAAACCGAGTGTGAGCATCTGGTCAGCGACCTCGGCATTCTTGTCGAATCCCGCAGCTAGCCCGACGGGGTTGGGAAAATCGAGACCGGCGATGCTGGTCCTGAGCGACGGTGTCCATTGAGGTTCCGGAGTGAACCCCGTTCCGGTCCGCAGTTTGAGCAGATTGATCGTCAGCCGATGCGCGGTTTCGGCATCGAGCCCGAAGACCAGCGGGCGGAGAAGGCTGTAAAGCGACACCGGGTGCGTGTGTCATTGCGCGCCGCCCGACGCAATGCGTGGTTGAATTTTGCGCTGCAACATTCTAATTCGGACTAGAAAGCTCCGAATTCACGATGCGCCTGAGCCACCTCGCCGACTATGCGGTCGTCCTGATGACCGCCGCCGCCCGCCGGCCGGCCGGCGCGCGCCTTAGCGCGACCGAGTTGTCGGCGGAGACTGGCGTCGCACTTCCGACGACTCAGAAGCTGATGGGCCAGCTCGCCGGTTGCGGCCTGCTGTCGAGCGTCCGCGGCGCAGGCGGCGGCTTCGCCCTGGCGCGGCCTGCGCAAGACATCAGCCTCGCCGATATCGTCGAAGCGGTCGAGGGGCCGATCGCCATGTCCGCCTGCTCCAACGGCAATTTCGACTGCGCGCTCGACGCGCACTGCCGAGTGAAGCCGCATATGGGAATCGTCGGCAGCGCAGTGCGCGGCGCTTTAGGCGCCGTTCGCCTGACGGAACTGGCGCGATGAACGAAGCCGTCAAGAACCGCGAAATCCGCGAGAAGATCGCGAAAGATTATGAATGGGGGTTTTCCTCCCCCGTCGAGCAGGAATTCGCGCCGAAGGGGCTCAGCGAAGATACGATCCGCTTCATTTCGGCGAAGAAGAACGAGCCTGAGTGGATGCTCGAGTGGCGACTCAAGGCCTATCGCGCCTGGCTGGAGATGGAAGAGGTCAGCTGGGCCAAGCTCGACATTCCCCAAATCGATTACCAGGACGCCTATTATTACGCCGCGCCCAAGGCGAAGCCGAAACTCGCATCCCTCGACGAGCTCGACCCCGAAATCCGGCGAACCTACGAGAAGCTCGGAATCCCGATCGAGGAGCAGAAGGTGCTCGCCGGCGTCGAGGGCGCGCGCAAGGTCGCGGTCGACGCGGTCTTCGACAGCGTCTCGGTCGCCACCACCTTCCGCGAGGAATTGAAGAAGGCTGGAGTCCTGTTCCTTTCCATCTCCGAGGCGATCCGCGAGCATCCCGAACTGGTGAGGAAGTATCTCGGCAGCGTCGTTCCGCAGCGCGATAATTATTTCGCCTGTTTGAACAGCGCGGTCTTCTCCGACGGCACCTTCGTCTACGTGCCCGAGGGCGTCCGCTGCCCGATGGAGCTTTCGACCTATTTCCGCATCAATGCCGAGAACACCGGCCAGTTCGAACGAACTTTGATCGTCGCCGACAAGGGCAGCTACGTTTCCTACCTCGAAGGCTGCACCGCACCGATGCGCGACGAGAACCAGCTGCACGCCGCGGTCGTCGAGATCTTCGCGCACGAGGATGCGGAGGTGAAATACTCCACGGTCCAGAACTGGTATCCGGGCGACGCCGAGGGCCTCGGCGGGATCTTCAATTTCGTCACCAAGCGCGCTTTGTGCTCGGGCGACCGCTCGAAGGTCAGCTGGACCCAGGTCGAGACGGGAAGCGCGATCACCTGGAAGTACCCCAGCTGCATCCTCAAGGGCGAGAGCAGCGTCGGCGAATTCTATTCGGTCGCGCTGACCAACAACCGCCAGCAGGCCGACACCGGCACCAAGATGATCCACATCGGC
>Ga0157374_10003254_pt1 | contig 13644 bp, 8 predicted proteins | sample M25metaG_FD_115308 | JGI IMG/M metagenome (GOLD analysis project Ga0157374, IMG submission 115308) | Miscanthus rhizosphere microbial communities from Kellogg Biological Station, Michigan, USA - M2-5 metaG | ecosystem: Host-associated > Plants > Roots > Rhizosphere > Soil | place: USA: Michigan...
GGATCCCGCTGCGATTGAACTACTGCTGACCGAAGTGCGCGAAGGGAAAACCGATGTGCCGGGCGCACTCGAGAAGTTGCGCCATCTGCCGTTTGAAGACCTTGGGTTTGCGAAACTCGATCATCACCGCACATTGCGCACGGGTATGCCGGAAGTGATCTTTGCTTCAGGAAAGACGACGGCGCAAGTGGCCACAATCTTCGAACGCATGGCAAAGGCTGGCGGAAATGTATTGGCGACGCGCGCATCCCGCGAAGCATATGAGGCAGTAAAGATCGTTGAACCTCGCGCCGTTTATCATGAAATGGCGCGCGCAATCACGCTCAAGCAGGCAGATCCGGTTCCGGGTAAAGGGAACATTGCCGTGGTGTGTGCGGGCACAAGCGATTTGCCGGTTGCAGAAGAAGCGGCGCTGACGGCAGAGCTGATGGGGAACACGGTCGAACTGATTGCGGACGTCGGAGTGGCGGGAATTCATCGTCTGCTCGCGCAACAGAGTTCATTGAAGTCGGCGCGGGTGCTGATTGTGTGCGCCGGTATGGAAGGCGCACTGCCCACGGTCGTTGGCGGACTGGTGAATGCGCCGGTGCTGGCTGTGCCAACGAGCGTTGGTTACGGCGCATCATTTGGCGGCGTGGCTGCGCTGCTCGGCATGTTGAATACATGTGCGCCAAATGTCTGCGTGGTGAATATTGATAATGGCTTTGGAGCGGCTTGCATCGCTTCGCTGATCAATCATCTCTAATCGAAGGCACTTATCTGCCAAATGTCCGCCGCGCTTGGGAGCGGACGGCGGACATTTGGCAACTCTGATTTTCTAATGCGAGCCATTTTCGTCGGGCGTGCTCTGTCCCATCTATGAACTAGAAGCGGAACGTCGGGCCAAATTCAAGACGCAGGTTGTTGTTGGCGCCGTTATTGAAATAGATTTCGTCGCCCGCTTCGACACGGATCCCGATTGGTCCTGCAAATCCTTCAATTCCGCCGCCCGGGTAAACCGCGAGATAATTTCCGCCGTTGCCAACACCCGCAACGCCGCTGCTAAAGGTTGAGCCGGAAGCAACCCCGGAATTGTTGATGCTGAAGTTTACGAAGCCCACTTTACCGGTTGCGAAAAGGCGGAATGGACCGCTGCTGCCGACCTGGAACTTCGGGCCAAACAAGCCTGTGATTGGCCTGACGTTTGAGCGCACGATCGTGGTCGTTCCGCCACCCTGGAAAGCCGACGAGTAGCTCCGCTCGAAGGCGTAGCTCAGCTGGCCTTCAATGGCGACATTCGGGTGTACGTTAAACGCAGCCCGCGCACCCAGCCCGACGAAGTTCGTAGGGTTGGAACCTGGGGAGAAGCGGAGATAGTCGCCGAAGATCCCGACCTCGGCATGGTTTAGGGTTGACCGGCTCTCTCCGGCCCGCTGGGTTTGAGCGTTCATCCACGACGGCACGGCCAAAAGCGACAATAATCCAAAAATCCTAAGCATTCTGTTCATGTTTAAACCTCTAAGAGAATTTGTTTCTAGAGGACTTCTTATCGGCGTTGGTTCGACCCCCGCTAAGCAGGTCCAGCGAAATCAGATGATTTGGATGCCCGGCAAATGGCCGTGGGATGCCCCGCAGGGGCAGAGGTTAGACTGGGCGGTCAACCGTTTGTATGTGGATAAGTATATGATCTTAAATTGGATATTCGATGAAACGTCTCTTCCGGATTTCGGATGGTGTGGCTTGGGAACCACACACTTTACGGTGGCTTGGCAGATGAAGAGGTCTCTATTCAGAGGAGAGATTTCAATAGATTCGGGCGGCACACACGGGCCTCTTTTCGGTTTCGATCCGAAGCAAGGGCTTACATTTTCGATGCGTCATTTGACGTCAATCTGCAGATTATTGCGTCAAGTGACGGAAAATTAATGTCAGAATAAAAAGCGATCGGTTGTAAGATTGAGTCAGAAATTTATCTCCAGTCTGTTCAGCTGTTCAAAGCTTCCGAACTGCCCGGGCTAATTTTTTCAAACTGTCATTGAAATGTAAGCGTAGTTTTTTCATTTCATTTAGAACAGTGTTTCACACGGCCATATTTCGTCTACGCCTGGCAGCTTCTGTTTGCGTTCCCAACCATGGGAGTGGGTGCGTCTATGCAAAAGAGAAGGCTGGATTCCTGGAAAGCTATTGCGGAATTCCTAGGCAGAAGTCTGCGTACGGTACAGCGTTGGCACGATCTGAACGGCCTGCCGGTACACCACTTTGGTGGAACCAAAGGTTCAGTCTTTGCCTACGAAGAAGAAATTGACGCATGGCTTGCGGGGCTTGCAGAAGGTTCCGTTGGTGGAAGCGCGAAAACGGATGAAAAGCAGGAGTCCGCGAGACGAACTTCGCGAGAGTTGACCACAACAGCGAACACCATGTGGGATACTCGGTCCGTCAAGAACATCCAGGCGATTTCAGATCTTTATCACAAAGCCATTGAGAACGATCCAAGCAATGCCGCCGCCTTCATTGGCTTGGCGAATGCAATGATATTCAGCGCAATGAACGATGTGATTGATGCTGTCATCGCGTTTCCAATTGCGCAAGATGCCCTGCGACGAATTCCGTCTTTGGAATCGGATTCGGTCGACGCAAAATGTCCCGCGGCTTGGATTGACCTTCTTTACTACCGTAACTGGCGGCAGGCGCGCTCTAGGTTTGAAGAGGTAGTGAGTAAGCGGCCCTCCTCCTCGTTTGCCCGCGCTGGTCTGGGGTTGTCGAGGCTTGCGGATGGAAACACTGAAGCAGCGGTGGAATACGCGTGGGAAGCATGGCGTTTGAATCCGCTTGTGCGGACACTCAGTGGACTTTTGTGCTGGTACGTCTATCTCAGCGGAGAATACGAGCGCGTTCTTCATTTGACTGAGCAAATGAGATGCGCAAACGGGAATGGCCCCGTGACCGGCATGGTCGAAGCACTGATTCTTGCCCAGGAACCCATTACGGCGGCGCTTATATCGCGTATGGAAGAATCGGTGCAGGACCAGCCGCAGAATCAGCTTTTACATGGGGTTTTGGGCTACGCATACGGAAAGGCAGGCGAAGAGGCTAAGGCGCGCGAAAAGCAGGCCCACCTCGTCACCTGGGCAGAGAACGGCAGAAAGAGCAAAGGCTATCCGCTGGCTCTGGTATTGATCGGGCTTCATGAAGAGCAGGAAGCGATCTCCTGGCTCGAAACAGCTTTTGCGGAAGGATCGCTTTGGAGTTTCGGCTTCCGGTGCGATCCGCTCCTGCTCAGTTTGAGGGGGCATCCTAGATTCGAGCGCCTGTTGAGCAAAATCGGAGCGCCACACCCTTATCGCCCTCCGGAGATCCGTACTTCGATTGACAGGATGTTCTTTGACCGCACGCCGGTTGGTGAGAATTCCTGAATGCCGTGTTTTCGGGCCCAGAATCGGGATCGAAGCAGTGGTTGGCGCATCCACGAGAACGAAAAGACACTCCTGAAGGCCATTTTGATTGCTGAAGTGATCCATGCGGCCAACCCGCGCGGCTTGTCGCCTGATGATCCAGGAAGCCGGAAAAGGTAAGTAAGCACTCCCACACATCTTGCGATCGATTCACGCATGTTCGAGGTGCGCATTAGCAGTATACTCAGCAAATTGTGAATATGTGACGCGATTTGGCAGATATACACGCTTCTTGACGCTTTCGCTCATGTGAGTAATGGCTTACTCTCATAAGCAAGAAACCGGTCGAATTTGTGGCCCCTGCGAATCACTGCAGCGCTAGTGTTCTGCGGTGATTACGGACGCATGAAAAAGTCAGAGCCTGGCATGTAAATGTCAGCTCAGTGATTACTCGTGTAGCAGGCGTTCTTGCCAGGTAGAGAAGCAAGAATGGCTGGGTCTTTGGAACTGACTTTGCTAAGTCAGCTTGGCGAAGCCTTGCGTTAACAGCTCCAATGAGGAACTGCATCGTTCAATGATTCGGCAGGCACACTCCGATCCGTCCAGCTCGTTCGTCGGCCGCAGCTTGTCCGCTGCTGATGGTGTGAATGAGCGGAAGTGGTACGCCGTATTCACGTTTCCGCAGAACGAAAAGTCGGCCCTGAAGCAACTCGAATTGCGCGACGTTGAATCGTTTCTGCCAACCTACGAAACGATGAAAGTTTGGAAGAACCGGCAGCGGGTTACGACCATCATGCCGTTATTTCCTACTTATCTCTTTGTGAATATCGAAAAGAGGGAGCGCGCGAAGGTGCTGCAGTCTCCCGGCGTGATTCATATCGTAGGCGGCACTCATCAAGATGCATCGATTGCGGCTTCTGAAATTGAATTCTTGCGATCCTGCGTTCAGGGGCGAAGTGTTGAGCCCTACCGAGAGTTGCTGGTGGGCAGAATAGTTCGCATTAAGCGAGGCTCAATGGAAGGCGTTGAGGGGGTCCTGGTGAGAAGGGGAAATGGCTTGCGATTCGTCCTCAGCCTTAAATTGATCAACCAGCACGCGGCCATTGAAGTGGCGGCCGAAGATCTTGAACAGGTTGCGGATTAAAGCTCGCTTGCTCGCCCTCGTAAATTAGCAGTCTCCCCGAACCCTCCCGTACTAACCAGCCGCTGTCGCTCACTCAATCTGTGGAATTACATGGGTTGGTCGATTGATGATTAATCAATACGGCGCGACCGCCGCGCCGTCCCAGCCGCCTATATGACCTCAAAATGCAAAAACTAAAATAGCGACGATCTATTCCTCTCGGGGCACTGTCGCTAGGAGCGAAGATGCAAGTTCCCGTCAAAAACTCCACTCAAAAAGATGCCATTCTGTCTGCAGCTGCGCAGCTGTTTGCACGGCAGGGATATCACGGGACGAGTACCCGCGAAATCGCGCGACTTGCGGACGTCAGCGAAAACACGATCTTCCGCCATTTTGAGCGTAAAGAAGATCTCTTCTGGTCGGCTTTGCGTTCCCGCTGTACCGCGATCAAACTGCGACGCGACATGGCTGAAGGAATGGAAGAAGGCGTCGCACTCGAAATCGTTCTTCCAAAGATCATTGAATTTCTCACCGATATTTTGAATTATTCGCCGGAATTGCTTCGCCTTATTGCAGTAGCGATGCTCGAAATGCAATGGAAAGCCGATTTGTTCTGTGATGAGTGTCTCGCGCCTGCATTCAATGCAATCAGCAAATACCTGGGAACGGTTGTAGCAAACGGCAATCTGCGCAATGTGGATCCGACAATGGTTACCGCGGCGATGACGAGTATGGTTCTGGTGCATCCATGGATGGCGCGGCACAGTTCACCGGGCGAGTCGAGATTTCCCGACAGCCGGGCGGTCGAAAGGGCATACACCGCTTTCTGGCTGGATGTGCTCTTGGCAAAGCCGCGAGTCGCCGAGAGCGAGTCCGGGCCGATTGGAAGCAGCTTTGCTCGTTGAAAACTCCAGCCGCAATCAAATTCTTCCCCAAATCTTTGAAATGAGAAGAAACATCTCTGCAATGACGAAAGAACTGATTCTCCTGCTCTTAATATCTGGGAGTATGTGTGCTGCACAATCCACGCTCGCTACGCCAGATTCAGTCGTCCGGCAGAATTCCGAAGATGTCCCGATGTCAAGCACGTTAAGCAGCCAGCAGCCGGGCAGCAGCCTGCAACGAGACACTCAGCGTGGCGGTGGGGGCATACCCGATTTAAGCCGCGATCCAATGGATTTGACTCAACCCCCAAGCGCCGGCCAACCCAACCAACTCGTCAACCGTACAACCAGGATCGTTGGTCCGCTGAGGACGAAATCGGAATTTCAACAGTTCGCAGAAGACGCAACCGGACGACAGCTTCCTGTCTATGGCCGGCAATTGTTCGACCAGGTTCCAACTACCTTTGCTCCAGTCGAAAATGTACCGGTGCCCGCCGACTATGTTTTGGGCCCCGATGATCAACTGCTGATTCGAGATTGGGGGAAGATCGAGCTTAACTCACGCCTGACGGTGGATCGGAACGGTCAAATAAATCTACCCAGAGTGGGAACGGTCAATGTCGCCGGCCTCCGCTACTCGCAGGTGGAATCGTATCTTCGCTCGGCGATTGGCGCCCTGTTCAAGGATTTTGAGCTGAATGTCACTCTCGGACGGCTGCGGACGATCCAGATTTATGTTCTGGGCAATGCACGCCAGCCGGGCGCCTATACCGTCAGTTCTCTGAGCACGCTCGTGGATGCGCTTTTTTCGTCGGGAGGTCCGTCGGCCACGGGAACGATGCGTGATATTCAGCTGCGTCGAGATGGCAAGATCGTAACAGAGTTTGATCTTTATGACCTGGTCGCCAAGGGCGACAAGTCGAAAGATGTGCGTCTGTCCGCAGGCGATGTCATCTTCATTCCGCCGATTGGGCCGCAGGTTGCAATTAGTGGGGACATAAATCAGCCCGGCATTTTCGAAATTAGAGGTGAAACGACGGTGCGTGCGGCGCTCGAGAATGCCGGCGGCATGACTAGCCTGGCAAGCGCTGAGCGCGCAGTCGTGGAACGGATTGAAAACCACGGCAACCGAACTGTGCAGGAATTCGCATTGGACGCTCAGGGACAGGCGCGTGTTTTGCAGGACGGCGATTTGATTCGCGTATTTCCGTTATCGCCGAAGTTTGAAAATGCGGTGACGCTCCGCGGCAATGTTGCTGTCCCGGGGCTCTATCCATGGAAAGAGGGGATGCGAGTCTCGGATCTGATTCCTTCCCGCAGTGTTCTGATTACTCGCGATTATTGGAACAGGCAGAACCATCTTGTTCAGCCGATCGCACAGCGCCCATTTGCTGGTGTTCGTATCAATCAACTTACCGGGAGGCCAGAAAGAGTGCCCGACACTCTACAGCGAGACCGAAACGACACCCGCCGTTTTGACGCTTATGGAAATCGCGTCGACTCTTACGGCAACCCTGTCGACTCTTACGGCAACCCTATTGATAGAAACGGAAACGCCGATAATGGCGAGGGAAGTTCTCGCCGAGCGGCGAACGGCGCACAAGCACAAGGTGACGAGAGCCAAAGATATCCCCCTCAAGATCAGTTTCCGAATCAGAACGGCAGATCCCGTGAGAACCAGCAGCAGCTGGATCAACAGGATGAATCTCTAGTGCCGACTTCCCCGCTAATTACTTCCATTGGAAAAAACAGTGCGGAGATCAACTGGGAATATGCGGTGATCGAGCGGCTTGATGAACAGGACCTGAGTACACACCTGATCCCATTTCGTCTGGCGAGTGCGATTGATGTGCCGAATTCGAGCGAAAACCAAGTCTTGAGGCCCGGAGACGTCATAACGATCTTGTCGCGCTCGGACCTTGAACTTCCGATGGAGAAGCACGCTAGGTTCGTGCGTGTCGGTGGGGAAGTGAACGCTCCGGGAATATACCGTGTGAACCCGGGGGCGACATTAAAAGATGTAGTCAAGACGGCAGGAGGGCTCACGCAGCACTCTTATCTTTACGCCTCGATATTTACGCGGGTTTCGACCCGCTTGGCTCAGGAAAGGGAGTTGCGCCAGTCTGTTGAACAAATGCAGCGCGAGATGTTGGGCCAATTTGCAAATTCTGCGCCACTGCCGGGCCAGACAGCTGCTGATCAGCAGGCGCAGCTTGCAATTCAGCAGTCCCTGTTGGCGAATCTGGCGTCGGCTAAGCCGACAGGGCGCGTGGTGCTTTCCATGAACCAGGATGCGCAGACCGAGGCAGACGTTCCGGATTTCCCGCTTGAAGATGGGGATGCATTCTACATCCCTCCGCGCCTGAGCACCGTACAAGTCACCGGCGCTGTGTACAACGCGAACGCATTCCGGTACGAATCCGGAACGCCTCTGGAGAATTATCTGAATTCAGCCGGTGGGCCGACGCGATCGGCGGATAATAAACATATGTTTGTGATTCGCGCAGACGGATCTGTTGTTAGCCGCCAGTCTCGCAACATGCACTCTCATGGAAAGTATGAGAATTTAAAACTGCTTCCGGGTGACGCTATCGTTGTTCCAACGAAGGTGAGAGTTTCGTCGAAGATGAACCAATTCGTGCAGTGGACACAGCTCTCCGCCCAGATCGCTCTGACAGCGGCCGCACTTAGTTCCATTAGCAGATGAGGTCGCAAAACGAGCTTGGAGCCAAAAAGGCTAAGAGTGCCACCGAAACGGCGTCAAATAGGACTCCAACTCACATCCGACTGGACTCATAATATGCTAGTTTTCGCCGGTCCATTCTCGTGATTATCATCTTTCCCAACAACCAATAAATAGATCTCGATACTTGACAACCGATTGCCATGCGCAAGCTGGGCGATTCGAGTGTATAAAGGGGACCAGATGCTAGAGCTAACAGAAACAATGAAGGCTTGGCGCAAGCCAATCATTTGGACGACTCAATTTGGCGTATTCGTGCTCTCGGCGATCGCGGCGTTCTTGTTGCGCTTCGATTTCGCTGTGCCGCGTGAGCAATATGGTCATCTGGCAACCGCCCTCACCGTCCTGGTTATCATCAAAGTCATTGTTTTTCGAATTGCAAAGCTCGATCGTGGGTTGTGGAGATATATCTCGGTGATCGACCTAGTTCGGGTTGGAGTGGGGAACCTGGTTGCGTCGAGCATCGCCTGTGCCATCATTCTTGCCATCAGCTCTCCCGGGTTTCCCCGTTCTGTATATGCGATCGATTTTCTCCTATGTTTGCTCGCGACCGGTGGTCTTCGGTTTACCGTTCGACTCGTCCAGGAGGCCACGAGCCGGACGCTGTTACGAGGTGCAGCCGTTCGTAATGCTCTTATCTACGGAGCTGGCGAATCGGGCACGGTTCTGCTGCGCGAGATTCGAAACAATCCCAAGTTGCCTTACAAGGTGATTGGATTCCTGGACGATGAGAAAGAAAAGCATGGCCTGCGGGTTGCAGGGATCAAAGTACTAGGGAGCGGGGACGATCTTGGAGCTTTAGCGAAGCGGTGTGACGTAGAGATTATCCTGATCGCGATACCGTCTGCCTCGGGCGTGGAAATGACTCGAATTCTTGAGTTGTGCCATACGGCAGGAATCGAATGCAAAACTGTACCCGGACTCGGCGAGATTATCGAGAACAATGGATTGGTGGGGCAGATCCGCGAAGTGGCGGTAGAAGACCTTCTTGGGCGGAATCCGATTCGACTGGAAGAAAAACAAATCCGCGCATCAATTAAGGGCAAAGTCATTTTGGTCACCGGTGCAGCCGGCTCTATTGGTTCCGAAATCTGCCGGCAGATCGCTCGCTTCGAACCAGCGGGAATCGTTGGCTTCGATAATGCAGAGTCCCCTCTTTTCGATATCGATCAGGAGATGCGTCAATCCTTTCCGAAGGTCAAGTTTCATGCCGAGATCGGGAGCATCCAGAATCGTGCACGCTTGGACGAAGTTTTCCTAAGATACCGGCCGCTCGTCCTCTACCATGCCGCAGCGTATAAGCACGTTCCGCTCATGGAATCGCATGTATTCGAAGCGATTGAGAATAACGTATTAGGCACATACAATGTGGCGGTTGCGGCTGCTGACCATGGCATTGAAGACATGGTCATGATCTCATCTGACAAGGCGGTTCGTCCGACCAACGTGATGGGAGCAACGAAGCGCATCGCCGAGCTCATTCTTCTGGCCCTCCAGAATGGGCGAACCAAATACGTTGCAGTCAGGTTTGGCAATGTCCTGGGATCGAACGGCAGCGTCATCCCGATCTTCAAAAAGCAAATTGCATCTGGAGGGCCGATCACAGTCACCCATCCTGAAATGCGCCGCTATTTTATGACTATTCCCGAGGCTTGCCAGCTTGTGCTGCAGGCATCGGCAATCGGGAAAGGCGGACAGATTTGTGTTCTTGACATGGGGCACCCTGTAAAGATCGTCGATCTCGCGAGGAATTTGATTCTGCTGTCTGGGCTTAAGCCTGATAAAGACATCAAAATCGAATTTACCGGAATGCGCCCGGGCGAGAAACTCTACGAGGAACTCAGTACCTTGCTTGAAGATACGATTCCGACCGAGCACGAGAAGATTCGCATTTTCGTCGGGAACGGTATGCCTGAAGAAGACATGATCACTTGGCTTGATACGCTCCGGAGCATATGTGAAGCTCGGGACGACGGCCGGCTTGTTGTCGCGCTAAAAGAAATCATTCAAGACTACAGTCCCAGCACAGAGCTGCTGAAACGCGTTATTAAGTTTCACGACGAGTCCGAGAAGTCCGCCGTTGAAAGTCTTGGCTAGAATCACATTCATAGGTCAGGCAAGTTAATCGAGGGTGGCTCATCGTAGGCATCGACAGCTTCTGCGCATATTAAGATGAACCTAGAAAATAAATGCATCCTCCGAACGAAGATTCGTTCGACCGGCTTCGCCGCGGTAACGCTCGTCTATGCGATTCTAATCGTCAGTGTTCGGGTGATTGATGCGCAAGTGACACACGATCCAAGTGCCTACTCTGTTCAGACTCAGGCTAATAATCTTCCCGCACCGGATTGCCCATCTGCAGTAATCGGTTCGCCGTACATCCCGATGGATAGTTGGATATATCAGGCAGTGAGCCGACTCTACGCGATGGGCTACGCGCGCAATGTCTATTTGGGACTACGGCCTTGGACACATAATAGCGTCTTACGCATGCTGGAAATGACGAGCGCGGAAATTCGTGACGCTGATATGTACGGAGATCCGTCAAGTGGTGAGGCGCAGGATATCCACTCGGCGCTCGTGCGAGAGCTGAGTGCTGACTCCCAGGGCAGATGCCCGTCCACCAAAGGACAGGCGAAGGTGGAATCCGTCTATACAATAATGCGTGGCATCGGCGGAACACCACTCCGCGATAGCTATCATCTGGGCTCAACGATTATCAACGATTTTGGCCGTCCTTACGCCAACGGGTTCAATAACTACACCGGTGCCAGCGGATATGCTGTAGCGGGACGATTCGTGTTCTATGCACGCGGCGAATTCCAAGGCACACCTTCATCGTCAGGGTACTCATCCCAACTGACTAACCAGCTTGCCAGCCTTGACGGCACGACTTACATCTTTAACCCAGAATGTTGGGGAGTCGAGAACCCGACGAACGTCGCATGTGTCCTAATGCCGTTGCGCGACCAGACGACGATTCCGTTTGGACCTATCGGTTCGACTTTGCGAGGACGGATACTCGAAGCCTACGTCTCCGCTCACTATCGCAATCACATATTTTCGTTCGGTAAGCAGGATTACTGGCAGAGCCCCGCGGAAGGGGCATCCATGTCCTATTCCACCAACGCAGAGAATATCTACTCCTTCCGTATCAACCGTATTGAGCCCCTGCGTGTACCCTTACTCTCCTATCTCACAGGTCCTTTCCGCTATGAGTTTATGGTGGGTCCCTTGAAGGGACACTCCTTCCCAATTAGTCCATGGGTTCACGTTGAGAAAATCAGTTTTCGGCCAACTGCGAACCTTGAGTTTGGCTTCGAGCGAACCGTGATTTGGGGAGGAAAGAACCACGCACCGATCACGACAAAGAGTTTTCTAAGAAGTTTCGTCAGTCTTACTGCTGAGCCCACGACTAAGAACAGTCCTCAAGATCCAGGTGCTCGTTTTGGAGCGTTTGATTTCTCCTACCGTCTGCCCTTTCTCCGCAATTGGGTGATGCTCTATTCGGATTCAGAGGTGCACGACGACGTTTCTCCAATTGATGCACCGCGACGCGCAAGCTGGCGTCCCGGTATCTACTTGTCTCATTTGCCTGGAGTCCAAAAGCTCGACGTTCGCCTTGAAGCGGTTTACACGGATCCTCCGATCACCAACAGCCATCAAGGCAACTTGATGTACTACGAAGGAATTCAGCGTCAGGGCTACACCAATAATGGCCAGGTGTTCGGCGACTGGATCGGTCGCGAAGCGAAGGGCGGCCAAGCTTGGATTACGTACCACCTCAGCGGAAATGAATGGCTTCAGGTAAGTGCCCGGAATCAAAAGGCTGCAAAAGACTTCATTTCAGAAGGTACGACGCTTAACGACATCAGCTTTCAGGCAGTGAAACGTATAAGGAACGATTTTGAGGTAAGGGGCGATTTCTCTTTCGAACAATACAAGGCGCCAATATATCGTCAAGGCCTTCAGAGTGCTACATCGACTTCGATCCGGCTGACGTGGTTCCCCAGTAGATCTGTCAGTTTCTAGTTTCATCTTCGAAATCCGTCAATAGATATCCACTAAGCTGTGTTCATTTGAAAGTGATCCCTCAACTCTGCACGCTGAAGTCCCAGCAAGAGACTTCTCATTCCGGACCATTCGATTTCTCAAGTAACAACTAATGAGCTTAGTTCATGGAATCTCGGCAGGGTCGGCTGCGGCGATGCCCCCTCAGAAGCGGGTTTTTGATATTGTCTTAACTACCATTCTTATCGTTCTGCTATCGCCTCTATTTGTGGGAGTCGCATTGGCAGTGAAGATGACATCTAGAGGCACGATTCTTCATTGGTCTGATCGCGTGGGACAGAATAATCGTATTTTTCGAATGCCGAAATTCCGCAGCATGCGCATGGATACTCCTCAGCTTGCCACTCATTTACTTCTCGACCCATCAAAGTATCTGACTTATGTAGGCGGAATTCTTCGTAAGACTAGTCTCGATGAGTTACCACAACTGTTCAGTGTGCTCAGGGGAGATCTCAGCCTGGTAGGTCCGCGCCCCGCGCTTTTCAATCAGAAAGATCTGGTGGCGATGAGAACCCGGCGCGGTGTGGACGCGTTGGTTCCGGGGATCACGGGTCTGGCGCAGATTAACGGTCGCGATGAACTCCCGATTCCTGTCAAAGTTAACTTTGATTATGAGTATCTCCAAAGACGATCGTTTATCTTCGATATTAAGATTCTGCTGATGACCGCAAGTAAGGTCGCTCTCCGGCAGGGAGTTTCACATTAGCGAGACGAGGAGATTTCCTTGCAGCAGCTATCGATGATGACGCAAATCGTGTCTCGAATTGCAGCGAGGGGATAGGCCATCGGCATAACTCGCTGAGAAGGAAATATGTCAATACCGGAAACTTACAGCCAGATTCGAATCGGTGATGAAGAGGACGACCAAGCCGAGGTGGGAATTCCCTCGGCGGTGGTCGCGATTCGCCTCATTTCGCAATTTTTGCACCGTAGGATCTTGATTGCAGTGGTGACTGCAGTAGGGGCCTTGGCCGGCGTGGCGTGCGCATTTCTTCTGCCCGAGAGATTTGCTGCTTCGACCAAGATCTTAACACCCCAACAGTCTCAGTCGTCAGCGACTCTATTCATGAGTCAGATGGCAGGTTCCTCTGCGGGGCAACTCGCGAACCTCGCAGGCGCCGGCCTCGGACTTCGAAACGCCAGTGACGTGTACCTTGCTCTGCTTGGCTCGCGGCCCGTTCAAGAAGCTCTTATCAAGAACTTCCGCCTCGAAGGTCTTTATCATTCCCGAGATATGACAGATGCGCGCAAACGACTTACGCGCTATACCAAGATATCCGCCGAAAAGAGCGGAATAATCACAATCACGGTCACAGATCGAGACAAGTATCGCGCAGCTGCCATGGCGAATGCCTACACGGAGCAACTTCGCGCCCTCACTACGACTCTTGCAGTGACAGAAGCCGCACAGCGAAGACTCTTTTACGAACAACGACTGAAACAAGCAAAGGA
>Ga0157374_10003255_pt1 | contig 13642 bp, 14 predicted proteins | sample M25metaG_FD_115308 | JGI IMG/M metagenome (GOLD analysis project Ga0157374, IMG submission 115308) | Miscanthus rhizosphere microbial communities from Kellogg Biological Station, Michigan, USA - M2-5 metaG | ecosystem: Host-associated > Plants > Roots > Rhizosphere > Soil | place: USA: Michigan...
CATCGATAAAGCTCGCAACGATGGCGACTATCGCTGGGAACAGACTAATGCCGGGCTTGAAGATGTATTCATTCATTTAATGAGCGACGCACAAGACAACGTCAGTTAAATAGGACTTACGCAAAATTGTCCCAGCAAGGGCGGCAAGGCGGCGCAATGCCGCTGGGGCAGTTTTGCGTAAGTCCTGGAGAATTGAACTTGGCCAATAACACTATTTTTCGTTTCTCCCTATCGCGCTGGTGGGGCATCATCATTAAGGAATTCATTCAACTTAAGCGCGATCGGCTGACTTTCGGCATGATCATCGGCATTCCGATCATTCAGTTGTTGTTATTCGGATTCGCCATCAACAATGATCCGAAAGGATTATCGACTGCGGTGATTGTTGCGGATCATAGCGAATTCAGCCGCAGCTTCATTCGTGGATTGGAAAACACGGGTTACTTTCGTATCGTGCAGGTTCTCGACACGGAGGACAACGGCGATCTCGTGCTCGCACGCGGAGATGTGCAATTCGTTGTTACGATCCCGCCTGACTTTTCTCGTCGTCTGCTACGTGGCGAGAAGCCTGCGCTGTTGATCGAAGCCGATGCCACCGATCCCGCCGCAACCAGCAATGCATTAGCTGCCGCGCAACAACTCCCATTCACGATCTTCACGCGCGACCTGCGCGGCAATCTCGCAACACTAAACGCCGGATCACCGCCTTTCGAACTACGCATTCAACGCCGCTACAATCCGGAAGGCATAACGCAATACAACATCGTTCCGGCATTAATGGGCGTAATTCTCACTATGACCATGGTATTGATGACCGGACTCGCAATGACTCGTGAGCGCGAGCGGGGAACCATGGAAAATCTATTGGCGACACCGGCATTGCCCGTCGAAGTCATGACCGGAAAGATCGTGCCCTATGTGATGATCGGCCTCACACAAGCGACATTGATTTTACTAGCGGCCCATTACATCTTCGCGGTGCCGTTCATAGGAAGTTTACCGTTGCTCTATGGCGTCATTCTGCTTTTCATTGCTGCTAATTTAACGCTGGGAATTACTTTTTCGTCCATTGCGCGTAATCAATTACAAGCAATGCAGATGACTTTCTTTTTCTTCTTGCCGTCCATTCTATTGTCGGGTTTTATGTTCCCTTTTCGCGGCATGCCTCGATGGGCGCAAGCGATTGGCGAAGTATTGCCGCTTACCCATTTCGTTAGACTGGTACGGGGAATATTGTTGAAAGGAAATGGCTGGGTGGAAATGTGGCCGAACATTTGGCCACTGGCCATTTTTATGTTGATCGTTATGGGCGTGGGATTGAAGTTATATAAGCGAACGCTGGATTAGACACTTGCAGCGTAATCCGCGCACATGCGTTTCCTAAAATGGCTTGACCACAACCAATATCACTACCGCTACCAATATCATCACCGGAAATTCATTCAGCCATCGATAAAACACATGTCCATGCTGGTTTCGATTGCGCTTGAAATCAATGAGCAGTTTTCCGCAATAGATGTGATAACCGATCAATACGGCAACTAAACTTAATTTCGCATGCAACCAGCCACCGGAAAAACCATAGCCCAACCATAACCACACGCCAAACAATACCGTTAACACAGCGCCCGGCGTCATGATACCGAAAAAAAGTTTTCTCTCCATTATTTTGAAGCGCTCGATACTTACCTCATCTTCTGCCATAGCGTGATAAACAAACAGCCTTGGTAGATAAAACAATCCGGCAAACCATGTGACCATAAAAATAATATGAAACGCCTTAATCCATAGCATGCAAAATCCTTTTTAAAATTCGAAGCAATGATTATTTCAGCAACCGCCGCCGGCTCAATATCAACGCAATGTAAAAACCCACGGCGCCATAAGCCGCTAACAATGTAGCGGATGAAAGAATGTGCGGCGGCACCTTGCCGCTCAATAACGGGCGAGCCAATTCGATAGCACTAGTCAGCGGCAACACAGAAGAAATCGATTGCAGAATGGTTGGCAATTGCGATGTCGGAAAAAACACGCCGCTTAACAACGTCATCGGCGTAATGACAAGCGTGAAATAGTAGACAAAGAAATTATAGTTGGGAGATAAGGCCGTCATCACCAAGCCCATACCGGCAAAGCAGAATCCGATTAATAGGGAAAGCGGGATAGTCCATATCATCATCGGCGAACGAGAAATATTGAACACCCAAATGACGATTAAGACAGCGAGGCAAGTCAAAAAACTTTTACATGCCGCCCAAACCAATTCACCGAACACGATATCGTCTAGCGCTAATGGCGCATTGAGAATCGCATCCCAGGTTTTCTGTGCGTGCATGCGGGAAAACGCCGAATAAAGCACTTCGAATGTGGCGCTATTCATCGTGCTATAGCAAACCGTTCCCCCGGCTAGAAACGTAATATAGGAAACACCGTCGACATCGGGCAGCATGGCACCGATACCGAAACCCAATCCCAACATATAGAGCATGGGATCGGCAAGGTTTCCTAATATTTCCGCGGCCGCCAGTTTTTTCCATACCAAAAGATTGCGCCGCCAGAAGGGGAAAAAACGGAGACTTAATGCGGGCGGTCGAAGATATTTTTTTGCGATCATGATCTGGCGGTGCACATCGGTAAGAACGCTACAAACGTTCTGGACTAAGAGGAGAAAGCGCAATCTTAATCGCGCATCTCTCGGCCGGTAAGCTTTAAAAATACATCTTCCAAATTAGCGGCTCGATGTATATATCGCAATTGAGAACGTTGCTTTAAATCGACCAGCAAAGGTCCCGACTCTCGGGCATAACAAAATGCCGTCTCGCCCGCCGATTCCGCACGATCGCAAAGTGCCATGCCTTGCGCCGTTAACCAGGCGGCCGCTTCATCGCCATACACTTCCACCACCTCAGGTTCGATATTCTCCTCGATCAATTGTCTAGGCGTGCCGGTAGCAACGGTTTGGCCGTGATCGATAATAAGCAATCGATTACATAAGCGCTCGGCTTCATCCATGAAATGAGTCGTCAGAAAAATCGTTTTTCCTTGATTGAGTAAGCGGCGCAAGCGTTCCCACAGTAAGTGACGGGCTTGCGGATCCAGGCCAGTGGTTGGTTCATCTAGAAAAATTAAATCGGGATCATTGATCAACGCTCGCGCCAATGTCAGCCGCCGCTTCATGCCACCGGATAAATCGCCAATCGCCATATGGCCCTTCTCTTCCAAACTAGCGAATTCGAGCAAGGACGGAATGCGTTCGCGAATCACACGATCCGGTAAGCCGAAGTAACGTCCGTACACCAGCAAATTTTCGGCGACGGAAAAATCAGGATCCAAATTATCCATCTGCGGCACGATGCCGACTCGGTTGCGCGCCTCGCGCGCGGCGCGCGGAATCGGCTGTCCCAGCATCTCGATTTCGCCTCCATCGGGATCGGTGAGCCCCAGGCAAAGACGCAGTGTGGTCGTTTTGCCGGCACCGTTAGGGCCAAGAAGACCAAAGCACTCGCCGCGCTGTAATTCGAAATCGATACCGTTTACGACCGGAATGCCGGCGTAACGTTTGGTCAAATTGTGAACACGTAAGGTTGAGGATGGCACGTCGTCTCGCGGCTAGCGGTTAGTCACGCTGAATTTGTATGTATGTCATTGCATTGCTTGCTCTGCTCCTTCCCCCTCAAGGGAAGGTCGGGATAGGAATGAGGATGGGTTTAAAGAGGGTTGCATTAACTCATCCCCTTGTAGGGTGCGCAGCCCATTGCATCGCGCTGCCGCTCAGCAGGTGGAAGCATGCCGTCCGAAACCTCTGCTTCGCCCCTAGCCCCCCCCTTAAAGGGAAGAGAATATCCATACACCTCAACGTGACTAACCGCTAGAACTAAAAACATCCGAGCAAGATTGCCGAACGATTTCCTTCAACTGCGTCAGTCGGCCATGGAAGAAGTGGCCGGCGCCCGGCAATAATACGATAGGCAAGGTTTTAGGTTTTGCCCAATCGATAACCGATTGCAGCGGCACGACATCGTCTTCATCGCCATGCACAATCAATGTATCGGCAGGCACATCTCCGTCGTCATGGAAATTACCGATCGAGGGATCAAGACGGCCAACCGCAGGAGCGATCAACACTAACTTGTTCATGTCAGCAACTCGCCGGGAAACACGCAGTTGAACGAAACCGCCGAAGGAGAATCCCGCCAAGATCAACGGTAACGCACCATATTCGCGACGCGCCCATTCGGTGATTTGAACCAGATCTTCGGTTTCACCACGACCTTCGTCGTGCACGCCTTCGCTTTTTCCGACGCCACGAAAATTGGATCGAACCGCTACGCAATTCAGTTCGACGAATGCCTTGGCCAAGGTCTGTGCGACCTTGTTATCGAGTGTGCCGCCGAATAACGGATGGGGGTGTGCAATGACAGCAATGCCGCGATGGGCTTTCCCGGGATCGTTGATAACGACTTCCAGTTTACCGGCAGCGCCATCAAGCATTACCCGATGGGGAGTTGCACTGCTCATATCTTCAAACGCTCGACGATACGGCCGTTTTGCAAATGCTCCGTAACGATTTCATCGATATCTTCTTTATCCACATAGGTGTACCAAACACCCTCAGGATAAACGACAAGCACCGGGCCTTCATCGCAACGATCGAGACAGCCAGCGTTGTTGATACGCACTTTGCCTTTGCCGGAAAGCTTCAATGCATTAACCTTGTCCTTGGCATAGGCTCGCATTTCAGTGGCGCCCTGATTATTGCAGCAGCTCTCTCCGGGTTCACGTTGATTGACACAGAAAAACACGTGTCTTTGATAGTAGCTCATAGGAACACATCGCTAAATAGAATAAAGGCGAATTATCCTAGAAATGGCGATTGACTGCACACTCGGATGTGTAGTGCAGTCAATTCAAATATTAGGGATGGAGCTTTCGCTTCCTGCAAACCACCAGGCTTTATTGCGATGTCGCCAAACGATGTTTCATCCACAGAATGAGAGCAACGTTATACGCATCCAGTGTAGCTGCGGACATTGGTTTCGCAACTAACTCATATACAGCCGGATTCCAATCGGCCAATACAATCCATTCCGTTGCCACGCCTTCTTTTAATCCGCCTCGACCATCAACCGTGCCCGCGAACCGTCCATATGCCTTGGCGATGACATAGGCCAAGGTGTTAGCGAAGGGAATCATTTCTCTGGGCTGGATACCGTATACGCCGCGCTGGAATGCGCGATACAACCCCAACATTTCATAAGCGGCGCGGCTGACGGTTTCCACCGTTTTCATATTCAATGAAGCATTGGCTGCGGAGATATACCATACGTAAACCGGCTTACCGCCCACATCATATTGATTTTTCATGCCCTCGATTACTTCACGAACCGAGGCTTTCACGATGGCATCGTACTGAGTCACCCGCCGCAAATCTTTACCGAGCATCACATGGCATTCAGCCAATCGCTGCAACGCACCGGTGATTAACATGGTCGACATATTGGACTGCACGGTGAAGTACGAAACGGGCCAATTGGCCGGATTGCGAATCAGATTGGTGTTGGGATTAACGAAGTATTTCAACAAATATTCGTCATTGCTCTCATCGGCAATTTCGATGTACTTAATGGCTCTTTCTTTGTAAGTGGCGCCGTAACCGTGAGGATTACCGTCAGGGACGGTCTTATTCCAAATAGATGGTGTTTGCAGAATGAGCTTAGCACTATAGACAATATGAGAAATGATCTCGGCATGCTCGCTAGCCGCATAGCCGGAGGCGGATGAAGTAGGTGGAAATGCCATCCAAGCTTTCTCGACCTTCCCGGTCCAAAGCACGCGCTGGCCACCCTGTGAAAGGGGAACAAAGTCGTTACGCGCCGCGACGAACGCATCCACAAATAGAATCATCCGATTCAAAATCTCGGGGGCGGCGGTTATTTCGTACATCAGCCCCATCGCTTCCACTTGTCTCCCGGCAATACCGGTAGACATGGCATTGTTTCCATTAACCGCACCCCAAGGATTAGACGGCGGCGTTTGGGTTTGCATGAATGTTTTAAACGCTTCGATTTCCTTCTGGGTAACTTCGCCTGTAATCGATTCAATCACCATGGGCGTTTGCCCCTTGTCCACCGGCGCAGCCTGGAGTCCTCCTCCTAGCAATGGCAATCCAATCATCAATACGAGTGCGGCGAGATATTTCATAACTCGTTCCTTCTGGAATTAACAATTAAATCGCCTCTGGAGAAACAGAAGCCATATTTTCGCTAGCTTACTGCAATACCCACATTCAAGGCATCTATTCTAGAGCGTCGGCAATACTGAGCTTTTCTTGTAGGAATTTTGTTAGATATTGTTAGCGATCCGCAGTGATCTTAATCACTTCGCGGCACTATCGGACGATGGCAATCGATCAAAACTAATAAGCAAATAGGCAAGCGCCACCAAGGGCCAGAATTCGTTTAACAACAAAGTGGCCGACGTAAAGTTAAATAACTGGCCATGAGACCAACTAAAAACATTCAAGATACTTGAGAGCGCATCATAAATAGCAGCGATCTTGGCAAGCAGTCCTCCCGCGAGAATCGTCATTGCTGCCACGTAAATGCGCCAACGATGTCCCATACGCGCAGCTAACCACAGCAACAACAATCCGCCGATTACGCCGATAAATACATCTTTGCCGAACCAGCTCAGCATGACGGGCGGTTTCAGTAACACGCCGGCAGCAAGCGTCTTGAGAAATATTCCCAACCCGATTACACCGATCGCAAATCGCCACGCATTAACCGACGGTCTTAGCAACACTGAAGAAAAAAGACCGAAACCGCACACGTTCAGCGCGACAGCCAGGCCTTGCGGTAAAAAATAGATGGGTTCGCTATGAGTAGCATTCCATTCCATGGCTTGCGAGCTGTTGATAGTGCCTGCCGCAAAGAATGGGATGGACGGGTTCAATTGAATGAATAGCCAGATGGCGAGCAATACTTCGCCGAACTCGGTGCCGGAACTATCACTGAACGTTTCATGCCGCCAATTGATCATCCAACGAGCCAGCCAGCTTCGTCCCATCTGTGCGGCAAATATCGCGCCGCAAATAGTTCCTGCCGTATTGGCAAGTAAGTCGATCAGCGATGATACGCGTACCGGCAGATACGCCTGCAACGACTCCATCGTGAAGCTCAACAAGCAGCCGCCCAAACTAGCGATTGCCAAGGCCGTATATCCGCCGACTCGTCTCACCAGCAATTCGAATAGCAGCATACCGACCGGCATGTAAGCCAGAATATTGGCGAGTACATCGAACGCCGTGATGTAACGGGGCCAAGGTGCTACAAGGAATTGAAACGCACCGTGCTCAGGCGTTAGCCACCCCGAGAAAGGAGACAAACTAACGTAGACGATTAGTAAAATATAAGCCGGCAGGAAATATCGCGGGAGCGTGTTCCGCCGCCTACCTCCTCGAGCGAATTTTGAATCGCCGGCGGGAGGCTGGTTTGATTCTCTCGTTCGCACGCGATCGGCTCACCTGCTAGCTGAAGGAAATTGAACGCTAACATAGGCGAAATGCAAGGTAAACGGCTTTCAGCAGAGGAAGACGTGGTGTAAGGCAAGCCATTACAATTTATTTCAATCGCCGGATGTCTATATTTAGGTTTTATTTTCCCCTATCCATGAACTTGAGGCTCATGGGTAGGGGGAAAAAATCGTTATTTGTGTAGATACAATTTATAGACGTCATATCCCGCGGCCGTGCACCCTTGAATCCTCCAACTTCTTAGCTCTGCAGTATTGAATGTCCACTTGCGCCCCTTTAACGCCTAGATTAACTAATTCATAGGTTTTATTTGGTAGAAGCACTGCCGCGTTTGGAGGAATAGGCACTTGCACCACTTTAGGGGGACCCCCGCCGTCTAACAACGCGAAGTATCCTTTAGTATTGTCGGATGAGCTTCTGAGGAACTTGGCATCAACTGGATGGCTTGAGTCGACATTTTTATTTTCTTTCTCGGCCAAACTTTCCGCAGTGTGATAGGAAAATGCCATTTTGCCGCACCAACTGGCAACAAATTGACCAATAGATGCCCCTTCCACCTCAACAGGCATCGTTTTACTGCTACTAAGGGCCTGGGACAGCGTTGCTTCCTTATCTATTAACGGTGGAACGATATGTGATGCCATCATCTGTTTCTCATGCTCATCACGATATGTTTTTAAAGTCCAGTTCAACACGTCAGGCACCGGTGTTGTGCTATATGGTTGTCTTAGTGCCGTCTTTGCGATGTGATCAAGGGCAACTAACGTTCCCAAAAAAAGTGGAGCGTGTATGGAATTTATAGGTATTTTGCTCAAGCCAGCTATTTCGGTCCATCCGTGCAACATAAGCATATGAAAACCAGGACTACTGAGGATTGCCTTAGTGGGAGGGCTTAAATTGCTAGGTACCATTTCTTCGAACACGGTACCTCGTTTGTTGTGCCCCATGAAGTCTTCAAGCTGCGTTATTATCGATTCAATCATCGCCTCTTTTTGATTGAGGCTCATGCCTCTCATGAAACCATTTTCTTGTTCATGATTTAAGTTTTTTCGAAATTCTTTTATGAATGTTTCTGAATCTTTTTGATTTTCGGTATTTCCTGTATTTGAAGATTGACTACCTTGATACCAGTTATACCAATTTTTTGCGATATTAAATAAGCTTGTTGTTGCTGTGCTCAGTAAGCTTGGCCGAGATTCTTTCTGGGCGATATCGGCCATGGAAGATAAGATATGATCCATTCTATTAACAAGCATTGGCTTCCACTTAATCACATAACAGTCATTTGCATCGCCTCGTCCTATCATTTTAAAAGTACCATTCTCAGGATCGTAGGCAAGTCTATCGGAAGACAACTCCTTGCCAGAACGAAAATCTCTGAGATTGGTATATTTATTTATAATTGCGAGTGGAAGATGAGCGGAATGAATATTATAAATATCATCCCCGCACTTAATGTGAATGCCTTGCATGGTTTCGTTTAAATAACCAATTGCTTCAATCGGCGGTTTGACCTCCTTTAATAGTCTTTCCCTATCATCCGCATCGACATTCATAGAAAAATCTTCATTGTCGGTCACCATAGCGATCCCCTGAATTATGATCCATGCATTAAATCAATCGTCAACAATGCAAATGGCGTGCCATCGAAGGATGGCACTATAGTTCCATATCAGTCAAACGGTTACCGTCGTGTTATTTGCAAATCCGAAAGAAGCGAGCGTTATAGATAAGCAAAAATAGAAGCCTTCAATAGGCGGGTAGCAAACTTGAGCACCACATAGCTCCAGCCATTCTCGATTTGGAGACAAAGAACTGCGTCGGATCTATCAAAGTCACCGATCATGAAAAATCCATAACATTCGCTACGATTTCTTCATGGCTTCTATTGATTCTCAATACAGAAAAACCCATCCTTCCGCACCAAACGTTTCATGCTTGTCGAAAAACACCAATTCTCGCGCAATCGCTTACGTAAAGCGGCTCTACTTACTCGGCTTGAGTTCAGCCCGATATCGCTTGAAATTATCTACGTAGTGCATCGTGTTATCGCGAATGTATTTGATATCGGCTTCGGTCAATTGCCGAATGATGCGCCCAGGAGAACCGATTACCAACGAACCATCGGGAATCACTTTGCGTTCCGGCACTAGCGTATTAGCGCCGATGATGCAGTTTTTTCCTATTACAGCGCCGTTCATGATAACGCTCTTCATACCGACCAAGGTGTTATCACCGATCGTGCAGCCGTGCAGCATCACCATGTGGCCGATGGTAACGTCCTTGCCCACGATAAGCGGGTAGCCCGGATCGGTATGCAACACCGATCCATCTTGAACATTGGAGTTCTCTCCGATCGTAATCAGCTCATTGTCGCCGCGCACTACCGTATTGAACCAAACACTGGCATTGTTTTGCAGCAACACATTGCCGATGACGACGGCATTCTCGGCGATATAGTAATCGCCCATAAACCGAGGTTGAATATTACCAATTGCGTAAAGCACGATCTGGCATTCCTTTATAAAATTAACTCCGGCTTGCGGGCTGATGTTGAGGCGTCGACCCCGTTAGGGAAGGCAACAATGAACCAACTATCATGCCGACAGCGCTGGCGATGAGGCCCGCGAATTGCGCCGGCACTAAGGGGTCTTCCGCTAAAAATAATGTTGCCAGCCATACGCCGATACCCAAGAAAATGGATAACAGCGCTCCCTGGGTAGTCGCCCGCTTCCAGTAAACGCCGCAAGCCAACGGTATGAATGCACCGACCAAGGTAACTTGATAGGCATTCTCGACCATTTTGAAAATGCTAGCTTTCGAATTCATCGCATATAAAGTAACCAGCACAGTAAAGGTCAATGTCACCAAACGCATCGATAAGAGCAGTTTTTTATCGCTGATGTTACCCATCATCGGCTTCAAAATGTTTTCAGTAAACGTTACCGACGGTGCCAACAGGGTTGCGGAGGCGCAACTTTTGATCGCGGAAAGTAATGCGCCGAAAAACATTACTTGCGCAAACAAAGGCGCTTTTTCCAATACCAACCGCGGCAAGATCAATTGGGGGTCCGAATCGATCAATTCGGCCACCATTTTGGGGTCGAGCAACGTCGCGGAGTAAGCAAGAAACATCGGTACAAAGGCGAATATGAAATAAAGAACACCGCCGGTGACCGAACCCCAAATAGCGATTTTCTCGGTTTTCGATGACTGTACACGCTGAAAAACGTCCTGTTGCGGCATGGAGCCAAGCATCATCGTTATCCAAGCAGCCGCGAAAGCCAGTATCTCTTTTAAGTCTAGCGCAGGCCAGAACTGAAATTTGCCCGCTTGCATCGCGTGATCGACAACGACGCCAACACCACCCACCATGCCGCTGACTTCGCCGCCGATATAAAGCATACCGAGCACAATGATGATCATCTGCAAAAAGTCGGTGACCGCGACCGCCCACATGCCGCCGAAGAACGTATAGATCAGAATGGTGGCGGAACCGATCCACATACCTGCCAATTTGCTGATCTCACCGCCGGATACGATGTTGAATACCAGACCTAAGGCGGTTATTTGAGCGCCAACCCAACCGAGATAGGAAATCACGATCGCTAACGTAGTCAGTAACTCCACACCACGGCCGAAGCGCTTTTTGTAGAAGTCACCGATAGTCAGCAAATTCATGCGATATAACGGGACGGCGAAAAACAATCCCACAAAAATCAGGCATAGAGACGAACCGAATGGGTCCGACACCACGCCGTGCAGTCCTTCTTTTAGAAAGGTTGCCGGTATTCCCAAAACGGTTTCGGAACCGAACCAGGTTGCAAATACCGTCGCCGTCACCATGTAAAAAGGTAAATGCCGACCGGCGATTGCAAAGTCTTTCGTGTTCTTAACGCGCAACGCGGCATATAAACCTATACCGACCGAAACAAGCCAGTAAACGATGACAAACCAAAGCAGCATGATCCCCTCCCGATTATTCGCGACGCCAATGGCGCCCATATTCCGCCTACGAATTGCGGACAATCTGCGGATTGTAGCAAAGATGGAATGAATTACGACTAGGTCGGCGACAAACCATCCGGGCGGACCAAATCAGCCAAACGGCCAGAGAATTTGCCATAGGAGCAATAAGACCAACAGCACACTCAGGACCATTAACCATCGGCTTTGCCGCCGTTGTTCCGCCACTAATTTGGCCAACTCCACTTCCGGAAAAGTGCCTTGACGCTCTTCGAGCAAGCGAAAAATCAAACGCGGCAACTTCGGCACTGTCTTGGACCATTGCGGTGCTTCGTCGCGGAATTGCCTCAGTATCGCCTTCCACCCTACTTGCTCTTTCATCCACTCCTCCAGGTAGGGCTTGGCGGTTTTCCATAAATCCAATTCGGGATCTAACTGACGGCCAAGACCTTCCACATTAAGAAGCGTTTTTTGAAGCAGCACCAATTGCGGCTGAACCTCCATATTGAAGCGGCGTGAGGTTTGAAACAGCCTCAGCAGCACTTTACCGAAGGAAATTTCCCGCAAGGGCTTATCGAAAATGGGTTCACAAACGGCGCGAATGGCCGACTCGAATTCGTCTACTCTCGTATCTTTAGGTACCCAGCCCGCCTCCACATGCGCCTGGGCGACTTGTTTATAATCGCGACGAAAGAAAGCAATGAAATTCTGTGCGAGGTAGTTCTTGTCGGCATCCGTTAATGTGCCCATGATGCCGAAATCCAGTGCGATATAGCGCCCGTCGGCAGCAACGAAAATATTACCCGGATGCATATCCGCATGAAAAAAACCATCACGAAATACCTGGGTAAAAAAGATTTCCACGCCATTGCGCGACAATTGCTTCAGCTCGACACCCTGCTCCCTCAGCAAGTCCAAACGGGATATGGGGGTTCCGCGCATGCGCTCCATCACCATGACTTCCGAATGGCAATAGTCCCAAAATATCTCGGGAATCAATAACAATGGGCTACCTGCAAAATTGCGCCGTAGCTGGCTTGCGTTAGAAGCCTCTCGGATTAAATCCAATTCATCGTGAATGGTCTTCTCAAACTCCGCCACCACTTCCTTAGGCCTCAATCGAGGACCTTCAGCAAATACGGTTTCGATGAGGCTGGCTGCGATGTTCAATAAAGCAATATCGTTTTCGATAACAGGCTGAATGCCGGGACGCAATACTTTAACGGCGGCCTCTCGGCCATCATGCAAAACGGCGAGATGCACTTGGGCAATGGACGCGCTGGCGACCGGTAAATACTCGAATTCACGAAAGACTTCATTCACGGATCGGCCATAAGCCCGTTGTAATGTCGCCAAAACGACTTCCGAAGGAAAAGGCGGCACTCGATCCTGAAGTATCGCCAATTCATCGGCGATATCGAGGGGCAACAAATCGCGGCGAGTGGAAAGCAATTGACCGAATTTGACGAAAATCGGCCCCAAATTTTCCAACGCCATGCGTAACCGTACCGATCTAGGCTCGGTTAAATTTCGCCAGAAAAAGAAAATCCTTACGGCAGTCCGCAAACCTCGCACCCGTTCATGGCCGAGCAAAAATTCATCCAAGCCAAATCGGAACACCACGAGGAAAATTTTTATTAAGCGAAAAACGCGCATTGCGATTCTATCGGGCGGGGCTCACTTCGTCGCCTCACACCCGCTGTCCTTTACGGTAAATCTATCGGAGAGACGATTTATCGAGGCGTTTTTCCAACCGCTCGACATCATCACGTAATTGATCGACATCGCGGTTGAATTGCTCCACCGCTTCGGGGGCAGCGAGCATCGGCCGCTCCTGCACCCAGTAATCGCGAAGGCTCTCCGCAAGATTATTTCCGGCCTCGGTCAGCCACGAACTCATTCCCCTAACCGCTTCACCTGCGCGATGGGCCGCCACATCACCGAATACCTTGCTTAAATCTTCCTCATAATCCCAGCGCAGATGCCGGGCAAGATAGGCGATTTCCTGGGCAAATGCCATATCGCCATCGATTTTTGCTTCGGTCTGCGCTGCCGCGTCCCCACGAAAAAAACGCATTGCCGTCGCCGGCGTCACGGCGATGGTCACATCGACCGACTGAGCACTTCCCGCCGGTTGCCCCA
>Ga0157374_10003256_pt1 | contig 13641 bp, 10 predicted proteins | sample M25metaG_FD_115308 | JGI IMG/M metagenome (GOLD analysis project Ga0157374, IMG submission 115308) | Miscanthus rhizosphere microbial communities from Kellogg Biological Station, Michigan, USA - M2-5 metaG | ecosystem: Host-associated > Plants > Roots > Rhizosphere > Soil | place: USA: Michigan...
CACCGCCACGGATCCAATCGGTTCGTGGAAGGGGTTGAGCGCGGTCAGGAGGAACTTCTGCTGCGTGCCCGCCATGACGGTCTTGTGGTTCGGGAACACCTCGAGGGAGGCGACGATCCACTGGGCCTTCAGGTGCTCGTCCTGCTCCGCCTGCGTGACCTTTTGCAGGGCGCGATATACGTCTAAGGCGTCCTTGGCGAGGAGCAGGGCGCCGATCGCCCAGCCGATCGGCCCCGCCAACTCAAGCAGGGCCCCGGCGGCCGCGTGCGCTCCGGACTCCGCCCCGAAATGCACCGCCACTTGCAGCAGCAGCATGAAACCGAGCGCCGGAGCCTGCTTCTCGACCCATTTCGTGAAGAGGTGGTGGGCGACGTCGACCACGGCTAAAATGCCCAAGGTCTCGTGTAGTTCCAGCTGGGCTTGGTCGCGCGGAGAGAGGCTGGCGTCGGGTGCGCCGGCTCGGAGTTGCCGGGTCACCCCGGAATCGACCGCTCCCCCCAGGGGCCGCAGGCTCGTGGGGGCGCCGCGGGCGGGGCCCGGATCCAGGAGAACCCCCGCGATCAGCGGGGGAAGGCTCCTGAAGAGTGCGACCGCCTCCGGTCTCGACAGCAGGCGCGCAACCCGCCCGACGCTGTGCGGCGTGCCGCCGGCGACGGGCCTGCCGAGCAGGGTCTGAAGGCGAAGCGCAAGCTCGGATGGATGTCGTTGCAGGTGGCCCCCCACACTCACGAAGTGGCGAACCGCGGGGTTTTGGCTGAATGCCCTGACGAACGCTCTGACCTTCATCTGTTGGGCTGGGGCGGCCAACCGTCTCCCTGAGCTGAGCGCACTGAGGGATTCCTGGGATTTGCGGCTGGAGACCAGAACGGTGAGCTCTAGGAGTCCCCTCTGATCGGGAGTCAGCTGCGCTCGGTGCCTTGCGAGGAACCTGGCGGCTGGTTCCGCGGCCATGTCATCGAGTTCTCGTGAGAGTTTGCGCGCGAACCTTTCGGGCGCCGCCGAGTTGCCGGCCCTTGCAAGCTGCGCGCCGAGTTGCCTGACGGACGCACTCGTTCCGGCGGCTGCGGTCGGCGCTTGCGAGGCGAGGACGACGACAGCGGCGATCGCGGCGATGCCAACCGTGATGTTCGCATTCCTAGTCATAGGCTGGTGATCCTCGCGACGCCATCAGCCCTGTTCCATCGCCCGGCAAATCTACATGCGTGGGCCAGTACGGCCAAAGATCCGTCGAACGAATCAGCGAAACGGCGCCCCGGAGCGTGGGTTCGCGCCACCACCCAGGGCGCGCGCGCCGGTCGATTCGGTGAAGCTTCCCGCCTGATCGTCTCGCTACATTCGGATCGGACCTCCGGTAACGCTTTCCTTCCCCGCGACCAATAACGGGCATGGAGGTAGAGGAAGCGTTGTCAGCAGCACCGAGCGCGCTCAGTCAGCGCCTGCGCGTCGTGGCCGCGCGTGAGCGTGGCGTCGGCGCCGGGGAGCTGTGCTGGATCGGTACCGACCCCGAACTGTTCGAGGTGTTCTATCTCGAGCACGTCGAGGAAATGCAGCGGTTCGTCGCCCGCCGGGTCGGGGACCGCGAGCGGGCCGCCGACCTGACCGCGGAGATCTTTCTCGCCGCGATCGACTCGGCTCACCGCTACCGGCGGCGACGCGGCACGCCGAAGGCCTGGCTCTACGGGATCGCCCGCGTCCTCGTCGCCAACGACCGCCGCCAGCGCGGTCGCGAGCGGGCGCGAGAGGAGAAATTTCGCGGCAGCGCCCTGCTCGACGAGGAGGACACCGCGCGGATGGACGCGCGGATCGACTCCGCTGCCCAGTCGCGTCGCCTCTACGCGGCGATGGATCGCCTTCCCGAAGCGGAGCGGGCCGTGCTGGAGCTGGTCGCGATCGACGAGCTGACGGTCGCCGAGGCCGCGGATGCGGTCGGCGTGCGATCGGGCACCGCCCGGGTGCGCCTGCACCGGGCGCGTCGCAAGCTGCGCGCCGACCTCGAGGCCGCGGCCGGCCAACCGAACCCAAGGAAGGAGGAACGATCGTGAGTCAGGAGAAGCCAAAACCCGATTTCGAGCAGCGGCTCCTCGTCCGCCTGAAGGCGGTCGTCGCCGAGCGCGGCGCGGCCGCCGCAGCCGCGGAGGCGGCAGGGGGGCAGGCGGCAACGCCCGCCTGGCGTCGGCGCGGTCCGCGCCTGGCGCTGGGCGCGGCCACCGCCGTCGCCGCCGTGGCGCTCGCACTGATCGTCAGCGCCGGCGGCGACAACCCTCCGGCTGCCTTCGCGGTCGAACCGCAGCAGGGCGGTGGAGTCACGATCAAGGTCTACAGCCTCGAAGACGCCTCCGGCCTCGAACAGGCGCTGGGGGAAGCCGGGATCCGATCCCAGGTGACCTGGCTGCCGGCCGGCAAGGTCTGTCGCGAACCCCACTACACCCCCTCGATCGTGCATCTTCCAGGCGGTGGCAGCTTCGGCGGGATGAGCATGGGGGGTCCCGGCGGGATCACGATCGGGATTGGCAGCACCAAGGCATCGCGCGAAAGCTTTGGGAAGTACAGGCGCGGCGAAATTTCCGCGGATGAATTGGCAAATATCAATCTGGATCCCAAGGCGTTTCACCCCGACCAGAGCGTGGTCATCTCCGGCACACCCGTCCCCCACGACGGCGACCCCGAAGGGGGGAGCATTACGAAGATGGGAGTCGCCGAAGGCCCTGTCGAGCCCTGCAAGCTGGTTCCGGCCCTGCCCAGCGGCTTCGGCGCCTTTGGGCTCAGCGAGGGGGGTGGGTCCGGCTACGCCCCGCGCGGCGACGACGCCCTGGGCCAAGCCGCCATTGCCGCCGATCTGCGCCAGGCCTCCAACTCCGCCGAAGCGTCCGACACCCAGGTCGAAGCGCCGCCCGGCCCCGGTCAGTTCCTCTACCGGGGGACGATGGAGGTCCATCTCGAAGCCTGGGATCCGGACGGCCCGGCATCTGGTTCGAGAACGAAACCGAGGTACTTCACGGATCGGCAGCTAGGCGCCGGCAACGCGATGCCCGCCCTGGTGCCGACGCTGAAGCAGGTCTGGACCGCTGCGGATGGCAAGACGCACGTTCGCGAAGCGCTCGGGCGGGTCAAGTTCTTCTCTGGCGCCGACCAAACGCGTTGGGAAGGCGCGGGCTCGCCACCGCCCTGGGCCTTTGACCCCCGCGAACATGACGTGAGCCTCGACAGCTCCGGTCGCTCCCTGAAGGATTTCGCATCCAAGTCATTCCGGGGCCGCCACGAATTCAGCTACATGGCGCGACTCTCCCAGCTTCCGACCGAGCCCGAAGCCCTGCGCTTGGCGGTCGAAAACCGCCGCGGCGACGGCTCGCCGGTTGGTCCGTCTCCCGCCAGCTCGCCCAGAGGCGGCGGGACGGTCGAAAGGCTCTTGGAAATCCTCAGCGAACCGATCGCCAAGCGAGCCCTACGTGCGGCCGCCTTCAACGCCCTCGCTGAAATACCGGGCATTGGGCTCGAGCGCGATGTGACCGATGGCGCTGGGCGTCGCGGCGACGCGATCGGCTGGGTCAGGGACCGTGGCTTCGGCCGCAGGTTCATCTTCGACCCCCATAGCGGCGAGATTCTCGCTGAGGCCGAAATGATCTTCGGCCCGCAGGCCACCGACGAGTATGGAGCCCCGGCCGGCACTCCCTACCGCGAGACCGCCTACCTGCAGTCCGGGATCGTCGACTCGACGCGCGAACGCCCGAAATGACCGATCGATCGCCCTGATCGCGGTGACCTCGAGTGCACAACGGAACTAGCCGCAGCCGGCCTCGATGATGGAGATCGCGCCCGCCCCCGGATCGCGGCAAACCTCAGCGGCCGCTGGATGCTTATCTCCAGCGTGCAGCCGGACTTCCTCGAAACCCGCGCTGCGCAGCGCCGCCTCGGCGGCGGCTTCGTCGCCGCGATAGGCGTGGACCTTTCCGCGCACGAAGGCGCTGAGGATCAGGTCGAAAGTCCGCTCCGGGAGCCCTCGGTCCGGCCTCGCAAAGCGTAGGTCCGAAAGGTAGACGCCCTTGTCGAATCGCCCGAGCGCTGTGGCGAGACGGGCCCACAGCGCGGTCACTGTGTCGTCTTCCAGGTAGGTCAGCAGGCCCTCGGTGACGACTACCAGTCCCTGGGCTGGATCCAGGGTCTCGACCAGGGCCTCGAGACTGCCCGGGCCGCCCTCTTGGAGGACATCGATGTCGATCACGCGATGGTGGGCCGTCAGCGATCCCATCTCTGCCAGCGCCTCGCGCTTTCGCCGTGCCATCCCCGGCAGATCCGCCTCGACGTAGGAAAGCCGCTCGCCGAACCGCTCGCTGAACCGCCAGCCTCGGGGAGACATCCCGCAGGCGACCTCAACGACCTGGCTGACGCCGCCGCGGATCAGATCGTCGAGGATCGAGTCGATGATTCGATGACGAGCGACGAGCAGCCCGTCCAGCGTCGGCCCGCCAAGCGTCTTGCTCGCGGTGAGGGGCAAAGCGAAGCTGCGATGAAGCATCCGTCCCTGCCACGTCGCAAGTCGGGGATGTGAGAGACCGTTCCGGACCCAGGTCTCGCCGGTGTAGTGAGCAGTCGGCGACACCGCCCCTGATCCCTCGCTGCGAGTCACGGACCTCATTCTGACTGGATCTCCTCGCGCTCGGCGGAGTCGAACCGCTCCATCTCGTCGAGCTAAGCTCCGACCTATGAGAGCAATGGTGGTATTTCGGCTTCGGTGCGGCGGATCATCCCGCTGGGCGCTGATCGGCGCGACGATCGCGCTGGCGGTCGCGGTGCTCATGCCGGCGAGGGCGGATGCCTTTGGCACCTTCGCCAACGGTGTGCTCACGGTTAGTGGCGGCGAGGGAAAAATCGTCCCTCGCTGCGCGAGCGACGGCGAGCTCACCGTCAGCGGCGCTTTCGTCGACAACGGTCCTGTCTACTGCCGCGACCTGAGGCGAATCGACGCTTCTTCGTCCGTGTCGACCCTTTTCGACTTCTCGCAGCTGCCCGACGACCTCGGCGGTGGTCAGGGGCCGATCGAGATCCACGCCGTCTCCACGGTGAGCGATCCGACCGAATTCTCCGATGACAAGTTCATCGGAGCTCCGGGTCAGATCAACATCTTCGACGGTGGGATCGGCTTCGACTCGATCACCGGCGGCAACCTCAACGACAGGCTGAGCGGCGGCGCGGACAGCGACAAGATCGACGGCGGGCCCGGAGACGACATTCTTCGCGGCGGCGCTGCGGCGGACAAGCTGCTCGGCGGGCCCGGCCGCGACACCTTGAGGGGAGAGGGCGGGAGCGACAAGCTGGTCGGCGGCCCCGGTAGGGACACCGAAAAGCAGTAATAGGCGGGATCCGCGTCAAGGCGCCGGGAGGTAGGTGAGGAGGACCACTCCGGAGTCGAACCGCTTCACGTCGTCGAGCTCCAGGCGGACGGTTCCCCTGTCGCCGAGCACGTGGACGTTGCCCTTGCCCCAGACGAGTGGGTTCAGGTAGACCTCATACTCGTCGATCAGTCCCTTCTCGGCGAGGGCGTAGGCAAACTCGCCGCTGCCGTGCATGAACAGGTCACCGTCGACCTCGTCCTTCAGCTTCGGGATCGAGTCCTCGAGGTTGCCCTCGAGCAGGGTCGCGTTCCACTCCAGGTCGCCGGACAGCGTGTTGGACCCGACGTACTTCGGCATCGAGTTGACCATGTCCGCCCATTTGCCCGACCGGCTCGGCCAGTATCCCGCCAAGCCCTCGTAGGTCTTGCGGCCCAGCACCAGCCCGCTGGATCTCGCCTGGCGTTCGAATGAGTACTCGCCGTGATCCCCGTCCGCTTGCACCCACTCGCCGACTGGGTCGATGACGCCGTCGATGGTGGCCTGGGTTGTCGCGATCAGCTTTCCCATCTCGATTCTCCTTCGGTTGCGGAAGGTCCTCTGACCACCTCTACCCGGGAGACGTCCTGGGCGCTCGCTCCGCATGCTCGGCGCGACAGCCACGGCGCGGCTAGGGCAGGATCGGGGGCGTGCGGTTCACGCGCTTGGAGCTGGAGGAGTTCCGTGGCCACGAGGTCGACGATCTCGTCGGGCCGGGGCTGAGGCTGCTGTTCGTCGGCATCAATCCGGGCCTGTGGACGGCGGCGGTCAAAACCCACTTCGCGCATCCCACCAACCGCTTCTACCCGGCCCTGGCCGCGGCCGGAATCACCGACTACGAGGTCGACCGGGTCGCCGGAATGACGAATGCCGATCGTGCGCATCTCGTCGCGCGGGGCGTCGGGATCACCAATCTCGCGCGGCGGGCCACCGCGCGCGCCGCCGAGCTCTCGGGCGAGGAGCTGCGCGAGGGCGGCGCGCGGCTGCAGCGGTTCGTCGCCGATCACCGGCCCACGGTCGTCGCGATCGCCGGCGTCACCGCCTACCGCGACGCCTTCGGCGAACGCGGCGCGGTTCTTGGCCGGCAGCCGGACACGCTCGATAGCGAGATTCGCTGGTCCGGCGCGGCGCTCTGGGTGGTTCCCAACCCAAGCGGGCTCAACGCTCACGAGACGGTCGCGACGCTCGCCGCCGCGTATGCGGCGCCGGCCGCCGAGGCCGGCGTTATCGCTCGGTGATGGTGTGCACCACGCCGCCCATCGCGGAGGTCAAGCATGCGAGAGACCTCGCGTTACGGGCGTCTACAATTTCGGTGATTGCAGAACCGATTGTTTTACGTCGGCAGGCAAACAGGGGGATGCCTTGAGATCCACCGTTGGGGCTATATAGATGAGCCCTCCGCTAAGGGAAACGCGCTCGAAAAAGCGACCGCTGCAGGCTTGGAGCTCGGGCAAGCGGGGCGGGGCTGCGGTGTGCCTCGCGGCAGCTGCCATTCTCTGCCTCTGTGCGCCGGCCCAGGCAGCGATCACCCGCTCGGGGACGCTCCAGGGAACTGTCATCGACCACTTCCGCACCGGCCAGTCGACCACGAGCTACAGCCTGGAGTCTGGGGAGAAGGAGATTCCGCTGCGGCCGACCACCCTCGCGGCGGAGCCCGGAGATCGGGTTGTGGTGACGGGCGAGATGCGCGACGGCCGCCTGGTCGGCCCGGTCCGAGATACGACGAGCGGGGCGGAGACCTTCGATGCCCTCGCCGAGTCGACGCCCAGCAAGGTCGCGGTGCTGCTGATCAGGTTCCCCGGCGACCCGGCCGTGCCCTGGTCGCCCGAGGAAGCGCGCTCGAAGGTCTTCACCGCGTTCAACTCGGTCAACGCCTTCTACGACGAGGAGTCCTACGGCGAGATCTCCTTGACCGGCAAGCTGCGCTCCGACGGGGACGTGTTCGGATGGTTCACCGTCAACGGCAGCACGGCGGGTTGTCCCTTTACCGCCTGGGACGCCGAAGCCGACCAGGTGGCCGCCGACGCCGGCGTCGACCTCAGCGGCTATCGGCACATCGTCTACGTCTCTCCCCACAAGAGCACCTGTACATGGGCAGGGATCGCGGACCTGAATGGAAGCCGCGCCAACATCAACGGAAACACCGTTCCTGCGGTGATCGCGCACGAGCTTGGCCACAACCTCGGCCTCCAGCACGCGGGCAGCTGGACGTGTACAGCCGGCGGCGTGAGGGTCCAGATCAGCAAGACCTGCACGATCAGCGAGTACGGCGACCCCTTCGACACGATGGGGAACCTCGGCTACAGGCACAACAACGGTTGGAATCTGGCCAAGCTCGGCATCCTCGCGCCGGAGAACGTCCAGACAGTGACGACCTCGGGGACCTACTCGCTTCGGTCCGCGCTCGAGCCCACGACCGAACCGACGGTGCTGCGCATCCCGCGGGCGCGCGCGCTAAACGGCAGCATCTCGTCCTGGTACTTCCTCGAGGTCAGGCAGGCCGGAGGCGTCTTCGAGAACGTCAGCGACGCCACCACCACCGGCGTCTCGATCAGGGCGACGGCGACGGGCTCGGTGGAGACGCTGCTGCTCGACGCCAACCCCGCGACCTCCGGCTTCTCCGACGCCCCGCTGAAAGTCGGGCAGACGTTCGACGACGGAGGCCCGGTGGAGATCAAGACCCTCTCGGCGGGCAATGGCCAAGCGACCGTGGAAATCCAGGTCGACACCGAGCCGCCGAGCGCCCCGCACGATCTGCAGGCGACGGTTGTCGCCGACGGAGTGCGACTCAGCTGGGTCAGCACCGACAACGTCGCGGTGGAGCGCTACTTCGTCTTTCGTGACGGCAAGCAGGTGGGCACCGTCGACGCCCCCGACTTCCTCGACATCTTTGCTCCGGTGGGCGATCACGACTACACCGTCATCGCCGAAGACGAGTCGCGTAATCAGAGCGACCCGTCCGAGCCCCTGACGGTCACGGTGCCGACCATGTCGGGGCCGACCTGCGCGGATGGCAAGTGCAAGCTCGCGTACCGGTACGCCGGAGCCGCCGCGACCTGGACCGTTCCCCCTGGCGTGGACGACGCTTTCTTGACCGTCGAGGGTGCGGGCGGCGGCGGTGCCTTCGGCGGGCCGGAACGGGCGGCCGGAGTCGGCGCTCGGATCTGGGCAACGCTGACGCCGCTGACGCCCGGGCAGGTCGCCGAGATCAGTGTTGGAGGGGAGGGCGATACTTACTCCGAGGGAGGCGCTGGGGGCTTCAACGGCGGCGGCGACGGCGGCCTCGGCGGCGGCGGTGGCGGCTACACCAAGGTGGAGCTCGACTCGACGCTCGAGGTCCTCGCCGCCGGCGGCGGTGGCGGCGGTCTGGACGGGGCCAATGGCGCGCTTTCGGTGGCCGGGGGCAGGGGCGGGGCAGGGAGCGAGCAGGGCTCGTCCGGCACCGGCGGTGCCCAGACCACCTCACAGGGGGCAACGCTCAAAGGTGGCGCGGGCGGCGCAGGCGGCGGCAGCGGCGCGGCGGGAGGAGGGGGGCTGGTCGTTGGCTCGACCACCTGCCCGGGCGGCGCTGATGGCGGTGTGCCCGGCGCGCCGGGGAGTAGCTTCACGGGCGGCGGTGGGACGGCGAATGCCGGCGGCGGGGGCGGGGGCGGCTACGTCGGCGGAGGCCAGGGCGGTGGCGGCGCCGGCGATGCGTGCGGCGTAACGGCGGCTTCGGGAGGCGGCGGGGGCGGCTCCAGTTTCGTCGCACCCGGGCACCTGCAGGGTTCCGAGAACGCGGGAGGCGGCGACGGTTCGCTCTCGATCGAGTACGACAACCCGGTCGCCCCGGGCGTTCACGGCTACACGACGTACGGGGACCAGCGGCTCGACGTTCCCGCCGCGCTGGGCGTGCTCTCGGGCGGGTCGACTCCAGATGGCGTCTCGCTGACCGCAAGCCTGGCCAGTCCTCCGGACCACGGCTCGCTGAGCTTGCAGGAGGACGGGTCATTCACCTACGTGCCGGACACGGCCTATCTCGGATCGGACTCCTTCGGCTACCGGGCAGCCGACGCTGCCGGTAACTACCTCGACGCCACCGTCGCGCTGAACGTAGCCGGCCCGCCATCGGCGCTGATCTCCTCGCCTGCCCCGGGCGGGACATATTTGGTCGGGCAGGCGGTGCCGACGACGTTCTCATGCAGCGAGGGGGCAGGAGGAACCGGTCTCTCCTCCTGCGACGACTCCAGTGGCACCACGAGCGAAAGCGGGGGCGCCGGCCACTTGGATACGTCGGCGGTGGGGAGCCACACCTACACGGTGACCGCCGTCTCCAAAGACGGCTTGACGGACAGTGCGTCGATCGGCTACAGCGTCATCCCGGCTCCCGGGCTGCCGGACAGCCCTCAGGATCCGCCCGGCAATCCAAAGGAGCCGCCGCTCAGGATCGAGCTTTCCTCTGGCCTCGAGGGCGGGTCGCTGCGCGAGCTGCTGCGGAGCGGCGAGCTGGTCGTCGTGGCCAGGGTCAACGAGGCGGCGAAGGTGGCGCTGGCCGGCAGGGCGAAGCTCAAAGTTCGCTCCGGTCGAAGGCAGTTGACGAAGTCGGTCGCGGTGTTCAGGAGGAAGGCGGTCAGCTTCGTCGAGGCCGGCGAGAAGCGGGTGACGTTGGTGCTCTCCCAAGGGGCCCGCGAGGCGCTTCGGCGCCTGGTCAAGCTGCGCCTCGCGGTCACCGGCGAGGCGACCAACGCTGCCGGTGAGACGGCAGCGAGGAGGGTGATGCTGAGCCTGCGGCGGTAGGGCGCAGTTGATGGGTGTCTACCTTCGATAGGCCGGGCCTATCGTCGCCACCGGACCGTCGCCGGACGGTTCAGCGGTGGAGTGGACGACTCCGGATTGCAGATAGGCGACATCGCGGATCGTGAGGTCGGCAGGGAGGCCGTCGTATGCAGAGAGGCGTTCGGGCTCGGCGAGCACGGTGCGCTCGCCGAGGATCGCCGAGGTGTCGGGGTCGAAGACGTACTCGCCGCGCAGGCCGGTTTCCTGGTCGAGGAAGCTGATTGCGTAGCCGTTGCGGCCGACGAGGTCGGTGGCGTCGCGGTCGAGCTCGATGCCGGGCAGTTCAGCCAGGGCGTTGAATACGGCGGCGCGGAGCACCGGCTCGACGATCGGATGCTGGAGGATGCCCCAGAGGGGGAAAACCATGTCTTTGGTCTCGAGCGGCGTCGCGGCGGGGTCGTCGCCGGACGGGGGAGTCTGCTGGTTCTGGATGGTGAGGCGAAGCGCTTCGGGGTCGGTCGGGAGGCGCGAAATGTCCGAGAAGCCGAGGTTGGGGTCCGACCCATGGCCCTTCGGCTCAGGGCGCTCGACGTCGATCACGCCGCGACCCGCCTCGAGAACATGGACATCGGTGCCGAGAACGGTGCCTTGGCCGCTTGGGTCGGAAGCCATCGGCAGGGGCGACTCCGCCTGCTCCCAACGACTCTGCTCGGCGTCCGAGAGAAACTCGGGAGTGCCCACGGTTTCGCGGATACGACCCGCCCCTTCCGGCGACACCCAGAATTCGTGGTCCGCCGGAACGAGGGCAGCAAACGCGCCCGGTTGTTGCATCGGGCCGCCGTGGCTGACCCGGCGGCTGCCGGGGAGCCAGCCCTCCAGTTCGAGCGTCTTCGTCTTCTTGTAGAGGAATTGGCCTGGCTCAGGGCGCAGTTCGGGTGGGCTGTCTGCCGCGACGGTGGCAACCCTTTGCAGGGCTTCGGCGGCAGCAGGTTCGGTGGTGGGCTCGGAGCTGAGAACGAGGAAGCCGGCGATGAGGGCGGAAAGCGCTGCGGCGCCTGCTAGGGCCAAGAGTCCGCGGCTCCGTGAGTGGGTCGCGGTAGCCGAAGAGGTCGTGGGGGCCGGATCGAACCTGGCCTCGAGCGCCCGCCAAGCGGCGGCACGGGGCCGGGGGTCGCCATCGGCGTGCTCGGCGCGGAAGCTGCGCAGCAGGGTCAGGTCGTCCATCACTTACCTCCAGGGGCGGTTGGGTTTGCAGTGGGTGGGTTTGCGGCCGGCTGCGCGAGCGCGAGCTCGGCTTGCAGCCGCCGGCGGGCGCGCGAGAGGCGCGACTTCACGGTGCCGACGGGGATCGCCAGCGCATCGGCGATCTCAGGTTGATCCAGTTCGGCCCAGACGAGGAGGAGCAGCACGTCGGCCTCCTCGGACGGCAGGTCCGCCAGGGCCTGCGCGAGCACGCCCCGCATCCGCTCGGCATCGATCCGGGACTCGACCCCGTCGATGCCGAGGACGGGGTCCGGCGTCAGCTCCGTGATCGCCCGCAGCTCGCGGATCTCACGCCGGCGGTGGTTGCGAGCCAGGTTGGTGGCGATGCCGAAGAGCCAGGGGCGGGAATCGGAGCGTCGATGGTCGAAGCTGGCGCGGCGATCGAAGGCCACCAGGAAGGTCTGCGAAGCGAGCTCATCGGCCAGCTGGCGGTTGAGGCGCCGGCGCAGGTAGTTGTGGATTGCGCCGAAGTGGCGCTCGAAGATGACGCCGAAGGCGCGCGGGTCCGCGAGCGAGGCGGCGATCGCCTGCCCGTCGATTGGATGCTCGCTCATGTCTTGTTCTTGTACGAACTTAGGAAACGGTTCGCGGAGGTGATTCAGGAGTTGGCCGGATCAGGCCTCCCATGTTGGGACAGCAAGCGCCCGATCGAATCGGCTTGGCTAAAGGCAGCCCATGACGCTCGCCGGGGCCGCCCCGGCCGGCGTGAGGTACCCGACGGGCCGCCCCTTCAGAAGGGCGCGGAGAGGGAGCCGCTAGGCCGTGAGTCGGACCGGGAGCGTCTTGAGTTGGTTGAGAAACCCCGACTCGACGAAGGTTGGCTTGCCGTCGAGAGTCATCTCTGGGTAGCGGTCGAGGGTCTCCTCCATGAGGATCTTCAGCTCGAGGCGGGCCAGCGCCGTACCGAGACAGAAGTGGCGGCCGCCTGCGCCGAAGGCCTGATGGTCAGGGTTGCGGTGGACGTCGAAGCGGTCGGGGTCCTCGTAGCGGCTGGCGTCGCGATTAGACGACGCGTACCACATCACGACCTTCTCGCCCTGCTTGATTTTCTGGCCGCCCAGAACGGTGTCCTTGGTCGCGGTGCGGCGGAAATGGGCGAAGGCGGGGAACATTCGCAGTGACTCCTCGACCACGCTGGGAATCAGAGCCGGGTCGTCGAGGACGAGTTGACGCTGGTCGGAATCTTCCAGAAGCGCCCGCATACCGCTGCAATAGGTCGCCTTGGTGCTGTCGTTGCCGGCGGCGACGAGGAGGAAGAAGCCCATCACGATCTCGTGCTCCTCGAGCATCTCGCCATCGACCTCGGCGTTGACGAGGACCGTCGTCAGATCGTCGGTCGGGTTCTCGCGCCGCTCGGCGATCATCGTGCTGCAGCGGGCAAAGATTTCGGTGATCGCTTTCTGGATCACGGCTTCGATGCTGTCGACTCCGTCCTGGCTGTAGTCCGGGTCACTTGCAGCCAGAGCCGTGTTCATCAGCTCCGCCCAGGCCGCGTCGTCCTCCTCCGGGATCCCCATGAAGCTGCCGATCACTCGCGACACGGCGGGCTGGGCGACGTCGGTAACGAGGTCGCAGCTTTCGCGTCCCTCGAGACGGTCGAGCACGTCGATGACGATCTTGCGGATCGACTCCTCGTGGGCGGCGATTCGCTTCGGCGTGAAGCCGGCCTGGAAGAGGGCCTTGAGGCGGTCGTGCTTGGGTGGGTCCATACCGATGAACATCGCCCGCGCCAGCTCGATCGGGAAGACCTCGTCGATCGCGACGACGCCGCCGAGTTCGGAGGAGTAGGTCTCCCAGTCGCGGCTGACCGCATGGACGTCGTCGGCCGTCGTCACCGACCAGAAGCCGGCAGCCTGCGGTACATCGGTGACTTCAGAGGTCCAGTGGACCGGGCAGCGCTCGCGCATCTGCTCGAAGAGGGCGTGGGGTGGACCGTCGACCCAGTGCTTGCGCTCCAGCACGAGCTCGTCCTCTAGCTTCCGCTGAGCCTCGGTGCTCTTCGCCTGGTCGGTCACCGCCGCGGATACTACTGGCTGGCTGGCCAGTTTTGGAAATGAGGCCGTCCGGCAATATGGGGCCATCGACCGCGCCGCCGACAGCCACGACCTGATCCGCGTGCACGGTGCGCGCGTCAACAACCTCAAGGACGTCAGCGTCGAGATCCCAAAGCGGCGCCTGACGGTTTTCACCGGCGTCTCCGGCTCGGGCAAGAGCTCGCTGGTGTTCGGCACGATCGCCGCCGAGTCGCAGCGACTGA
>Ga0157374_10003259_pt1 | contig 13630 bp, 11 predicted proteins | sample M25metaG_FD_115308 | JGI IMG/M metagenome (GOLD analysis project Ga0157374, IMG submission 115308) | Miscanthus rhizosphere microbial communities from Kellogg Biological Station, Michigan, USA - M2-5 metaG | ecosystem: Host-associated > Plants > Roots > Rhizosphere > Soil | place: USA: Michigan...
CATGTGGCTGAGTCGCTGCAGGTGTACCTTGAACTCGTTGTCCTTCTGACCGCGCTGCATCTGCAGGAGCTGAGTTCGGGTCAGCACCAGCTCGCTGATCAGGGTCATGAGATTCTCGATCACGTCGACATTGACGCGGATCGAGGAGTTGGAAGGCTCCTTGGCGTCGGTTCCCCTGGAGGTGGGCGCGGAGGGTTCCGCCGCGCGCGCCGGCTCGGGCGCCGGGACGATCTCCGGCAGCGTGGCAGGCGAATCGGCTGCCGGCGTGACCGGCTCGTGTTTGAGCGCGTGGGCCACTTCCATCAACAACTCGGCTGCGACGGGAAAGCCCGCGTCGCTGAAGTTCGGGTCTTCCTGCGTGTCTGCGACGGCAGACGCCGGCGCGGCGGCAGCCTCGCCAGACGCCATGGCGTTGATTTCATCGATCAACTCGCAGTCGCTGCCTGCCGGTTCGGTGCCGGCGGTTTCCAGTTCCGCCAAAAGGACGCGAATTTGGTCGATGGCCATGAGGATCAGGGTGACGGCGCGTGGCGTGACCTCCAATTCGCCGTCGCGGAATTTGCCCAGAATGTTTTCGCCGGCGTGTGCGACCGCCCCTAGGCGGGGCAGGCCCAGAAAGCCGCAAGTCCCTTTGATGGTATGCATCAGGCGGAAAATGTTGCTGAGGATGGTGGCATCGGAGCTTTCGCGCTCGAAGCGCACCAGTTCTATGTCCAGCACCGCGAGGCTTTCGGCGGTCTCTGAGAGGAATTCGCGAAGCAGATCATCCATTGTCGTGCTCCTCAGGTTCAGGCTGCGGTTTCGATCGCCAGCAGGCGGTCGACATGCAAAGCGACCAGTAGGCCCTGGTCTGTGCGATAGACGGCATCTGCAACGTCGCGCCACACCTGGTCCAATGTCGCCGGATTGCCTTCGCGCAGACTGCGAGGCAGCGTGATGACATCACCGACGGAGTCGACGAACAGGGTGTAGAAGTCCCCGCGGCTTTCGACGGTGACGCACATGCCGGTCTGTCCGGCATCGGCCCTGGGCAGGGACAGGTGGGTGCGCATGTCGATGACGGTGACGATGCGGCCGCGCAGATTGATCAGGCCGCGCACCTGCTTGGGTCCGCCCGGCACCGGCGCGATCGCGTCCGGCGTAAGAATGTCCTGCACGCGGGTTACCGGCACACCGAACAATTGGCCGGCAACCGTGAAGGTCACGAAGGCGGGATCGCTTTCAGTATCGACAGTACTGCGAACGAGGGTATCGGTGCTCATCTCTGGATGCCTTGATGTGAAGTGAGGGGAACAAGCCGGCAGCAGTCCTGCCTGTGGGGAGGCCGTGGTCGGACGCGCCGCCGGCTTGTTCCTCCTCGGGTCTCACCCGAATGAAATCGCGATCAGGCGGCTTTCACTTGGGTGAGGAATGACTGGACTAGGGTGCGCAAATCGCCCGACTGTCCGGACAGAGCACGCGCTCCCGCCAGCACCTGGCTGGCAACAGCGCCTGTGCTGTTGGCGGCCTGGGTCACCCCGCCGATATTGGAAGAGACTTCCTGCGTGCCCTTGGCGGCCTCTTCCACATTGCGGGCGATTTCCTGTGTGGCAGCGCCCTGCTGCTCCACGGCGGCGGCAATGGTGGTGGCGATCTGGTCGATCTCACCGATGGTCTTGCCGATGGAGGCAATGGCGTTCACCGCATTCTGGGTGGCGCCCTGCACGCCGGTAATCTGGGTGCCGATTTCCTCGGTGGCCTTGGAAGTCTGGGTGGCCAGGTTCTTGACTTCGGCAGCCACGACCGCGAAGCCCTTGCCGGCCTCACCCGCGCGCGCCGCCTCGATGGTGGCGTTGAGCGCGAGCAGATTGGTCTGGTCGGCAATGTCATTGATCAGGGCCACGATCTCGCCGATCTTCTGCGAGGCGCTGAGAAGGCCCTGCACCATCTCGTTGGCCTTGGCGGCTTCGGTCACCGCATTGGTGGCGATCTGGCTGGAATGGCTGACCTGGCGGCCGATCTCGGCGATGGAGGACGACAGTTCCTCCGCAGCCGAAGCGACGGTCTGCACATTGGCAGCCCCTTCCTCGGAAGCCGCGGCGACCGCACCGGCCTGCTTGGTGGCTTCCTCGGCAGCCGCGCTCATCGACTGGGCGCTGGATTCCATCTGGGTGGCCTGGCTGGCAACGCCTTGCACCACGACTTGGACCTTGGTGTCGAAGTCGCGCGTCAGCTGGTCGATCAGCGCGCTGCGCTTGGCGGCGACGCGCTGGGCTTCTTCCTGCTCTTCCTTCAGACGGTCGGCCTCGATCATGCTGGTCTTGAACACCTGCACCGCCGCCGCCATCTGGCCCACTTCGTCCTTGCGGCCCACGCCATTGATCTCGGTGTTGAGATCATGCTGCGCCAGACGGCCCATGGCAGCCGTCATGGCGCGGATGGGAGTTGAAACGCCCGACACGATCATCCAGCCGGCCACAACACACAGGATGGCGGCAATACCAAGAGCGACCAGGATGAGCAGGTGCGCGCCGGAATAGGTTTCCGCGCCGTCCTTCGCGGCTTGCGCGCCTGCGCGGAGCTGATAAGCCTCATCGTCCTTCAGGGCGGCCTGGAATTTGTTGAACTGGCCGAGCATTTCCCCGGTATAGAGAGCGATAGCCGCCGCCGTACTGTTGGCATTCGACAAGCCCATGAGCTTTTCGTTCAGGGCAAGATAATTGGCCCATTCCGTGTGGAACCTGTCAGCGGCGTTCCGCTCAAAGCCGGCATCGATGTGCGGGGCGTAATCCGACCAGCCTTTTTCCACATCCCCAACGGACTTGGCCAAAACCTCCGCCCGTTTTGCTTTCTCGGCGGGGGTTGAGACCATGATATGGGCCGCCTGCTGCTGGCGATAAAGCAGGGCGGCGGAGGAAATCTCGGAAAGGGCATTGGCCGAGGTCAGATAGTTGTCGGACACCAGAACGGCGCCATCATTGACGATCGACAGGCGGTTGAGGGCGAATATCCCCAATAGGACGGTAATGATCAGTACGCTCGCAAAGGCAGTCATGACCTTGCTGCGGATGGTAAGATTCTGAAACCAGTTCACGTGAGCTGCTCCCCTTTGAGGCGTGAGGGAGAAGCAATAGATGCGGCAAGCCGCCGGGGCTTTTCCGGCTCGCGTCGGAATGTTTCAGCTTGTATCGGAGGGCCGCCGAAGCGATGGTTCCTTAGCTCTTTTGTAACCAATAGATATTATTTCGGACACCCGCATAGCGGAGTGCAGATGACCAAACATGTTACCATCGTTGAAGATGATCCGGATGTGCGCGCGGTGTTGACGCGCAGTCTGGGTGCCGATGGTTACCATGTGACGGCGCTGGAATGCGGAACCGAGATCGAGAACATCTTCTCGCGGCAAGTGGACCTGGTTGTTCTCGATATCGGTCTTCCCGATATTGACGGCTTGACCATCGCCCAGCAGATCCGGCGCCATTCCGATGTCGGCATTATCATCGTCAGTGGCCGCGGTGACCTGGCGGACCGGGTCGTCGGGCTGGAGATCGGCGCCGACGACTATGTCACCAAGCCGTTTGAGCCGCGTGAGTTCCTGGCCCGGGTCCGTAGCGTTCTGCGCCGCGGCCGCCGCCAGGGCCCCGTTCCACAAAAGGAGAGCCGCCCGTGCTATGAATTTGGCGAGTGGCGATTGGATATCATGGCGCAGGCGCTGCAGGACAGGGCCGGCCGGCCGATCGCGCTTACCAGCGGAGAGTTCCGCCTTTTGGAAGTCCTGGTGACGCGTGCCAACCGGGTCTTGAGCCGCGACCAGTTGATGGATGCCTGCCATGGCAACAATTCGCCCGCCTTCGATCGCAGCATCGATGTCTGTATCGGCCGCTTGCGCAAAAAGCTGAACGACGATCCGCGCAACCCTGCCGTCATCCGAACCGTTCGCAATGGCGGATATATTTTTTCGGCCAGGGTTGCCAAGCACTGATCTGCGGCTCGCGCTGCAAGGAATGCCAAGTGGACCGCGCTTCAGCGAATTAATGGCCGCGCGGTGCCCGCAGGGGTTTTGCGGATTTGGAATGGAATCCGCCCTTTGACGATAGCGGAAACGATCAGACGGCCGTTGGCACTCCTGAATGATATTGTTAGGCTGGCCCGGCTGGCTAATAGTTACATCCCAAATTTCCCCCATTACATTTGGTCACGTCGCCAACAAGGAAGGATTTGAGGTTGTGAAAAAGGTCATTACCCATCTCTCGTCTGGCTTTCTTGTGCTTATGACGGCAGTCCCTGTAATGGCCCAGCGGCCCAATCTTCCTCCTATCCCTACCTACGAGGTGCATCGCGCCAGAATTGCGCCTCAAATCGACGGCCGCCTTGACGATGCCGCCTGGCAGGCGGCCAAGCCGGTGACCTTCGTCTTTCCCTGGGCCGACCAGACTGGCAAGAAGCAGAAGACCGTCGCCCGGCTGACTTGGGACAACGACAATCTCTATATCGCCTATGCGTGTGACGATAGCGACATCACCGCAATTTACACCCAGCACGACGACCCCACCTACAAAGACGATGCCGTCGAAATTTTTATTGCTCCGCCGGGCGTCAAGAACCTGTATCTGGGCCTTGAAATGAATGCCCGGGCAGTTCTGTATGACTATCTCTACGCCTTTCCCCAGCGCTTGCTGAAGAAATACGACCTGCCGGGCGTGCGGCTGGCGGTGTCGCGCAAAGGTACGCTGAACAATGCGGGCGATCAGGATCAGGGTTGGACTCTCGAAGTAGCGATTCCATGGCGCTCATTCTCCGATTTGGCGGATAACCCTGTACCCAAAATTGGCGACCGCTGGATCGCGAACATGAATCGTTGGGATGGGACAGAGCCTAACCGCCGGCTTTCGCAATGGTCGGATTCGGGCATGTTGAAACCGGACCCGCACTATCCTGACCGGTTCGGCCAACTGTTATTCGCGGAATAATCTTTGGTTGGCGGGCCAAAATCGCCGGCTCATGGCGGGTACGCTTAACGACAATGCGGGTTAGCTGACCCGGCGAGCGGGTATGGCCCAGCATCTCGCAAACCCGCTTGACGATGGAAAGGCCCCGGGTGACGGTCAATGTCCGCAACCTGCTCGACAGGGATCCGCCTTTCTATTTGGGCGCGACCGGCTTCGACAACTGGTCCGCAAGTCCCTTGGGCCGGGTGATTACGGTTGGGCTGGGGATGAAGATGTGAGACTGGTTTTCTCGTTCGGGGACCCCTGGTTGAACGTAAAAACCGCCCGGCGGCGTAAACCGCCGGGCGCTTCTTTCCGGGCGGTTCCAGGGGTAAAATAGCCACGCCGTGGGGTCGGCGTGCCGAGGTATGGCCATGAATACTGGGTTCAAGGGTAAGGCGGTATGGATCACGGCGATGGTCCTGTCGATTGCCGTGGTGGGCGGCGTCGGCGCCAGCATTTTCGACCGCCCGGCCGCGCCGCGGAGCCAAATCGACTTCAACCGCGACATCCGTCCCATCTTCAACGCCAACTGCATGGCCTGTCACGGCGGCGTGAAGCAGGCCTCCAACGTCTCTTTCTCCTATCGTGAACAGGCGTTGGGCCGGGGCAAGTCCGGCCGCCCCACCGTCGTGCCGGGAAATCCTCAGGCGTCGGAACTTATCGCCCGGGTAACCTCAAAGGATCCGGAAGTGCGCATGCCCCTGAACGGCGCGCCACTGTCGCAAAAGCAGATCGGGTTGCTGCGGCAATGGATCAAGGACGGCGCGCAATGGTCTGATTATTGGGCTTTCGTTCCGCCAAAACCGCAGGCCGTTCCGGCCGTGAAGAACGCCGCCTGGGTGCGCCAGCCGCTGGACCGGTTCATTCTTGCGCGCCTGGAAAAGGAAGGTCTGGCGCCGTCGCATGAGGCTGAAAAGTCCGAGCTGCTGCGGCGGGTGTCGCTGGATTTGACCGGCATGCCGCCCACGCCGCAAGAACAGGCGGCGTTCCTGGCCGACGCCTCCTCCAACGCTTATGAAAAACAGGTGGACCGCCTGCTGGCCTCGCCGCGCTATGGCGAGCGCTGGGCGACGATGTGGCTGGACGTCGCCCGTTATGGCGATAGCAAGGGTTTCGAGAAGGACAAAAGCCGCTCTGTCTGGCCGTATCGCGACTGGGTCATCGATGCCTTCAACCACAACATGCCGTTCGACCAATTTGTCATCCGGCAGCTGGCAGGCGACCAGTTCCCGAATCCCAGCTTCGACGACCTGATCGCAACCTCCTTCCATCGCCAAACGCAGGCCAATGACGAAGGCGGCACCGACGATGAGGAATTCCGCATCGCAGCCGTGATGGACCGAACCTCCACCACCTGGTCGGCGCTAAATGGCGTCAGCTTCAATTGCGTGCAGTGTCACTCGCATCCGTACGATCCGATCCGGCACAACGAATATTATAAGTTCATGTCTTTCTTTAACACGCAGCGCGATGCCGACATCGCCTTTGATAACGCCCGCCCCGACGACTGGCCGGTTCTGAGCGTGCCGACGGACAAGGCGCAATATCCGCTGGCCGACAGGTTGCAGAAGCAGATTCAGTCGGTGCGCCAGAAGCTGGTCGCGGCAACCCGGGCGGCTGAGGCCGATGTGAAACAATGGAAGCCGTTACCCATCCGGCAGGCAACCATCAGCGAAGCGTTGGCCATCAAGGCATTGCTGGCCAAGGCGCAGGCCAAAGCCGGCAAACAGGCCAACTTCGCGCATCAGAAGGATGGCGGCGACAAAACGGCCGAGCAGGTCGAGCGGTTGCAGAAAGATCTTGCCCGCGCGCAAGCGCATCCGCCGGAAGCGACGCTGCAAATCAAGAATGGCATGGCGGAAAGCAAGGGCACGGTTCCCCGCAATACCGTGTTCGAGCTTACCGCGCCGTTCCATGTTGCTTCGCTGACGGCGCTGAAGATCGAAGTTCCGACCGCGAATGCTGAGGCTGCCCACTCGCCGGAAAAGGGCTTCATCGTCGATCATGTCGACGCCTGGGTGATCAGACCCGATGGCGGCGCGGACAAGATTGCCTTCCGCCTGATGGCGCCCGATGCGGTGGACAGCCTGATCGGCGACGTGGCGCGCGACATGCGCGCCAATGGCAGAGGCAAGACCAGGGAATATGTGAATGACAAGACCGGCAGGCCGAAGCTTGTCGAAAAGCGGGCCGCGAAGGCCGAGCAGCCGCGTACGCCCGATGAGGTGATGCAAAGCGTCGCCGCCAACAGTGGCCTTTTGGCCGACCCCAGCCTGTTCTTTGCGCGCTGGGTCGTGGCGGTACCCGATGCGCCGCTGCGTCTGCCGGCGGGCGTCAAGCTCAAGCTCCAATTGACCCAGACCGAGTCGGTCAATCAGACCATCGGCGCCGCGCCGCGCGTGCGTCTGTTCACCAGCAATGACGCCCGTTGGACCGCGCTGGCGCATGCTCCGCAGATCGCGAAGGATTTTGCGGACCTGGAACAGCTCGACCATGATCTGGCGGCCATTCCCGCGGTGGATGTTCCGGTAATGTCCGAGGAAGCCGGTTACGAAAAGCGTCAGACGCTGGAATATGACCGCGGCAGCTTCCTCACTCAGATCGGACCCAATCTGACACCGGATACGCCCGCGCTGTTTCCCAGACTGCCGGCGAATGCGCCGCGCAATCGCCTGACCTTGGCGAAATGGTTCTTCCAGCCCGGCCAGCCCCTGACCGCGCGGGTGGCGGTGAACCGCTATTGGGAACAGCTATTCGGCACCGGTATCGTGGAATCGCAGGAAGATTTCGGCAGCGCCGGCGATTTGCCCAGTCATCCCGAACTGCTCGACTGGCTGGCGTTGCATTTCCAGAACGACCTGCACTGGAACCAGAAGGCGCTGGTGCGCGAAATCGTGACCAGCGCGGCCTACCGCCAAAGCGCCAAATCCACCGCGGCGCTACGCGAGAAGGACCCACGCAACCGCCTGTTGGCGTGGTTCTCGCAACAACGTCTTACCGCCGAGATGGTGCGCGATCAGGCGATGCTAGCCAGCGGCCTGCTCAATTCTCAGATGGGCGGGCCACCGGTGATGCCGGCCCAGCCGGAGAACATTTGGAACGTCGTGTCGAACAATCCGGAACGCTGGATCAACGCCACAGGCGCCGACCGCTATCGCCGCGCCATTTATACTTTCGTCAAGCGCACCTCGCTGTATCCCAGCTTTGTCACCTTTGACGCGGCGGACCGTGCCATGACCGCGCCGCGGCGGATCACCACCAATACGCCGCTACAGGCGCTGGTGACCCTGAATGACCCGGTCTATCACGAAGCCGCCAAGGCGCTCGCCGGACGCATGGTCAAGGACGTCAAGGGTAGCTTGGACGGCCGGTTGAACTATGGCGCCAGGCTGGTGCTGTCGCGTGAACTCGCGCCGGAGGAATTGGCGCCTCTGCATAGGCTCTATATCCAAGCCGCCGGCAGCGCCGCCCCCACCAGCCAGGCCGGATATACCGCGGTGAGCACCGCGTTACTCAACCTCGATGCAGCGCTGACAAGGTAACGACCATGCGCAAGACCACGGAAGACCTATTGCAGCACCTGCAAGCTTTGACCCAGACCCGGCGGCAGTTCGTCGGCTGGGGCGCCGGTGGCCTGGGCGCCTTCTTCATGAACACCGCCATGGCCGCGCAGCAGCCGATTGCCTCGGCCGGCCTGAGCTTTAAGCGCGATCCCTCCACGCCGCTGTCGGTGCTGCCGCCGCAATTTCCCGCCAAGGTCAAGCGGGTCATCTATCTGCACATGGGTGGCGCGCCGAGCCAGCTGGAGCTGTTCGATCACAAGCCGACGCTCAGCCGCTTTAATGGCCATGATTGCCCCGACTCCTTCCTGAAGGGGAAGCGCTTTGCCTTCATCCGCGGCGTGCCCAAGATGCTGGGGCCCCAGTTCCCCTTCCACCAGACCGGCAAGAACGGCACCTGGATCTCCGACCGGCTGCCGCATACCGAGAAGCTGATCGACGAACTGTGCCTGATAAAATCCATGAAGACCGACCAGTTCAACCATGCGCCGGCCCAGCTTTTGGTGCAGACAGGCGATGCCCGTACAGGCCATGCCTCGCTAGGCTCGTGGGTCACCTACGGCTTGGGTACCGAGAACCAGAACCTGCCGGGCTTCATTGTGTTGGCGTCATCGGGGCCTGGGCCCACCGCCAATGCCGGCAAACCGCTCTGGGGATCGGGTTATCTGCCCAGCGTCTATCAGGGCGTGGAATGCCGCTCAGCCGGTGAGCCGGTGCTCTATCTTAACAATCCCAAAGATGTCAGCCGCGCTTCGCGGCGCCAGGTGCTGGATGCGGTGGACGCAATCAACCGCCACGCCCATGACGAGTTCGGCAATCCCGAATCCGTTGCCCGTATCGCGCAATATGAATTGGCCTTCCGCATGCAGGTGGAAGCCAGCGAAGCGATGGACATCCGGCGCGAGCCGGCGGCCGTGCTCGCCCGCTATGGCGCGGAACCCGGCAAGACCAGCTATGCCAACAACTGCCTGGTGGCGCGCCGGTTGGCCGAACGCGGGGTGCGCTTTATCCAGCTCTATCATTGGGGTTGGGATTCCCACGGCTCGCCGACGGATGAGGGGATCAATATCGGCTTCGTCAACCGCTGCAAGGAAACCGACCAACCCACCGCCGCGCTGCTGCAGGACCTGAAAGCCCGCGGCCTGCTGGAGGACACGCTGGTGATCTGGGGTGGAGAGTTCGGCCGCACGCCGATGGAAGACAATCATGGCGGCTCGACTGAAGTGTCGAAGTATATAGGCCGCGACCATCACACGGCTGCTTTTACGATCTGGATGACCGGCGGCGGTGTGCGCACCGGCATGGTGCATGGTGAGACCGACGATATGGGTTATGAGGTGGTCAAGGATCCCGTAGAGGTGCGCGACCTGCATGCCACTATCTTGTACCTGCTGGGATTCGACTATCAGAAGCTCAATTATCCCTATCAGGGCCTTGACCAGAAGCTCACGGGTGTCAAGCCGGCGCGCGTCGTCTCCGAAATCCTGGCATAGCGGATAACGGATGGCCGGAACGACTGCAGCAGGACCTCGCGTGTCGGCGCTCGCCTATTTTGGCGGTGTTGCCCTGGCGACAGCGCTGGGGCTGGCGATGGCAATGCTTCTACGTCCCGGTTTTGCGCATGCGGTGCTGCAGACGGTGGGACTGGAAAGCGTTCCCGAGGCCAGCGCCAATTCCTTTTATACCGTGCGCGTTGCGCCGTTGTTTCAGGCCCATTGCATCAGTTGCCATGGCGCGACGCGGGCAAAAGGCGGGCTTCGGCTGGACAGCTTCGCCGGCGCCATGCGCGGTGGCAAGCATGGCGCGGTCGTTGCGGCGAGGGATGCGAAGGATAGCGAGCTTCTCACCCGCGTCACCCTTCCGGCGACGGACGATAAAGCCATGCCGCCCAGCGGCAAGACGCCCTTGAACACGGACGAGGTCACGGTGATCCGCCTCTGGATTGCCGCCGGTGCGTCGGGCACGCTGCCTGTGAGCGCGATCAAGGGTGCGCCCCGGCTGGTGGCGCCGGTGAAGATGCCGCAGATCAATCCCGCCGCGGTCGCAAAGCTGCGTGCGCCGCTGGCCAAGCAAGTGGCGCAACTGCAAAACCGCTTTCCCGGCGTCATCCAGTATGACTCGCGCAGTTCAGCCGACTTGGTGATCGACGCCTCGCCGCGGCGGGAAGCGTTCGGCGATGCGGATCTGCGGGCGCTTGCGCCCCTGCGCGATCGCATTGTCGAGCTCAACTTGTCGGGCACCGCCGTGACTGATGCATCGGCGCCGGCGCTGGCCGCCATGCCGTTGCTGAGAACGCTGCGCCTGACCGGTACCCATACCACCGGTGTGACGGTCCAGGCGTTATCGCCCTCGAAGACCCTGAGAGTCTTGGCGATCGAGAAGGCGAGTGCCGACGCGCTGGCGCCGTTGCGCCAAAGAGGTGTACGCATCTACGAGGCTGCCAATGGGCAATGACCTGCGCGAACAGATGCCCCATGTCCAGGTGTGGGACGCGCCGACCCGGCTTTTCCATTGGATGGTCGTAATCCTGATCTTTGTGTCATGGCTCAGCGCCGATCAGGGATACATGACGGTGCATCTATGTTCCGGCCTGGCGTTACTGGCGCTGCTGCTGTTCCGCATCGGCTGGGGTCTGATCGGTTCCACAACCGCGAGATTCAGCGATTTCCTGCATCCACCGCGTGCCGTGCTGTCTTATCTGCGGGGCGGCGAAGGTTTGTATGCGGGGCACAATCCGGCGGGCGGACTGATGGTGGCGGTCCTGATAGCGGTTCTGCTGGTCCAGGCCATAACGGGACTGTTTGCCAATGACGGGCTGCATTTCAGCGGTCCATTGGCGCTCCTGGTCAGCGACGACACATCGACCTGGGTGACAAGCTTGCACGGCACGATCTTCAACATCCTGCTGCTGCTGATTTGGTGCCATGTCGTTGCGGTTGGTTTCTACCTGTTCGTCAAGGGCCACAATCTTGTGAAGGCCATGGTCACAGGGCGCAAGCCGCATGCCCATATTCCGGCCGGCCTGCGCATCACTTTTGCGCGCACCTATATCGCGCTGCTGCTGTTGTTGGCGGTGCTGACGGCCGGAGGCGTGGCATGGTTCATAATTCAGGGAGGGGTTTTTCTATGAAGAGATTCATGCGTGGCCTGTTCGGTGCGGCCGTGATTGTTGCGGCATGCAGCACAGGCACTTTGTCGGCGCAGGAAAAATCGCCCGGTTTCACCATGAACTCTCATTACTTCACGCCGGCAGGCGAACGTGCGGTGCCAGGCGATTCTCACGGCGATATTGCCGTCTCGCCCAAAGGTGAGGTCTATGCCAGCGTGCAGGGCGGGCCCTATGCGGGCATCCAGGTCTATTCCGCGAAAGGCCGCTACCTGCGCAATGTCCCCAATGCGCCCACCGACCTGCACGGTTTCATTATCGCCAGGGGGCAGGGCGGCGAGGCCCATATCTTCGGCGTCAGCCGGCTGGCGCAGAAGATCGTCGAGCTGGGGCTGGATGGGAAGGTGTACCTGTCAATCCCGGCCGACCAGGCTATCCCCGATCAGTTCAGGAAACAGGGCAAAGGACCGGCAACCAACCTGACGGGCATCGCGGTGGCGCCGAACGGCGATATCTATGTCGTGGATGGCTATGGATTGGATTACATCCACCAGTTCGACAAAAGCGGGCGCTATATAAAGAGCTTCGGCGGCAAGGACGCGCCTTGGAGCTTCGACCAGGCGCACAAGCTCGCGATCGACACGCGCTTCTCGCCCGTGCGGCTGCTGGTCACCGACCGGCGCCATCGCCGCTTGGTGGCGATGGACCTGGACGGCAAGATCCTGAACGTGTTCGGCGAAGGCCTGCGGCTGCCCAGTGCCTTCTCGGTGCGGGGCGACGAACTGGCGGTCGCCGAATTGGAAGGCCGCATCACCATCCTAGACAAGGATGGCAAGGTGATCGCTCATATCGGTCAGAACGACAATGCCTCCGAGGTGCATGTGAACACGACACCGCCCTCTGTGTGGAAGGAAGGGCTGTTTTACGAGCCTCACGGTCTGACCTTCGACAAGGATGGCAATCTGCTTGTGACCGAGTTCAACCAGTACGGCAGGATTACCCGTGTGACCCGCAATTGAGGAGAAACGCAATGCGGGCCGGATTTGGGTTGCTGCTGTTTTCTTTCGCCCTGCTGGCCGCGGCGCCCGTTCAGGCGCGCAGCCGCGACGATGTCATGGCCGGCGCCTATCCGAGGAACGGCGCAGAAGTAAGGCCATGGCCGTACGATCGATAGGGCGGACCTCGCAACGGTTGTCGAGCGCCATGGGGCGCCGATTGGGCTTTTGACCAATATCGCAAGCCTTCATCCGGCGATCTACTTCGCGCTTCAAGTTGCTGATCCTTCGCGGGTCACGGGCGAGCACTAGAAGACGCTTGGCGCGTTGCTCGCCGTGGCGGACTGCAACCTTTGGCCGGAACCCCGAGTGCCTGGAAGCATTCATGGGCCGGCGCTACGACCCAAACCGGAGGAGACGATGATGCTCCGCGCCTTAACAGCCGCTTCAGTTCTCGCTTTGACCGTCACCACCGCCCAGGCGGCCCCCGTTATGGACGTCAAGTTCAGTGATCTGGACCTTTCCAATCCCTCGGACGCCAGGGTCCTGGAGGCTCGCGTCCATCGCGCCGCTGATAGAGCCTGCGGCCAGCTGCTACAGTCTGGCGGCCCCTTGCGGCTATACTATCAAAGCTGGTTCAAGGACTGCATGGATGCGACCAGCTTCGAAACCAAGAGATGGGTAGAGGCCAGGACCGGCCGCTACCGCGCCTTTGCCGGAAACTAGCGAAAGCTTTTCCCGCTCCGCAACTCACACGAAGTGAGCTTTGACCGCCGCCTTGTTGATATCCGACAGCTTGGCGCATCCGCACCTTCCAGCCACCTGGACGAGTTCCTGCTGCAGTATCTCGATCAGCCGCTGTGCGCCGGCGGCGCCGAATGCCGCAAGACCCCAGCGCGTGGTTCGTCCGATCATCACGGCGTTGGCCCCTAGCGCCAGCGCCTTGAAGATGTCGGCGCCGCGGCGAATGCCGCTATCGAACAGGACGGGAATCCGGCC